>OGGQ01004710.1_pt1 | contig 10829 bp, 8 predicted proteins | sample 1571191 | NCBI WGS metagenome assembly OGGQ01 (sample SAMEA2582061, study PRJEB24529) | metagenome | biome: Human gut stool | place: China | collected 2011
TGAGAAAATGAATTTACTTGCAGAATTTGTTCGGTTATCTTTGTCGCAGCATTTTTCTGTTAAGAATACTTCCAATTAAGATTGTAAGCACTCCTGCAAAAACAAATCTTGTTCCTGCAAATAATACCTGTGTCCATGTTTCACTTGATGGTATCTGGAACAGTGCATATCCAAGCTTGATACAAGGCGAAGCACTTCCCCAGAGAAATGTACAAACAAGAGCAAGTGCACACACAACCCACGTTTTCTGTAGGAAATCTGTACTTCCGTTCTCTTTCTCACCACCAGTTAATTGTTTTGTCCTGTCTGTTACATTCATTTTCATAACTCTCTTTCTTTATATTCTTTATCTGTATGTGATTTAGCTGATTACATTAAAATAACCATTGGCGGCTGCTTCATTAATTCTCATATTGCAACCGGTTTTACCCAGTTTACGCTAAAATAACCGCTCCTCATCGATAGCAAATCAAAGAGGCAAGCGGTTATGTGTTATTTTATTGTTTACTAGGTTATGATAATATATATTTATACTATTGTCAACTGTGGTTATAACCCATCTTATGATGTCGATGTCAAAAGCCCACAACTTTGATGCTCATATCAGAGTGGCAACATTAAAATAAATATCTTGCCCACAATACAAAATTCTTTATCAGCATCATCTGACGTCTTCTATATTGTGAAAGCTCCACTGGCTCAACATCATAAGGATTGTCATAACTTCCGTCACTATTGGCATTTCTTGCCACATGCTCATATGACTCCATCGATTCACTAAGCTGCCTGTTAATATCCTCACTGTCTATAACAAGCATAAGCTCTGTATCCAGATACGCACTTCTCATATCCAGATTAAATGAACCTATCACCGATATATTATCATCAATCAGCACCGACTTACCATGATATGAATAACCGCCCTCATACTCCCACACATCAATTCCCGTACCAAGAATTTTATTTTTATTGACATAATAATCCGCTGAACCAAACGGATTACCATTATTGCCAATAGAATTAGTCATAAGTGAAACATTTTCAACTGAATTGCAAACTTCCTCCAAACCATCATACATATAGTCGTTGCATATAATATATGGCGTATGTATCTTAACTTTACTGTGTGCATTTTTCATAAGTTCAACCAGCTGATACCACACAACCGGCTTCTTTGATGTATATTCGATAGGATTACTAAGAAGCGCAATATTTCTGACCTCATAGGTATCTTTATAAATGTTGTTGTCAGTATTATCTGTTCTATCACCAGATATGTTATCGTAATCTGAATTTTTTAACTCTTCATCGTATGAAGTAACTGTAAAAATATTGTCGGAATTATTGGCATAATACTCTGTATATAATGAAATCAGCTCTTCTTTGGCTGCGGCCACATCACTTTTTGATAGAAGCTTACTCTTCTTTTTGGTTACTGAATTGCTTTTATCATTATTCTCATCTGCATTTATAATAAAATGCCCCGAGTCACTTTCAAGCGAATTGACACCACTCATATATGGCTTGCTTTCCTTATAATTCCATACATTTTCAAAGTACGAAAGCAAATCATTTACAGAACTGTCTTCATTGGCATTCTCACAATACACCAGAACATCCCTGTCATAATTCTTATATTGCGAATTGCTTCCAAGAAAATATGAAAATGTATTAGAAGAAAGAGTCAGCCCTCATGGGAAAAGATATTTTTGGATAGGTGGAAAAGTAAAAGAACTTGAACAAGAAAATGACAGTGATATAATTGCAATTGAAGAAGGGTACATAACAATAACTCCAGTAAATATAGATATGACAAACAATAAAAAAATAGAAATAAATTTTTTCATATTGCTGTTTTATAAAAAGTTTAGTGATAGTGTGTGGTTTTATTTGTCTAAGGCTTGTGAACTTTCTTTTAGGAAGAAGTTCACCACCCTACGGCTTCCAATTCATTCTTGTTTTGTTTCATAACCCAGATAACTTGCTTGGAGAATTTTTTTGTCGGCCTTAGAAATGCCTATACTATATTCTCCATCAATATCAGTTATAATACCATTAGTACTACCCACTTCGATAACGCTCGCACCTATTAGTACCTCTTTTCCTCCTTCAGTATAAACAACCCCTGTGATTTTCTGACTGAAAAGGACCATTGGGGAGATCGGAGATTGAAGTTTTTTGTTTTTGAAAAACTCAGTACTTTTATTGTCTCTTCCCTTGATTATTGGAGAGGACGGGGCTTCTTGTGCAAAAGAACACATCATTATAGTAAATATGAATACAATGAATAAAATAATCTGCTTCATAATATAATTTTTTTTAATTGTTATACATTTTACTGTCACTAAACTTTTTATAAACATACACGTTGAATGGTAGAGGAAAGGCTAAATTACCCTGTCAATCATCGCTATCAAATAATCGCATTTTCCACGTTCAATATCATTACTAGCCAAAGAACGAGCTTGTATCAAATAGCGACGTGTACTTTTCAACTTATCATAGCAAATGGCTTCGATATCTGTACCGGAGTAAAAATTAACAGAAGTCATAGGTTCCATACCAGATTGTTTTTCTGTTGCAGATATAGAGGCAAAAGTTGTCAGCAATCCTAATGATTGTAACTTATGATTAGTTTGCTCGTTGAGAGCAATGGAAGTTACTCTTGTTGATACAGCCTTGTCAATAGCCTTTAATGTCGGACACATTCCTTTTAAAGAACTGATATATACAGACAGTTGTGCAATCATTGGAGCACTTAAAGGTTTCCCATTTAAAGTTTCTTTGAATAATTGTTTCTCTATATCATTCAAATATGCTTCTTGGGTATAAGGTCTAGTTGATTTCTCTACACTCAATCCCATACGCATCAAACGAAACATCAAAGACATCATTGGATACCCGTTATTGTAAATCCATGTTGACATATCAGGATTGACACCACCTAAACGCAAGAAATCCTTATTAGAGTCCAGCCAACTTAAATCATAGAAGGTACTGAATATCTTTTGTAAGACTTTCTTTTGCATATCTGCCGATACCGGTTGATATGAAGGAACATTGCTTTTTTCGTTGGCTTCATTGATATAAATACCTCCGATATAAGAAGATACAGGTGACAATGTTTTATTGATTAATTCAATAATCACAAAATCAGGAAATAACTCCCGGTAATCATTGGGAATATTATCGTCGTGAAACCAGGCAGGACTATTTTTAACTACATACTTCACATGAGCGATTTGTGCATCTAAAGAGGCTATCGGATCATTACCTAAATCATAGTTTTGGCAACGCGGGTCTGTAGCATAAGCTGGTGAACGCTTTCCATAGAAATAGCGTGGATCTCCATCGTGTTCCATAGCCCATTTCTTCAATGTGTCTGATTCATTTTCACTGGTGGCGGCATACAGATATTTAAGCGTAAATGCATCACATACACCCGGTTTGTCGACAATCAATACCACTCCTTTTTCTTTATCACCGGGCTGTGCCAGATAATTGTATAATACATTGTCCATGACTGAAGCTGTGATACCATATTTTTGAGTAAATTCAGGAGAACGCAGTTCTTCAGGGGAATATGCTGCAGAACCAGCCAAATTAGTTGCCAATCCCAAACTAAGGCCAAATGCTTTTAGCATACGTGCTGTCAGATTCTCACAGATCACCTCATCGGCAATGTAATAAGTCCGGAAGCGCGGATCAATCTCTGCCATTTGGTATACTCCATTACGACGTACGCTGACGGCAAGGTCGCGTGGTACTCCTATCTTGCTACTTAAGATTTCTCCAGTGCGTAAGTCAGTGACATTGTATGCGGTAACTTCCGAGTTGTTGTTATTCAGGAAAGCAATCGTATTTATCATTGGGTTATTAGCACGGAAAGTTGAATCTTTCTCATACGGTTTTATTATGATTGGTTTTCCTATTCCTAAGTCTTCAAATATTATATTCCATTCATCTGCACTTTTTTGGATGGCTTTTACCCAGCTATCTTGAATCAGAGTGTCGATGTAGAAAACAACAGGTTGTTGTGTCGTTATATTACGTCGTGTTACATAATATCCTTTCTTGAAACGTTTTTCATTACGATAGTCCGTGTATGCGATATAACCTGTTCCTACACGTGGGTTGGCTTCGCGGGTGTTCATTTTTTCTTTCGACAGTAGGGCTAGTGTCGTTTGTACCGACATGGTTAATTCCGGTTGTTCTTTGGAGACGAATCCCATGATGCTGATGCTCAACTTTGCAGTACAGTTTTGAGTGATACTGATACAATTGTCGAATGCATCTGCAGAGTCCACAAAAGATGTTTTACTTTGAGGGGAAGCACTTACAATTGTGAGCATACCTCCATAACTGCGTCCGCTAAGATTGAGTACATCTTTATTGGAACAAGAGAAATAGGAAGTGGCATTAAATACAACAGCCGTTGAATCGCTGGTGTATCCTTCAATTGGAAATGCTTTGTAAATAGCATTACTACGAGATAATGCAAAAGCCGCTTCTTGATTATCGTCCTGTTCGTTGAGGCGAACATTATATTTCGGATCTCGGAATAATATTAATGAATCGGTTTTATCAATAATCAGATACCTACTTTGAGCAGCTTTTGTGCCCGCCAGCGAAATGTCACTTGCAGTAGTGATGGCAGAGTTCACTAAAAAATCCCGTCCCATTAATTCAACCGGTAGTTCCAGATAAATCTTATCCTCGTACTGATGAACTGTGATTGTCCCTTTATTGATTGTATATTTCTTCTTATCTTTGAAAAGCTTGTCGTAGACACTCTTTTTTTTCTTTTGAACACTGTCAGTCTGTTGTTCGGTTTTTGCTTTTCCTTTTTTCTTTTTGGAGCGGGCATTGGCTTCATTTGTTGATCCGATAATCAACAAAATTGGCATCAACCATAAAAATAGTATTTTCATCTTTTGTCCCTCCCTTATTTTAAGTTGATGTCGAGCATCTTTAATAATAATTCATAGTGAGCTTTCGTCTTCCCTGATGCACTGGCTGCCTTTTGTTTCATCAGTTGTTTGGCTTTAGCTATATATGCGTATACATCTGCTTGTGTAACTTTAGCCGTCATAGAAAAACGATTCAACGGTCTCCATTCAAAACCTGCTACAGGGTTGTGTATAACATCCTCTTTGATAGCATGTCCCTGGCAACAAGTATATCCGAACTGGCGGTGATTGATGTCAAGTGGTTTTTCTCCGGCCAATGCTTTCCCGGCTCCTTTGATTGTGAAACCGGCAGTTTGCATCATCATGTATATATATTGTTTCTGGAGATTCATTTGGGATTCTGTTAATGTACGTCCGGAAATGGTCGGTTTCCATACAAAATTGTATATCATGTTGAAAGCCTCGGCAGCAGTAAATGAATCTTTTTCTAATCCTTCGTATTGTGATACCTGAAAAGGTACAGGCAGTATATATCTCAACATGAAGTTTTGAATAGTTTGTTTAGGGGAACCGGAAATTGGGAATTTAGTTAACAAGTTTTTGTTGTCAAGCCAATTCAGATCGTTATAAATCTCGAATAGGTAATTCAGGGCTTCTTTTTGTTGTGCCTTTGGGATCTGTGCAAAACGTGGCATTGTGTCCCCTTCTTTAACTTCGTTGACAAAATAGCCGCCTACATTGCCTGCTACATGGGTAACGTACATTGCAAGTTGTTCTACGATACCAATAAATAAATCTTCACGGTATTCGTATGTATCGTCACCTTCGGAAATCCAACTTTCCAGATTATTCATAATATACTTAAGGTTCTTGATGCCATATCGAGTTGCTTTCATGGAGTTGTCACCAATATCTTCCGTTTGTGAACGGGGATCAACAACTCCATATACTTGTTGTTTTCCATATCGGTACACTGGATTCTCTTTAATGGCATCACTGATCCATTTGCCTGTTATAATTGCTTCTTCCTCTGCAGAATTAACATTGAATACCGGAGTATACGTCCATTTAATGAGGTATTTGTCGTATTCACCAAAGCGGGGAGGAGTCAATTTAACGCCACGTTCTTTATCGCCAGGTTGTGCTACATAGTTGAAGCGGGCATAATCCATAATGGAAGGAGTAGTGCCATACTTCTGCGTGAATTCCGGTGAACGTAAAGAATCTACCGGGAAAGTGGAAGAAGCTCCCATATTATGCATAAACCCTAAACAGTGACCGATTTCGTGTGAAAGTACATAGCGTAATGCGTCTCCAACCATTTCATCCGGAATATTGACAGTGCGTACATCCTTATCGGCTTGTGCTGTTTGCACGAACAACCAGTTACTGATAAGCTTGATAACATTATGATATAAATATACGGAGGCATTCAAGATTTCTCCGCTTCGTGGGTCTACCCATGATGGTCCCATAGCATTCTCAATGCTTGATGGAGCATAGCGAACACATGAATATTTGATATTGTCCGGATCGAATTCCGGATCATCAGTCGGGAAATCTTTGGCTGCTACAACATCTTTGAATCCAATCTGCTCGAATAATTCATTCCATTGGGTGACTCCTTCCCGCAGATATGGTTTCCATTTTTCCGGGAAAGTGTTATCGATGTAGAAAACAATCTGTTTAGTGGGTTTCACTTTCTCACCACGTAGGTAGGCAGCAGTGTCAGACGGTTGTATATCCCATCGATTGGCATAGTAAACAGGTGCGGTCGTTTTAGCTCCTTCGCCTAGTTGTTCGCGTCCGGTAAAGAATACACCGATACGGTAATCTGCCATACGTGGACGGTAAGGCTTTTCTTTCAACAGCATGATAGAACGTGTCATTTCTGCGGTGAATGGACGGTCTTTTATGAGTGACGCCCCTTGTGAATTGCTGACAGAGAATGTATATGACAGACAGCTTTTAATAGAAACATTATCTTTGAAAGCCTTGATTTGTGAAATGTAAGAGCAGTCGGATTGATAATTCTCTGTACGATTGTACATTCCATAGATTGAATTACGATCGAATGGACTCATTTTTTTGTTGTCGCTTAAGAAAACTCCGGTCATATCGAATACGATAGCAGTTGAGTCATTATTATATGCCTGAATTTTCTGGTTACTAATAATCGCTCCTAGTGTACTTTTGCGTAAAGCTTCATCAATTTGTGTGCTACCAGTAATATAATCAGTATTTACCTGACGTAACTGTACATGTGTTTTATTTCGTGTAAACATGACATGGAGTAGATCGGTTGGTTTGGAACCGACCACGGCATTACCATTATCAGAGATGCTGGTAACAGTGGAGCCAATAAGCATATCTTTATTGATTAAATCCACAGGAAGTTCAAAATATACTTTTCCATCCAGCAGATGGAGAGTAATCAGCCCCTTAGCTGTTTCATGCTTCTTCTTAAATAGTTTATCATATTCACTTTCCTTTTTTGCAGGAGTTGTTTGTTCCGTTTTTGCCTTCTTTTTTTTCCAGAAGAATGGAAATTTACGCTGTGCGTCAATGGTGGTAGACGAAGCTACCACCATTGCTGCAAGTAAGAGGATTTTTTTTCTCATATCAGTTCTTTAATGTATTTTTATGAAATTAGATTAATATCCTGTTGTCGTTACATCTAGAATTTTGCCAAAACCATCATAGGTTTTGGCTTTGGAAGGGTCGAGTGTGCCACTAGCAACTTGTGTAATTGGGATAATGTGTACCTTTCCTTCATATTCGCTTGATTGTGTAGTAACAATGATAGCTTTATTATTCCATTCGGTTTGAGGGACAGTAGGATTATCTCCGACAATTAAATTACAATTGTAATTATATAGTCCTTGTTGATACATTTTGGCTTTCGTAATAATTTCTCCGGATTGTGGAGTATATTTAGCTGTTGTCGAAACAGTGGCAGTACTACCAGCCCCGTAATTTATGGTGTAGATACCATCAGTAGTAGTTACATATAATAATAGATTTCTGTTTGAAAAGAATATAGATATTGCTTTATCTAGCAGTGCGGTTCCTTCCGATGGAATCGTATATTTATTTCTGGCAGATGCAGGTTGACTGGGTGAAGTGACTATCCAGTTATCTCCATCATAATGGCCTTCTTCTCCAATGTATCTACTAAAAGTGTAAATAGAATATGTTCCGTTCGTATCATCTTTCATGAGAAATACGATTTGGCTCATATCTTCAAATACAACAGCTGAAATTGCTGTTTGATTGGGTAATTTGTTCGGATCAAAATTATTATTAGCATCAAAGCTTTTCACTTGCATAAATTGTCCGGAGCCATTACAAGTAATAAATGAAGCACGTTCTTTATCATAAAATGTTAGATGTTGCTGGTCGGCTCCAGATAAAGAATTAGATACATGTCCAGTATTGGGACTATATGCTATTACGTTATTGTTTACTTTATATGAACTTAATGCCCCAGCAGGACCACTAAATCTGTTTACTGTTGATGAAGCTAGAGTATACAAATTGTTGGAAGTATTAATATAAAAATTGCTGTGGCTTTGAAAAGCCGATAATACTTGCAATCCGTTGGGTTTGTCAATGATGAGAGACTGATCCTCGAATTGACCATTTTGTGTATAATCAAGACAATTAAAACGCGCTAATGTTGCATCACCTAAAATAGTCCAGACCTGATTTGTTTGAATAGATGAACCATATCCCATCACTTCATAAACAAGTGTTTGCATTAGACCATTAAAAGGCTGTCCATTAAGCGATGTTAATATCTTTCGAAAGATTTGTTCGTCCTTATTATAATTCACGGTAAATGCTTGATTGTTTATAAGAGTTAGATCTGATGTTGTACCATTTTGTGTGTCACTGATTAATAATCCATCAAGAAAAGTGCTTTGTACATATATTTTCCAATATTTAGTATATTGCAGATTATCATGAACAGTATCTGTTATAGTTAATAATAGAGTGTATGGTGAGGTAGATACCGGACGTTCTACGATATAGTTTAATTGAGGATCTGTACTGATAATTTCATATTCAAAATTATAGGAAGAGGAGGAAGTGACAGGAGTTTCTGTTAGAGCCCATTCATAAGTTAATGCATCTGTATTGGTACCTTCGGCAATTTGAATGTCAGGTATCAATGTTAATTCTTCCATGCTTCCTACATAAAGTTCACTCTGTTTTTCTGTAAAAGTAATATTGCCTATATTGTTAGTTGCTAATGTACTACTATCGTCATAGCAAGAATATAAACTGAGTAGACATAGCAATAGAGGACTAATAAATATATATTTTTTCATACTTCTTTATTTTATGTTAATATTTACGAGCTTCAATTGGTTGACCCAATAAGGTACCTGCATCATGTAATAGTGGTGTGTCATGTGTGCTATTATATTCTTCTATGTATTTTCCTAGTTGAGTTGCAAAACTAGAATAGCTTTGTTCAACATTTAATAGAATATAGTGAGGTAGATACTTATAATTAGCCTGCGTGAAATATCTTTTATATGCAGCCGGATATTCGGGATGTGCATCCGGATTATCCCAATCATTCCAGTTGAAAGCAGCTATTATGGTTTTAAGCGCATTAGGACTGTAATAGCTAATACTAGAAGACGAAAAAGATAATGGGCTTTGTATTAACATATTATATGTTATTCTAGTATATGTGTTAGGAGGAGTGGGTATTGAATTACTCCATGACAAAGCTGCATTTAAATATAGTGAGGGACCTTTTTCTAATTCGTCAGAAGATTGAATAGATATTCGTAGTTCATACGTCTTATCTCCAGTTACATTATATAATTTAATCCTTATATATCCTTCGTTGTGATTGGCGGGGATTATTCCTTCCATTAGCTCATAGGATCCTTCTGTTGCTGTACTCTTTTCTGTATCTATTGTATAGTTGACAGTTCTGTCTTTATCACTAGTATTACCAATTAGTATTACAGGTATATCATATATCACATATTCATCCAAAGGATTGGAGACGAATGAATAACTTTGATATACTATTCCATTACCACCATATCCATCACTGTTTTTATTGCTGAAACGCACTGCATCGTTTTCGCTATTATAATAGGGAATGGCTTCGTTCTCACAACTGAGAAAGATGCCAATTACTATCATTCCAATTATATAATTTATTTTTTTCATCATATTCTGTAGTTTATAAGTTATTGAACTCGTCCGGATTGGATTTCAAATTCTGGATAAGGAAGTACATATTGTGCATCCTCCATGTCTTCTGTATAGTTAGGAATGGTTTTAGTTCCAGTTCTTTTATAATAGTAAAACATAACTCCTTCTGACAGAAATTCCTTATGATATTCTTTTTGAATTTCTACTAAAATTTGTTCGGCATCTAAATCCTCCAAAGGTGTGTATAATCCTCTTTTTTCACGCACAGTGTTCAAACAGTTAAGAGCGAGTGGCAGATTGGGATTATTTTGTTTGACATAACATTCTGCCGCGATATAGTAGATTTCAGGAATACGAATCATGGATATTTTGTTCTTGTAATCATTAGCAAGATCAGATTGATAAACTTTCAATGGTGTATATCCTGTGTTTTGGGCGTTAGTGTTTGGCTCCATTAATGTTGTTAAGCGTATATCCGTTGCAGAATTTTCGTATAAACTCATAGCATCTGTTGTGAGTAAATACATAGGTGTATTTTCACTGTCGAGATAATATGGTTTGATATAATTAACAATTCGTGAAGCAACGTCAGACACATTTAATCCAAAAATATTCTCACGACTCATAGAAGTACAAGATTTGTTGACAGTTTCTGGAGTCAGGAAATTGCAATAAGTATACATTTCATTGATTGCAATATTATTTTCTAATGCTGTGATGATTTCATTAGCTGCT
>OGGQ01004712.1_pt1 | contig 10827 bp, 6 predicted proteins | sample 1571191 | NCBI WGS metagenome assembly OGGQ01 (sample SAMEA2582061, study PRJEB24529) | metagenome | biome: Human gut stool | place: China | collected 2011
AACCCCATAGAGAGCATAGACCCAAAAAAGGCAACGCCAATCAATGCCATTGCAGAAAGCAATCTCCCCTGTCCCAAGAAAAAAATCATTGCCAAGGCAACGGTCAGCTTTGCACCGGAGGAAATCCCCAAGATATACGGCCCTGCAATCGGATTCGAAAAGAATGTTTGCAGCAAGAAGCCAGAAACAGAAAGTGCTCCGCCTAAAATAATCGCCGTTAAACTACGGGGCATGCGGATTTCCCATAGGATTTTCCAAGCAGTTGTATTTTGTTCCGGATGCATCAACACTGAACCAATTTCAGAGAGAGAAAACGGAACACTCCCTGTGCAAAGTGTTCCAACAAATAAAACAAGCAACACAACAAACAAGAGCAGATAACAAATCCAATATCGAATGGTGGAATGCGATTTCATGATTTTTCACCCTTTCCATTAAGAAATGCGATGTAAGTAGGTCAGCTGGTCTTTTCCATCTGCTGCACCCGTTACAATCTCATGAAAATCTGCAATCATATCTGCTGCACCGGTTGTTTGCTGAAACAAGTTTTGTTTGGTACACCAAACGTGCTGTTCTTTGACTGCTTTCAGGTCTGCCAAAAGCGGACTTTTTTGCAAGAACTGTTCCATGTTCGGAATATCCCCATCAATGGTACTATTATAAATGAGGTAATCCGCATCCTTTGCCGCTGCATAAAAAGTTTCCATCTGAATATTCATGGTAGATAAGGCGTTTTCTTCTACATTTAAATCCTCTGCGGAAAACAAATAATTTCCGCCTGCCAGTTCAATCATCTTAGAAGTATAGTCGCCAGGTTTCCGAATATTGACAGAACCATTTGTCGTGATATAGAAAAACGCAACTGTTTTTCCTGTATTTTTTTCTGTCAAAATGGAATCCAGTTTTTCGGACTGTGCTGTAAAATACGCATCTGCTTCTGTTTCTCGATTCAGCAGCAATCCATATAATTTCATCCATTCCATTCTTCCGAGCGGATGGGATTCATAGCTAGAACGCTCTACCAAAACAGGAATTCCAAGCGTTTCCAGCTTTTCTTGAATCTCCGGACTGTGATAAATCATGGTTGACTCAATCGCAAGGTTACACCCCTGAGATAAAATCGTTTCATAATCAGGAGCATTATATTTTCCAACATACAACATTGTTCCCTGTTCAAGTGCCGCTTGAATATGCGGAAGACTCCAATTTTTTTCTGTTGTGCTGGTCATTCGCACCTGCTCCAAAGCACCGATTCCATCAAATAAATCCATTGCAGAACTGGCTGCAACATAGAGATTTTGAAATGGTTGCTGTAACACTGTAATGTTCGTGTCCAGTCCCACTGGAACAGTTTCTCCCTCTGGAACAAGCAAATACTGCTGATTGTCTGCAATGGTAATCAATGCATAGGGGTCGTAGTAGTCCACGGAAAACTCTGTTGCATATTGTAACGTCATATGTCCGGTACAGGATTGTTCCGACCACAGTTCTGTTTGTTCGGAAGATGTTGAACCGCATGCAGTGAGCAGTCCAATGCAGAGCAGGCTGCTCACACCAAGGGAATACCACTTCATTCTTGTTTCTCCAAAGTGGTAGAATCAAAGAATAATGTGTAATCAATTTCATGCGGTGTGCTCATTGCAGTGGTATCCGCAGATACAGGCATTGCATAGTCAAACCCCAAGACAGGAATTTCAAATGTAGAATTCCCTTCTGTATTTGTCGGATTATATTGCGTATCGTCCACTTTCATATAGTCATAGTTGGAGCTGCTCCAAACAATTTCTGCTGTGGCAGTGCCGTCTTTTACTGTAATTGTGGCTGGAGATGTGACGCTGGCTCTTCCAGAACCACCCTCTAACTGTACAGAACAAGTGTATGTGCCATCTTCCAGCTGCAAGCTTTCTACAGTTGTATAGGCATCATCGGAACGGGCATCCATTGGCAGAGAGTCTGCCCGAAATACCAGCGTCCGGTCATACCAGATTTCTTTTTTCTTGCTGAATGCTGCACAGGCAATTCCAGAATCCAATGCTTCGACTGGGACGGTAAAGGTATGTGTTCCATCTGCATTTTCTGTAAATGGGATATAGTCGGATTCATCTGCCTTTTCTGCATCTTCACTGCTGCCCATATATAAATAGAGGTATCCTGTACCACCCATAGTCATATCCGCAGTCATTGTTCCGTCTTTTACAGTCAGCTGACAGGCAGTAATTCGGAACATCGTAGAACTGGAATCAACTGTAATTTCGTATGTGCCATCTTTGATGTCGCTTCCAAAAATCGGCTGCATGCCATCTTGTACCACCTGTACAGTTTCTGCTGTTTCAACAGTTTCCGCAGTTGTAGCTGCTTCTGTGCTGGCGGTACTGGATTCGCTTGTATCTCCGCAGCCAGAGCAGGTAATCAGCAAAAAGCAAGATGCCAACAGCATTGAAAAAATTCGTTTTTTCATAAAAGTTCCTTTCACAAAAAAGCGGTCGGTAAAATCCGAACCGCTTTCTATCATTTTCATCCGATGAACAGAATCAACAAGAGGGGGAATTAGTCCTTTGCCAGAGAGTCAATCGCTGCCTGTGCGTGTTCTACATAAATCTGACGAATGGCTTCATTTTCGCCCAGACCACGAACCAGACATTCTACCTGATAACCAGCATCTTCAAAGGTCTTTTTCCAAGAACCATCTTCATCGCCAGCCATATCATTATTTGCATGGTCGCCAGCAACAACCATCAGCGGTTCGAGTACAACCCGTTCATAATCGCCAGCCTGTACCTTTGCCAGAACATCTTCCAAAGACGGCGTTGCTTCTACTGTTCCAACAAAATAGTTTGCATAACCATCCTTGGTCAGCAGATCCTGCATCTTCTGATAAACTTCATTGGAATCTGCTTCTGTACCGTGGCCCATAAAGCAAATGGCAGTCTTTCCATCATCATATTCGGCTGTCCATTCGGTGATTGCCTTTTCTACCTTTGCAAAGTCGTCATCACTGCTCAGCAGCGGTTCGCCAAATACAACCTGATCGAATGCATCCGCATAGTTACCAACTTCTTTTACCAGTTCATCATATTCCAGACCATGCATCAGATGTGTCGGCTGTACAACCAGTGTCTTTACACCATTATCTACAGCACGATTCATGGCAGCATCTACGTCATCAATCAGAACATTGTCCCGCTTGTTGACATGGTCAATAATAATGTTGGAAGTAAAACCACGGCGAACAGAAAAGTCTGGGAATGCACTTTCCAAATCATTTTCAATTGCACCAACGGTCAGACGGCGGCTGTCATTGTAGCTTGTACCAAAACTCAGTACCAACAGTTCCTGTTCACCGATTTCATCCTGATTGCGGATATTATCCAAGGATGCGTCACCGGTATCATAATTTTCTTCTTCGTCCACAGTTTCCTCCTGAGAAGTTTCTTCAGCAGCTTCTGTTTCTGTTGTTTCATTTGCAACAGTTGTTTCAGCAGCAGTTGTTGTTTCTGCTGTAGAACTGCTGGAACTGTCATTGCTGCTGGAGCATCCAGACAACATTGCAGCGGTCATTGCCAAAGAAAGCATAAAAATAGTTACTTTTTTCATCATATATTCTCCTTCTAAACAATCAAGGAAAATCAGGAAAACAAAACAGAGGAAATAAAAAAGCTTTCTGCCCAAAAATGAGCCGAAAGCATACCGAAACAAACACCATTTAAAAGTGTTTCTGTACGATCAATGCCTCGTGATCTGGAATCTTGATTCCTGTACAAAAAACGGCAGGTTTCCTGACTCAAGGATCAACATGATTCCGTGGTCTTCCCATCGTTCGACAGTGACATCTATCACGGAACACTCCCCTATTACAGTGACGAGATCGTACCAGAATTGCACTGGTTTCCCTTTTACCTTTTGTATTCTGCAAACGCAAAACCAAAAGCACCGTTTTCTTAGCGTTATTCTTTTTATTCATGCATGAACTGTTTTCATTATAGCATACCAGATTTGAAATTGCAACTATTTTTCGGAAAACATAAGGATTTTGTACGATTTATCTTCCTTTTTGGAAAAAGCAATTCGTTTTTTGGCATTTGTGTATATTAAAATTCATCGTCAACAGGCGGATAAATATCAGTCAGTTTTACACGCATTTTCAAAGCTTTTTTGATGTCTTTCATAAACTCTTTGTATGCATTTTCCCCATATTCTAATTCTTCATAACAGTCTGGGTCGCATCCCCAAATTTTATTGTATTCTGCATACAGTTGTTCCAATTTCTTTGTCGTTTTACCATAATATATGAAAAGACCTTCTTAATTGGAAATGATGCTATATTCATTTCATATAGCATATTACTTGGAATTCTTAATCATAAACACAAAAAGCAAAGAAAATGGCTTTGAATGATAGCATATCCAAAGCCATTTTTTAATCATTCTGACAACGAGATTTTTGAATAAAATCAGAATAAAATCTGAAATGGAATCTTTTGTTGCAGGGCATCTTCCGTATCATTCATGGACTGTACTGCTAAAAAACAAATCGTCTCTTTGGCTGTGATGGATAACGAAAATGTAACCATCTGTGTCTGTTCTGCTTGCAATGTGATTTCTATTTTTTGACTGATCCTTTCGTTTTTTGCATTCAAAAAGAACAATCGATAACTTGCTTCATTCTCTTGAAACGGCAATTTTTCCGCAAGACGAAAATGCAAACAAACCGTTGGGGTGGTAATAACCTGATTCATATCTGTGCATAAAAGCATCGGTTCTATAATTTTCCGATCAGCGATTTTGAATTCCGGAGTGGAAACAGGCAAAGTCGATTCCGTTTGAAGAAATGGCTGTTGTTCAAAAGCAGTTTCTACGGGATTTTTGATTTTCAATTTTCCTTTGATAAAGTCTACTTTCTCAGACAGTCTGGTGATATCAGCAGTTAAGCTCTCCAATTCCTTATCGCTCAAGCTGCTGAAAATTCTGGTATCAACGTCTTTCAGAATCGTAAAACTTTTTGAAACGCTCTGCGATGGTTTGGATTTAGTTGCTCGCTTTTTTGCTTTTAAAATGAAATCATCCAGTGTGTTTCTCAATTCTTCTGCAAGTTCTGGATTTTCGTTGATGAAATCATTCAATTCTGCTCTATTTTTCGGTGGATTGGAGGAAAGCTTTTCTTTTATCTTTTCAGTTATCTCCAATTGTTTTTGAAGATAGGTCTGAAAAATATTAGTTTCCATCATCTGGCTGATGTAGCGAATAAACTTTCGATTATCATCAATCGTTTGCATGAGAATATTATTGAAAATTGCCTCTTTCAAGGTAACAACATCCGATTCTCTTTTGCATTTTTTGAAAATTGGCAGCATATCAGAAAAAATAGATACGACCTGATATTCTCTGGCAATATAATATTGTTCCGGCATTCCGATATATTGCAAAAATTCGCTAAACAGCTTCGCATTTTCTACTCGTTTTTTTACCTCTTGAATGGTTTCATTCGTACTCTCTGCATATTCTTCTATAGTAAGCAGTCTTGTCTTTACAATATCCTGATAGACACCAACCAAACGATCAATTGGGTTATAGTCAACCTTTTTTTCTTCTCCATGCTGAATTGCAAGTTCCAGCATTTTTATTTGTTTTTTGCTATCTGTCATGCGGATATTGAGAATGATTGTTTCAAACCAGCAAAAATTAGGATCTTCTTCAGCAAGTTTTCGCAGACAAGTAAACCGTCGGTTTCCATCCACGATTCTTCCATCTGACAGAATTACACCCGGTTCTCTTTGGTTGACAGCTTTAATATTATTCTTTGTTTTCTCAATGGAAGCAGGATTGCTTTTGATGATAAAATCTTCAATCACTGCATTGTACGCTTCCTGTGACAAATCTTGAAATCCACCATGTTCGCTTTTATACTGGCTGATCCAAGTTGCAATTCGGTCATTTTGTTCATTATAATATAACAACTCTAACCGAACACGATAGATTGGGTAGGCTTTTGTTTCTCCATTTAAAGTCAGCTTTTTTGTGAGGGTTGTAGGTTGCACAAACTCACGATACTGTTCATCCAATAAATTCATATTCATCCTCCTCGTCGATACTCAACAGTTCTTCATAATAGGTGTGATAGTCACGATAGATTTTATCCATGATGTTATCAAAATATAATTCTGTATTTTGAATGCGTGGAATTATATCCCATCGGTCTAATTGAATGTGATAGTCTTCTTTGAGCTGAGCAATCAGCCGGTCTACATCCACACTGCTTTCCTGTTCCAAAATAGAAAAAACCAGATTCCGTATGGATGCTTCTTGACCAGCTGCATGAAACAAAACAGTCCCTCCCATTTTTCTATGGGAAAAACGATGATCTTCTCTTAAAATAGAACTATAGAACCAAGGTTCAAAACCAAGGCTTTCTAAATCAGCAGTAAATCCTTGTTTGGAAAGGCTTTCAATCGTAAAGAAATCTATATTTTTGGCATATGCATACACTTCATCACAATATTGCTTTAATTTTGTTCTGTCAAATCCCAGACTTTCCAGCCTTGCGATAGAAACATATTTATTTTTCTCGAATTCAATAATGGTATAATCTCTTTTCAGTTCATATAAAATACTGGAAAACATATTAATTTTGTAAAATCGTTTCCGCATTGCAGAAATATCTGTGATGTCGTTTTTTGTTAACAGTGCATGAAAATAGGACGAACTGCTCGGATAGTTCTTAACTGCATAAGTAATATTTAAAACAAACCCAAGCCGTTTTAAATTGAATCCATTTACCAATTCAATTTCTGCATCTGGAAACAACATTGCAAATTTTTGTTCGATCTCATCGAAGTAATAGAAATCATCCGGCAAGTTTTCGGATAAGATTTTTATTTGCTCCTCCGTCATTGCCTTGTGGTCAACTGTGTACACGCCATCTTTTTCGTACAAGTCAATACAGCCAAAAAGTCCAATCAAACTTTCTGGTCGAAATCCATAATCTTCAGAGATGGCATTTGCAAGGGCTTCCTTTGAAATCGGAGCAAGTTTCCACATATACGCCTTAATCATAGCGATTTGGTCAAATTCTCCAAAGCAGAGATGCGGCATTCGTCCAAATTGCAGTTCTGGAGCATCGATTTTGTCTGCAATTTTTTTCAGCAGATTGTGAAGTTCATATTCATCTCGAATGTCATATTGCTGCATCAATTCCGGATATTCTCTGATAAACTTCAGTGTAGACAATTTCACATTGTGATATTGATTCAAATCCAGCGTTTCCAGTAATTCTGTGTAGTCATGTGCCTCAATATCATAATAACGAAATTTTCTACCAATCTTCCAAAAAATATCCATTCTGGCAGACAATTGATTTTCTTGAGAACGTTTTTCAAATTCAGAAATACAGAGTCTGCTGTCATCTTCCAAACCATGATTCACAATAAAATCTTGATATAACTTTACAAAATCATCAAACAGCATTTCATCCTGACAATATTTTGCTATCAAATAGCTTATAATTCCGTGTTTAGTTTTTTCAATGAGGCGATTTCCATCTTCTGTGATGCATAAATACTGAGAATCTATAGGTTTTTGACAATACTTTTCCCAGTTTCCAACCATCCACCCCGGAACTTGTACTTCCTGAAACATCTTTTCGATTGGTGCGATTCCTTTCTTTTTTACCGAGAATTCCAAGAATCGATAGACCTCGGAAGATTGTTCTGTTAAAGTACAAAAGAGTTTTTCCTGAAACGCATACGTTTCAAAAAGTGGGCGGAATCTATTTTCTGTAATCATAACATTTGAACAGTCTGCTATTTTTCTTATTCTTCGAAGGGCTCTTTCTTGCTTTTGTCGAATGCGTTCTCTTGTTAAGCCGTATTGATTTGCAATTTCTTCTAACGTCTTATTTTTCATACGAGATTTCAAAATTTCAAATTCAGGGGCATTCATAATATTTTCTTTTTCGAGCATAGAATGCAGAGATTCACTTTTTTGAACATATCGTTTTCCATGATCTTTCTGTGCGACTTGATCTAAAATCTCCTCAAATAACGCTTCTGGGAAATTTTCAGGTAACATTGCACGAAGTTCAGACAACCGCAGCCCAAAAACAGAATGTTCTTTTAAGGCATTCGCAATTTTTCTTGTAGCAACTGATTTTACACATGGAAGATGATACCACTTTTCCAATCGTTCTTGTTCCGTATCTTCTGGATCATTAAAATGGTAACAATACAGGCGAAGCTCTTCAATTTCATCTTCATCTGTTAATGCAAATGCTGCAACCATCATTTCAAATGTATTTTTCACGTCATCTGAAGAATCGGATTCTGTATAGTTTGACTGAATGAGTAATTTCGGAATTTGTTTTTTGAGACATAACGCCTCTTCAAATGACTTTTTTCCAAGATTGCGGATACTTAAAATTCTTTCGCTGTCAGCACGCATCAATTTCCCAATTGTATCAACGCCACCTCGCATAAGTGCATTGACAGTACGGGGAGAAATCGGTATGGTATCAATTTCTGAGATGTATGTTTCCTTTGTATATAGTGGCTGATTTGATAAATTTTCGCCACTGATCTTCTTTTTTCCATGATGAAAAGTGGTAGCTAGAAAATCAGTAATTTCTTTAATAGAATACTTTCCTAAATTTCGAACACCCAAAAGCGATTCTTTATCATATTGAAGCAACTGTCTTAATGTCATGATTCCACCTCTGCAAAGTCCATTTCTGGAACGTAAAGAAAGCGGTAAATCTTGCACAGAAATATTCAGGTTATATTGTTCTGGAGTGGATGGCACAGCATTTTCTTTCTTTTTTTCTACATGAACAGTTTTTGGATTTTCTTCTATTGGCTGTTTTGTGAGGTTTGGTGTGATCAGAAACGGTGTTTCTTCTATGTTATTTTCTTCCAGTCTGGCATGTTCAACTTCATATGTAGCATCTTCTATTGTTGGCAATGATGAAAAATGAAGCATAGAAAAGTCATTGCGAAAAGGTGTTTCATCGATATCGTTCTTATTTTCTGAATCATCTACGTTTTTACTTGTAGAAACCATACGAATTATCTCCTTTTTTTCCATGATGTTCTATCTGATTTCTTGAATTGTTTATCAACTTTCTTTTATGATAGCATTTTAGATTTTCAAAATTGATATAACTGTAAAAAATATGAAAAAATGCTCTCTATTTTTTGTTAGAGAGCATTTTTTTATTTATGACAATTTAATTTTCCGCATTTGCATTGATATGCCAAAACCAGCAAAAAGAAAAAGAAGAAAGCCACTCATCAAATACCAGATAGTACCTCTACCACCAGTCTTGGGTAATTCCGGTCGCTTTCGATTAAAAATCGTAACACTTGCTTTTTCCCAGTCTACTGGGGCTACAGAAACTTCTGTGTCATCTACTACGCATTTTGTTAGCAGTAACTGAATCTTGTCTGTATAATAAGACGGATCATAGCCATCCACGGCTTTTTCTTGTATATAGTAGCTATAATCGTTTGTTTTATCACTTCGAGGTACATTGCTCCATGTGTATGCCCACTGATTTGCATCGTTTAATGTTTGTGTATCATATAAAATCGTTGTAGATGTTCCGGTATTTCGATTTGTTTGCATCTGATAAAGCAGTACCGTTACATCTGGATGTTGAATGGAATCATCCCACTGCTTTTGTACAGTGATGTCTTTCTGCTCAGGCACAGCATCAGCCTGATAATTTTTAATGGTAATCCAATTTTCTGATTGTTGTGCTTTGGATTCCTGTATGATTCCTGTAATTGTATGTTCCCAGACAGAACCATCCGCTGTTGTGATACAAGGTTTATATAATACGGTTCCAGTTGCGTCAGTAATCTCTTCTGTCAATTCATAGGTAAATCCAATCGGAACAGCTTGTATCTTTATAGTCTGTCCTGCTTTTATGGAGATGACGGTTTCTGTTCCCTCTTCAAAAATTCCAGTGGCTGCAATTGTTTCATCCGCATTGAAAATCACGTAGGGAAATGGATATTTTTTCACTGCTTGAGCAAAATTTACAGTATCGGTAATTTTCAAGTGTATGGAATAGGAAACATCCTTTTCCTGTAGTTGTTCGGATACCAATTTTTGAATCGTCAACGATTCTGTTTTTGCGGTGTTTTTCATGGATAGTGCGTAAGTACCATTTCCAATTTGGCTTGGTGTAACTTCCAGCACCTGCTCCGGTGAAATATCAATCGGTGTCATATAGCCATCCGGAACAGTTGTTTCCTGCAACACATAAATATAAGATTTTTCTGTGTCAGAAAAATGCAATCCCTGAATTGTTGCATATCCATCTGCATCTGTTGGAGCAGCATTCTTAATATAGTAAAGTATAATAATACTACCATCTGGTTTGGTATAACGGACGATTCGGTTTGGATCGGTTGCTTCTTCGTGTTTTCCATATAAGGCGAATACGGCATTTTGCAGCGGCTTTTCTGTCACGCTGTCCACTTTTCGCAGCTTCAAAGTATAAGAGCTTGTGTTCATAGCAAAAAAGTGGTATAATAGGAGATATGAAAAAAGAATATCAAGCAACAAATTACGAAAGTGATTTGACAGACAAACAATGGGAAGCAATCAAAGAATACTTTCCATCCGGAAATAAAAGCAAATATCATAAACGATCATTAGTAGAAGCAGTGTTGTATATCGTAAAGACAGGCTGCCAGTGGAGAATGCTACCACATGACTATCCGCCGCATGATACGGTATGGAGTTTTTATCGCCGAGCAAGAGAGAACGGCGTATGGGACAAAATGATGAAGCATCTTGTCAAAATAACACGAAAACAAGCAGGAAGGAATGA
>OGGQ01004714.1_pt1 | contig 10826 bp, 6 predicted proteins | sample 1571191 | NCBI WGS metagenome assembly OGGQ01 (sample SAMEA2582061, study PRJEB24529) | metagenome | biome: Human gut stool | place: China | collected 2011
GGAGGGGGATCGGCGTATCCATGACTATTACTTCAAGCCGGACCCCATCTTCTATGGAGACGGACCCCGGTACTTCGGAGTGGAGCTTGAACTTGACGGTGGAGGTGAACGTGTCTCCCATGCCGTGGCTCTGCTGAGCATTGCCAACCAGAAGGGCCGACACGCCTACATCAAGCATGACGGCTCTCTGGAGGACGGGCTGGAGATCGTCACCCACCCCATGAGCCTGGAATACCAGCAAACACATATGCCGTGGGAGGAACTGTGCCGGAAAGCGGTGACCCTGGGCTACCTCAGCCACCGGGCCGGTACCTGCGGGCTCCACGTCCATATCAGCCGTGCCGCGTTCGGCAAAGCGGAGCAGGACCAGGACGGCCCCATTGCCCGGGTGCTGTACTTCTTTGAAAAGCACTGGGAGGAGCTGCTGAAATTCAGCCGCCGCACCCCCCGCCAGCTGGAGCGCTGGGCTTCTCGATATGGCTACCGGGAACAGCCAAGGGACATCCTGGACCATGTGAAAAAGGGAGACCACGCCGGCCGCTATACCTGCGTCAATCTGACCAACCGGGACACGATCGAGTTTCGTATGTTTCGGGGGACCCTGAAAGTCAATACCATCTTTGCCACATTACAGCTGCTGGACCGCATCTGTGATGTGGCTCTTTCTTTGTCTGACGAGGAGCTGAGGAGCCTGTCCTGGACCACCTTTGTCACCGGCTGCACCCAGCCGGAGCTCATTCAATACTTAAAAGAACGCCGGCTCTACATCAACGAGCCGGTACAGCAAGAGGAGGAAGTTTAACGATGTGCTGCCTGTTTGGATTGATGGATTACAGCGGCGGGCTTACCGCAAAGCAAAAGGCCGGGGTGCTTCACGCCCTGGCCACTGCGGCGGAAGCCAGAGGAACGGATGCCACCGGCATTGCCTACCGGTCCAGAGGCCGCCTGCATGTCTACAAGCGCCCCTTTCCGGGCCACTGCCTGTCTTTCCGCATTCCCCAGGATACTCGGGTGGTAATGGGACATACCCGCATGACAACCCAGGGCAGTGCTAAAAAGAACTTCAACAACCACCCCTTTCAGTCCAGAGCCGGAGGAAAACCCTTCGCGTTGGCGCACAACGGAGTGATCTATAATGACCTGACCCTTCGCCGAAAGGACAAACTGCCTCGGACCAACATTGAGACGGACAGCTATGTAGCCGTCCAGCTGCTGGAACGGGAGGGGGCGGTCACAGGCCAAACGCTGCAATACATGGCGGAGAAGCTGGAGGGATCCTTTTCCTTTACCATCCTGGATCATCAGGACAGCCTCTATTTTGTCCGGGGCAACAATCCCCTGAGCCTATACCACTTTCCCGACCAGGGACTGTATCTCTATGCCTCTACCCAGGAAATCCTGGACAAAGCCATAAGGAGCATATCCTTTCGGCTAACCGAAAAGGAGGTTGTGGACTTAGCTTGCGGTGAAATTTTAAAGATAGACGCCCAGGGGGCACAGTCCCGCTCCCGGTTTGACGACAGCCGCCTGTGGTACAGCAGCTACATGCCCTACTCCTTCTGCTTTGATGCCGGCTGGAGCAATCAAAAATACCTTCCGGATCCAGAGAGAGCATATACCAGTCATACCCGGGCCCTCAAGTCCGTGGCCGGAGCCTTTGGTTACGCGCCCTGGGAGATCGACCAGCTGCTCCAGGATGGCTTTACAGAGGAGGAGATCGAGGACTACCTCTACTGCGGGGAGCTGTAACAAAAAATGTTCCATTGGGGTATACCCAAATGGAACGGTAAAAAACAGTCCCAATAGGGCCGGATTTTCCATTTTGGTGCGTTTCAAAAGGAAACCGAACCCTATTGGGACAGGGAGGTGATTTGATTTGAAGATTGGCTATATCCGGGTCAGCACCCAGGGGCAGAATCCCATCCGCCAGGAAGCCCTGATGAAATCCCTGGGGGTGGATGAAGTCTACATTGACTGGATGAGCGGCAAGAACACCGACAGGCCCGAGCTAAAGCGAATGCTGGAGTATGTTCGGAGAGGCGACACCGTGGTTGTGGAATCTATCAGCCGCTTTGCCCGCAACACCCGGGACCTGCTGGAGCTGATGGAGCAGCTGTCTGCCAAAGAGGTGGGCTTTGTATCACAGAAGGAGGCCATTGACACCACCACGCCTACCGGCCGCTTCATGCTCACCGTGTTCGGGGCTGTGGCAGAGCTGGAGAGGGAATATATCCTCCAGCGTCAAAGGGAGGGGATTACCATCGCGAAACAGGAGGGGCGGTATACGGGGCGAAAACCCCTTCGACGAGATAATTTCAGCGCGGTCGTGGCGTTGTGGAGAGAGGGCAAAATCACCGCGGTTCAGGCTATGGATCGGCTGAAGATGAGTAAGTCGACCTTTTACCGCCGGATTAAGTCTCTTAACGAGCTGGTATGAGCTATATGCTCGGATCTCACAGTCTATCAATCCATTTATGCAGACTATGTATGTTTAATTACGAAAAATATCAGGCAATAAACCAAGAGGGGGAAATCCTTTCCCCTCTTTTTTGTTCCCTCGCATCGCAAGAAAAGCGCTGTCCCCCTTGAAGTTCGTATCGCAAGGAATGCGGGAGTGTCCTCCCGGTGAAGAGCTCTCCGAGCCTTCACGGAGTCCATCCCTTTTCTTGCGATACTCGTGAACCGGAGCTTTGTCCGGCCAGCCGAATGAAGTCGGTCCCCCATGGGGCAGGGCTGCTGTTTCCGGGCTGGCCGGACATGACCTGTGAAAGGGGGGGATTCTCTATATAGAGCAACGGGAAACAAATTCCCCCCCTTGGCGGGAATTGCCTCTTAGAGATCTTCACTTAATTTGTTTCAAACGGCAGAAATCGAAGGGATAAGTCTATGATCTGGTCAGTCATGTTTGTTCTAAGCGCTTTTACAATTTTATACCACAACATCAAATATCTTACATCGTCCAATGATTCAATAGCAGCACCGATTTTTCCGTAGATTTGTCTGAGGTGATTCAGAACTTCTTTTTTCTGAAGTGCAAGCGAGTAAGGATCTTTAACAGAAATTTGCAATGAATTCCCGGAATCGGAGATATTGATGGCAGCATCAACTTTTGTAATAGTCCTGCATAAAGATAGTAATTTTGGGACTGCGGAAGTTTTGTGTTCAATTCGTTCCAAGAGGTGATTGTGTTTTGTTTGCTGCCCTTTCGGTAAAGGATATTCTGTATTACATTGGTTTAGAGCTTCAGAAAGTTGATGCCGATAGGGCCTTGTTTGAATACCAGTCCAAAAGCTTACATCCGAAAAATAAATATGATCTATTATCCGGTTGTCTTGAAGTTCGCCCTGAAGCTCCTGAAATATGGGAAATAAGCGGGCTAAATCGAAAAGTGAACTGTCAACTCGATGGCTTTTTATCTTCAATAAACTATGAGCAACGCTTTGATTCAGTAGACTGTAAAATAGTGCCTCACTGGCATCGATCCTGTTAGGAGAAAAGAGTAAATTATACTGTAGGTCTACGACCATCAGCCATTTTGCCTCGATTGGAATCTGGTCACTTTTGATTTTCTTCTCCGGATAAAGAAACACATCATATAAAATATCAATCGCATTTTGAAGCTCTGGACTATCAAAGGGATTATCAGACTGAAAATAAAAAGGGCTGTGGACGATTCCGATGGATAGCAGCAGGTCCCCAAATGGCACATCACGGGTTTCCGCTTTGATTAGGATTTGCTGATCTTTAAAATATGAGTCGTTGATGTTCAATAAGGATTGTTTGATCTGCTGGGAGGGTATTCGATACAAAAGGCTGAAAATATGATTCATTTGTTGAGAAAAAACGGAATTATCCAACTTGCTTGTTAAAGGAAAAAGTTGCCGTTTCCACATTTCAAAGCACCATACAGGCACAGTAAAACAGAATTTGGAAGAAACGGACTTCTGGGTTTGGCATACGTTCAGCGATTCTTTATACACACGATACACAATCTCTGCCTGCTGAAGTGCCAGACCAATGGTATGGATGTGGAACCGCCGCACCTGATTGTACAATATATCTGTAATTAGTTTATACAGTTCCAGTGATCGCAGATAATCTGATTTGTTCTGTATGTTTAAATAGGTACCGCGGATGAACCAACACATGCTTTTATCGTCAAGATTTACAACGGAGAACGGGGTGATTTCTTGAGCTTTTTGAGGAAAAAACCCTTCGCATTTCGCAAGAGATAAAAACAAAAAATAGGGAAGAAACAGGAACAATACCGGGTTGGAAAACCAGTGCGTATCCTGCTGAAAGACAGCAAAAAAATCTTCATATAGTTGTTCTGCTTTTTCCTTTCGGCCCAAGTCCATAACTCTCTGTTGTAGTTTCAATTGAAACTCCTCTAGAACCGCTGCAATAAACTCATTGTTCTGCCTTTGGCAAGAGGTTGAATTTGAACTGTGGTAGCAGCTTCTTGCGCAGCTCAGGTATGGATAGAGACCACTATATTGCTCCCTTTGATAATTGAAATATTGATCAAAGTATTCATGCATGGGCTGCTCGCTCCATAGGAAGGGAGGGTCACCATTCAAGTCAAAATATTTAGGGAAAAAGTCGTCGTTTTCATAGATACAGACTAAAATTACTCGCAACCAGTCTTGTCGCTCTTGCTCCGTGTATGCTCCTTTCTTGGATCGTATTATGGAGGATAGGCAGGAGATACACATAAAACGATCAGTCGGTGTCATATCCGGACACCGGCTATTTTTTTGCTCCCGGAACCTCGCTAAAGAAGCGGTTATTCTTTGGTGGAGATCTGACCATAGGTAAGACTCCATATGACTAATGGCCTCCTTCATTGTAAAAATTCGATTTTTAGGCGAACTGGTTTCATCGTGTTTACAATCGTTGCTTAATAAAATTTGAACTGCAATATTTGGAAAGGACGATGTTTCTCATGAAAGTACAACAAGGACAAGAACTGGTAGTACTCAAAAGCTCTGAAACCACAGATTACTGGCGGTGGAACTCTGTTCGAAAACAATATGTTCGCTTAGATGAATCCGACTTGGCCAAAGCGATTTCAGGCTACCGGGACTTGAAAGAAACAGCCAGAGCAAAAGCATTCCGGAGGTATGTGGCAAAGGCTCAACTCATCAACGGCGGCCGCATGCCGGAAGACCTGCCCAACACCCGGCCCTTCCGGGGCCCGGACGGCAGGAGACGGCCACCCACCCGGGGGGAGCTCAGAACAGGAGCGGAGGCCCTGCTGGCGCTGGGCGCCCTGTTCCAGGCGGCAGCCACAGGGTGGGAGCTGCTGGCCGATCTACTTACCGGCCTGTGGTGCACGGCGCTCAGAAAAGCGGAGCCGGGATTCCGGTCAGTGACCACGGTCCCGCTGGACACGCCAGAGCTGCGGAAGGCATTCAAGCTCCTGGTCAAAACCGCGGTACCGCGAAAGAAGTGGAGAAGAGGAAAATTCAGGATCAAGCGAAGCGCAGTCTTGCGTTATCAGACAAGGCCAGGCGCAATGCCGCGGCATATTCAGGACTACACTGAGTTAAAACGAAAAATCTCCGGCGGTAAGCCGCTGCGTATCCCGGCTCCCTATCGAGACACGCTGGTGCTGATCATCGGGGCCAGCGGTGAGCAGCTGCGGGAGGCGGGGCCGTTCATGGAAGAGGCAGGGGTTTTCATGATGGGTTGCGCGGGCAATGACTGGGGCGGCAGACGGATGTCCAGAGGTGAACTGAAGGGCTTGGATCCCTCGGTGGCGGAGCGCCTTCGGAAGGCAGGCCCTCTGGCAGCGGCAGTGCTGGCCGGCTGGTGGGCGGAGAGAAGCAAAGCGGCGGCCAGGGCCATCGTCCAGGAAGCCAAGCGCACGCTGGGGAAACCAGACAGCCGCTTCATCGCTGTGGTCTACGATCCCAAGCTGCTGGGACAGGCGATCCGCCATCAGACACTGCTGACCTTTCTCAAGGTGCTGGAGGAAAGCGGCGTCCTGGCACCGGAGGAACTGGCGCCCTATCGGGCGGCGGTGAAGCAGGTCTATGATCCGGACCCGGAGCCTGAGGTCACGGTCCGCCATGCAGAGGATCCCGAGGTATTTTTAGAGATCATGAAGGAATTGGCCGCTCAGGAGCGCATAGCCGGACCCGGTCAGAGGTTCACCAAGGCGGACAAGTATCTGGGCGCCTGGCGCAACATCTCTGGCGTGTGCCACTTGGTCCTGCTGGAAGGTGATTGGAAGAAAGCCTACGCCAAGGCGGCGCGAGCCCGGGAGGATTTGGACGTGTCCATCCTAAGGCAGGAAGGCTGGGAGCGGAAACTTCAGAAGAGCCTGGCAGAAACCGGGTACATCAAGGCACCTAACTCCGGCTACCGTTACCGATATGACCTGCTGGAGAACGGAACCCGAGAGACGACCTACGTGGTAGCCGTCCCCAGGGCCCTGCTGGAGGCCTGAAAACACGGCAAGTTTCCGGGCAAAGGCAGCTGCCCTCCGGCAAGGACACTTGCCGGGAAACTCGCCGAGAGAAAAGCAAAAAAAGATCGAAGAACGAAGAGAAAAAGAAGGGAAATGGTAAAAAATGAAGAAAAATAGTAAGAAAACGAAAACTGAATGGGAGCGTGAAAATCGGGCAAGAAAAACTGAGGCAGCCGGCAGTGACGAAAAGGGCAGGCCCGTAAACCCCGCAGGGAGGGCAGTTAAGAAGGAAACTGAGGAGACGCAGCTCTGGGCACTCCATCCCACTTGCCCAGAACCCGGAGATTGCTTTCAGCCCCTTACTTCCTTCCTGATCCATGCGATCACCGAGTTGGTGGAGCACTTCCTCAAATCCATGGGGCGGGATGTGGATTTTCGCTATTGGAAAAACATCACGCAGCAGCTCCTAGCCACTTCCAAACCCGGGATCCATGTGATCCCCTCTCAGGCAGGGTCGGGCAAATCAACCTGGATCCAAGCCTTCCTGATGGCGCTGTGTAAGCTCAAAGAGCTGCACCCCCAAGAAGCCCAGTCGTTGGGTGGAGTCCTGTTGGTGGTCCAGAAGGTGGAAACCTTGAACGAGTTCCGGACCAACATCCGTCATGACCTGGGAGAGAAAGCCGCCGATCAGATGGTCCCGCTCCAGAGCCTGACCCCGTCGGGAAAAGCGCTGGGCCTGTGCCCCAACCCTGAGGTCACCGATTACAGCCAATGCACAGACCGCTGTGCCTATGCCGGAGAGTGTCCTCTGAAGGCGTTGGAGGAATCGAGCCGAGGCGCATACATCCTGGGAGTGACCCAAGCGCGCTACTACGCCCTGCGGCAAAACGGGCTGCTGGACCAGCTGCTCCTGCGGGAGCGGGAGGGAGACCAGCCGGTGCCGCGGCGCTGGATTATCTTCGATGAGAAACCTGAACTCTTCCAGATCAATGCTCTGAGCACAGGGGTTTTGAACGGCCTGTCTGACCGGTTTGAGAGTCTGGTCACGCAAAAAAGGCTATCCGACCAGAAGGCGTGCAGCATACAGAGCGGCCTGGGGTTTCATGTCGGCAAGCCCCTGCAGGAGCTGCGCCGCTCCACAGTGATCCCGATCCCGGGCCAGCCGCAGAAGGATGAGATGGCCGGCCTGTGCACCCTCTCCCCACAACGGGGAGAGCGGAAGGACTATCTCAAATTTCGTACGGGGCTGCAAGCCAGGAAAGACCTGATGAGCAGGGAGATGTGCTCCTGCTTCCAGGTGATGGACCGGCTGTATGAGGGGGAAGAGTGCTTGTTTTGCAAGGTGTGCGGCTTTCATGTGATCACCGTTCAGGACGGGATGAAGGAGCTGCGGAAATGGCAGACGCTGATCTTCGATGCCACAGCGCCAGTGGATGGAGACTACCAGCGGCAGACATCCATGCAAATGCTCCCGGTCCAGGCTCTGCGCAACACACAGTCAGTCACCTTCCACATTTACCGCAATAAGCAGCTCAACGTGTCCAAAAACGGGATCAGGCGACCCGGGACGATTTATGGGCTGTGTGCGCTGATTGAGGAGATTTTAGAGGAATACCCCCAGCCGACCTTCCTGTGCGTCTACAAAGAATACAGCGACTTCTTCGCCCAGCATCTCTCTCCAGCGGCCCGGCGGTACATCCAGCTTATGCCCGGCCAGGAGCCGCCGAAGATCCCATATTTCGGTGGGACCAACGGCAGCAGCGACTTTCGGCAGTGCTGCAATGTGATCCTGTTGGGCTACCCGAGGCTGGACCCGGAGGCCTACCTGGAGCGAACGTATGCGGCCTGGGGTGGCAGCGGGTTTCGAGAGGAACTGCAACAGGTCCAGGAGAGGATGAGGCATCAGAAAAAGCCCTGGGCCGACGGCCTGCGCTGCCTGCCATCGGTGGCGGAGTATGAAGCCCGCCATCTGGCGGCCCGGATGGAACAGGAAATCTATCGGTGTGCGCTGCGAAACGCCAAAGTATCCGGCCCCATTCATGTATTCCTGTTTCATCCGCCAGAGCAGGCGTGGAAGCTGCTGAAAGAGCGGTTCCCGGGCTGCCAGGTGGAGTACATAGAAGAGGTGCCCCGGTGTATGCTGCCTCACCTGGGCAGCGGCCGTACCTACAAGGGGAAAAAGACCGCCTTTTCCTCCGTGCAGGAGTTCTTGGCAAACTGGGACGGCACATCGCTGAGGATCTCTCAACTCCGTAAACAATTGGGCATTACTTCCTCGGCCTGGAAGGAGCTACAGGCCCAGGAGCGGTTCCGCGGCATGCTACTACACTACCAGGCGGAACTAGTTGGACGTGGGAAAAACGCCATGTTAAGGCGCCGCCTCATTGAGCGGAAGCAGGTTCCAGCTTAGCCGACCTGGACGCATATATATTATAAAAGAAAGGGAAAGAGGTGTCTACTGATCAAAAAACCAGGGAACACTAGAGAAAATGACAAGCCGCCGCCGGCACCGCAAACGAGGAAAAGTCGGCGGGAGGGAGGTTATCCATTGGAGATCCATGTACGGGAGAATGAGAAGTTGATCGAGGTCTGGCTCACCAGGCGGGAGCGGGAGGATGCGAAGTGCAAGGGGAAACTGGAGGAGATCTACAGCCTGGGCAAGGAAAAGCGCTGCCTGGTGGCTGTGTTCCTGTCCGGACAGGAGGAGCTCAGTGACCTCACCAGCGCCCTGCTGCGGCATAACCGGGACAAGCTGGCCCGCCAGGAAGTGCAAAGGCAGCGGGAACAGAAGAAGGGAGCATGAGAAGAGATATTTGACTCCCTGAAGAGGACCTTTCTCTTCAGGGAGTCGAAATTATCAAGAGGGATCCATAAGCATAAACAAGAGTAAGAAGAATTTGTACAAAGCAAAAATAAAACGCACAGACCGGAGGAAAATATCCGGTCTGTGCGTGAAAAGATTGTCCTTATACCTGGTTACGAAACAGGAATGTGACGATCTGCGCCCGGGTACAGGGAGCGTTGGGGGAGAAGGTATCAGTGCCGGTGCCGGAGGTGATTCCATGGCTGACGGCCCAAGCTACCGCGTCAGCGTAGTAGTCGCTCGCTGATATATCCCCAAAACTGCTGTTGCCGGAGACGCTGGGAGACCCGGCGGCCCGATACAGGAATGTCATGGCCTGGCCGCGCGTCACCGTATCGTTTGCACCAAAGGTGGTCTGAGAGGTGCCGGCTGTGATACCGTTTTCCACCGCCCACAGCACTGCCTCGTAGTAGTAGTCTCTGCTGGTCACGTCCTGGAAGGGATTGACTGTCGTGACAGGAGCCGGAGACCCGGCAGCCCGCCAGAGGAAGGTGACCATCTGTGCTCTGGTGCTGGTCAAATCCGGGCCGAAAGTGGTCTGAGAAGAGCCAGCCGTGATGCCGTTTTCCACTGCCCACAGTACCGCCTCATAGAAATAGTCCTGCTCATGGAGGTCAACAAAGGGATTTTCCATCTCCTGGGGAACCATACTGCCGGGAATGACTGCAAAGACAGAGAGACTGCGGATTCCGCTTACTGTAATTTGGTTCCCACTAATCTGGCTGGGAGCGTAATACTCCTGAGCGCTGTCGGACAACCAATGCAGTACCTGAGGATCCTCTATTTGCGCCAGGTTGGAGGCCGTAAAAGTAATGGTCAACGGCCCGGCAAAGCTATGGATTTCTGTGCTTTCTGTTGCAACGGTCACCTCAAATACAGAGGCGTCCTGCTCCAGCAGTGCAGAGATCTCCTCACTGGTGTTGCTAGTGAGGCGGGTAATCGAAATATCGATCCGTTCACCAGCGGAAAGACCCTCTGTCAGGCCGGACAGAGCCGCAGCGGGCAGCGTAATACTCCCGTGACGAAGGTTCAGCTTTACATCAGTGTCCTTGCTGGCTGCAGCAGACAAGCCGCCAGCGGGAATGGAAATGGTGGAGGAACCGGTGGCCTGAACAGTGATCACAGAACCAGGATCGGCCTTGTCCACCGCCTGTGTCATTTGCGCGGTAGTCACGGAGCCGCTGCTGGCGCTGATTGTGACCTGACTGCCGGACCCGCTGACCGTACCCGAACTGCTGGAACCTCCGCCGCCGGAGCCGCTGGAGATCAGGCTCCAGCCAGCATAGAGAATGAGGTTGTCGGTGATGGGGGTGGTGAAGTCCCAACGGGTGGTGCAGGCGGCGTCCTGATACCAGCCGGTGAAAGAGTAACCCTGTCGAGTTGGTTGTGACGGTTCACTGATGACGGAGCCCACCTTAATTTCCAATGGCGTGACATCGGAGCCCCCCTGGCTGTCAAAGGATACTGTGACAGTCTGAACAATCTCTTCCCAACCAGCATAGAGAATGAGGTTGTCGGTGATGGGGGTGGTGAAATCCCAACGGATGG
>OGGQ01004720.1_pt1 | contig 10811 bp, 9 predicted proteins | sample 1571191 | NCBI WGS metagenome assembly OGGQ01 (sample SAMEA2582061, study PRJEB24529) | metagenome | biome: Human gut stool | place: China | collected 2011
TAAGCTGCATCTCTAGCTGGTTTATTTTGAATTACAGATGCTAAAACTTCTGCTCCAGCTGCTTTTACTAGCTCTTTAAGTTCTTCCATAGATTCATTTATATCAATATCATCGATTTTCTTTACATTAGTTGTTATATTTAAGCCCACTAAAACGGCCTTTTCTTGTAATTGTTCTTCCACAAAATCACCTCTTTACATTAATCGTTGTCAATTCATTTATTTGCCTATGTTTTACCTTATTATATATTTTGACTTTTATAAAGGATTTCATTCTTTTATATATGTAATTTTCTATTTTTTACTGCAAATAACATGTTTTAGATAAATATTCTTAATAATTATATCATTAAACTATCATTTTTTTATGTATTTTTTTGATATTATAATTATAACTTTATCAGAGTAGAGTGTAGAAGTTAAGAAGACATTTATAATATAATGATGAATATTGTCGTACAGGTGTGAATGACTTTTTGACAGTGACATCATAACGCAGCAGCCAACATATGACACAGCATACAGAACGGAGAGGAACTTATGAAAAAAGGCAAGTTGTATATTGTTAGTTTATTTATAGCATTATGTATATTGTTTAATCTGGCAGGAAAGTGCGCGGCTGAATGGTTTAATCTGCCATTGTGGCTTGACTCACTGGGGACAGTTGCGGCTGCTTATGTGTGCGGACCGGTGTGTGGTGTTATTGTCGGAGTTACTCTTAATATTGTTTATTCTATAATATATTCGTGGACATATGTGTGTTATGCCATAGTAAGTGCCTCAATAGCAGTTGTCGCAGGTATATGTATCAGTAAGGATTATATGAAAACGCTGCTTGGTGCGCTTACTGCAAGTTTCTATATAGCACTTGTTTCGTGTGCTATTTCCGTGATTTTTAATTATGCATTTTTTAATGGTTATACAAGTAATGTATGGGGAGATGGAGTTATCGACTTTCTTTTAAGAATAGGTTTTAACAGCTTTTTAAGCCATGTTGCAGGACAGTTTTATATGGACTTTCTTGATAAGGTCATAACGGTGCTTGTGCTATATATATTTGCAAGATTTGATAAGGACAGGAACAGGTTTGATAAAAGGGTAATGACAGCCTGTGCGTATATTGGTTTATCAGTTATAGCTGCTGGGCAGATTATTATAAGTGCTTCGTCTGTCGGTGTGCAGGCGGCTTATAATGACAGACAGAATAATATTAATATAGAAGAAACCGGTACAGACTTATCAGTCTTCCGTACAGATCGGCTCTTCCGGCTCTGTGAAATAAGAGCTTACATCGTTATCATCATCTGCTGTACTTAAAGAGCCGCTGGAGCTTGTTTTAAGCTTCACTCCGTCACTGGTCTTTACAGTAGAGTTTTTCATAACCTTTCCGGAAGAATTTACTACATAGTTGCTGCTGTCGATCTTATAACATACATACTTCTGACCATCTGTAGCTTTCTGAAGCTTTCCTTTATAATAGAGGTAATTATCTTTTACACCGGTATAGCCGCGGCCGTTTTCACTGAAGTAGAAATCTGTCTTGTTTCCGTCATCTTCTTCTACTTTCATCTTTCCACGCTGTACACAGCTCTGTGTCTTGGTTCCAAAATAGAACGCGGTCCAGTTGCTGTCACCGGATCCGATATAGACCTTCTTAAGTCCATAGACCGGATTGCCACGCTTATTAAATAAGTAGGTCTTTCCACTGATCTTGGTCAGATCCTGTGTGGTAAGGTGATCTGAGTCTGCAGCTTTTGGCTTTCCATTATTTGCAAAGTAGAACCATTCTACATCTCCATCATAACCTTCTAAGTCTTCCGGCGGTTCTATGGAATACCAACCGATCTTTGCCTTTCCGTCAGAGCCAAAGTACATATAGTCTTTGATCGAGTCAGAACTTCCTCTTACATTCTTCCAGCCCATCTGTAAAATGCCGTCATCATCAAAGCAATAGTAAATGCCATCGATCTTTCTGGTGCCATAATCTCCGTTGTCGTTGCCGTCACTTGGAACATATTTCTTGCCGTTTGTTCCAAAATAGTACCAATACTGGCCATCTTCGCCGTAATCTAATGTACCGCCCTCAGCTCCCGGGATCACTTTGTTGGAGTCTTCCTCGTAATTATCCGGCGGATACAGTTTTTGCCAGCCGGTACGCATCACACCGTCATCTCCGGTATAATACATATCGTCTAAGATCCAGCCTGTTTCCATACGGCCGTTTCCGTCAAAATGATACCACTTATCATTGATCTTCTTCCAGGTGTCATCTATGGTCTTTCCGCTGCTTCCAAAATAGTACCACTCTTCTTCTCCGCCGTCAGAAGTAGTCTTTAACCATTTGTCCGTAACCATAATGCCATTGCTGTCTACATAATAATCAGAGTCTGCCCATGCATTTACAGCCATATATCCTTCTCCGTTCAGATATCTCCACTGGCCGTCAGCTCCCTTTTTCCATTCATTATATACTTTATTTCCATTGCTGTCATAGTAGACCCAGCTGCTGTTTTCCTGTGCCCATCCCTGTGCTGCCATAGCCGGGAACGCTGCCAGCCCTGCTGATAGTAACGCTGCCAGAAACCAGGCTGCTTTCATTTTTTTCCTCATATGCCCTGTTCCTCTCTTCTTCTGCTTTCACCCCGAAACTGCTGTAAATATACAGTTTGCGCTTTATAACTATTGTACCAAGAGTTTTCTTATAGTTCAACCAGATTAATCTTTCAATTCTATTACAAGAATATGTCGCAGGACATTTTAAAAGGGCAATTCCGGACGAATACCAGAACTGCCCCATTTACTTTGCTCATTTACTTTACTTATTCTGTTCTTCTAAAAGTTGTTTCCATACCTCTTCTACGATTCCGGCATTTTTTTCTGCCCCATGTTCCAGATACTGTTTTCCAAGCTCTGCGGTTGCATCTCTCGGATCAGGATCCATGATCATATCTTTTGGAAAATGGGGACCAAAAAGGTTTAAAATACCATAGTCAGGCATACGCAGCGGCTCCTCTCTAGGTGGGAATTTACTCAGATCCACACTGCCTCCATTCAGATACATCTGAACAGCTGTCTCCTTAACAGAGCCGTGTCCTCCATTCAGGTCTCCCTCTTTTAATGCATAAGTAGCACGTACTCCGATCACTGTGCTGTCTGTCTCTGCAGTCGTTTCCTTTGCTATCCTGTGGATTGCCTCTTCCTGGGCTACTGCTCCATGACCATTCACGATCACGATCAGTTTAAATCCCAGATTGACTAACAGCCGTACCTGTTCCCGCAGCATAACCGCAAACAATTCTGCCCGCAGGTACATACTTGGAATACTGTTTTTAGGAAAATCCATTCCTACTACATAGGTATCTGGCTGCAGTCCGGCAGTCTGCAGAAACTCATTATCACGAGGCGTCTCCGTACCCATAAACATTGTAGGCACTACCGCTCCGCCTGTGATCATTGCCGTCCGCCGTGCAGATTCCCCGGCTGCCATTGCATCTGTTCCATAGGGCATCGCAGGTCCGTGCCACTCCAGTGGACCTACCGGCAAATATGCAATAGATTTTTCACGTAATACCTGGCAGATCTCATCAGGACGCATCAGTTCCAGTCTCACTGTCCTCATTTTTTCCTCCTTATCCTTTTACGGCGCCTCCAGTCAGTCCACCGATAAACTGCTTCTGCATAAAGATATAAAGCAGCAGCATCGGAAGCATTGTCAGTAAAATAGCCGCAAATACCAATGTATAATCAATATAATATTCTGTCTTAAACCGGTCCAAGAACAATGTAAGAGTGTGAAAATCCCGATCTGTCAGGATCAGACTTGGCAGAAGATAATCATTCCAGAACCAAAGTCCGTTTTTGATCACGATCGTAGAGATCATCGGTTTAAGGAGCGGATAGATCACACGGAAGAATACATCCGGTGTTCTGGCTCCATCAATATAAGCCGCCTCTTCCAGTTCTTTTGGAATGGAAGCCAGATAACCCACAAATAGATAAACACCATCACATGTGGCAGACCCCAAATAAAGCAGGACCATTCCAAGGGGATTCATAAGCTTTGCACGGCTCATCAGAGAAACCAAAGGCATCATCTTTACTGGCAACGGAATAAAAATGCCTGCTACCATTACAATATAAAGGATCTTAAAAAGGCGGCTGCTCCCCATTTTTCTGGAAATGGGATATGCACACATAGGCAGAAATACAATACAGCCAAGAAGGGCGCATCCAGTGATCACTACCGTATTAAATAATGCCCGGAAATAATTTTTTTCTGTCAGAACTGTAATATAGTTTTTCAGGCTTGGATGTACTGGAAAGGCAAAGAAATTACGGGATACCTGCTGCATATCCTTAAGGGAAGTTATTACAACCAGATAAAAGGGAATAAGGACACATACCAGACCCAGGATCAAAAACACCAATGACAATTGTACACGTCTCGTTTTTTCTCTCATCTAGTACACCTTCTTCCTTTCAGCCAAAGCCGTCTGCAGGATCGAGATTCCGATCATCACAGCAGCAATAGCAACTGCCTCTGCCAGTGCATAACTGAACTTCATTTCCTGGAATCCCTGCTTATAAACCAGCATAGTGATACTTTCTGTTGCTCCCCCTGGTCCACCGGAAGTAAGGGCATATACATAATCGTAAAGCATCAACCCGTCTTTTAACACCAGTACCAGCACAACACTTAAAATCGGCAGCAGAAACGGGATAGTGATCGTTCGAAATGCCTGCCATCTCGTTGCCCCGTCAATATATGCAGCTTCCGTTAATTCCTGCGGCACCGTCTGCAATCCTGCTGTCAGCAGCACAGTAGGAAGGACCACTCCCTGCCACACATGCGTGATCAGGATCCCATAGCGTGCTGTTGCTGCTGAAGCAAGGATATTTTTTTTAAGGAAGTCAATTTCCAGATATGCCCCCATTGCCGGCAGTACAGTTCCATAGATCTTCTCAAAGATGATCCCCACTGTCAGAAGACTTAAAACAGCCGGAATGAAATAAACGGCACGGAAAAAGGTTTTTCCCCATTTCATTTTGTCCATCATTACAGCCAGTATCATTGCAAGAGCGATCACGATCACCACCAGAAGGAGCGTATATGTAATATTGAATCTCATAGCCCTGAGAAAACGGCTATCATGCAGCATTTTGATATAATTTCCCAAGCCGACCATTTTCCAGCTTTTTGCGATCCCATTCCAGTCTGTAAAACTGTAGAAGATTCCCAGAGCAATGGGAAATATGCCAAATATTCCATATAAAAGCAGGTTCGGCAGCATAAAAAGAAAATACCAGAACGACCGCTCTCCTATTTTTTTCCGTTTCATAGCCGCCTCCATTACTGCTGGCTGTAGTAATTACGTGTTATCTGATCAAAGGTATCCAGGAAAGCAGCAGAATCTTTTGATGTAAACATCTGCTGAAGTGCCTGTGCTACCTCGTCTGCCATTCCTGCCGGCCAGAATGTTAATGCTGAAACAATATACTGGTCAGAAGCTACTGCATCATTGATGGTTGCCAGTGCCTCAACCTGTGAATCAACACCTGTGATCACGCATGGAGCTTTATCCTGTTCTGCATATTTCTGAGCCTCTTCCACAGTTCCTAAGAACTCTACTGTCTGTTTTGCATCTTCTGGATATGCTGTATTAGCAGCCACTGCCCATGCAGTATCTACTTCACCAGAAGCCCATGGTTCTACACCATTCATTTCCGGGAAAAGAGCAGATGCATATTTAAGATCCGGATTTGTTGCTTTAATAGATGTTGCATTCCATGTACCTCCCAGATACATTGCTGCTTCTCCATTTGTAAAATATTCACGGGCGTCTGCGCCTGCCAGTCCCAAGCTGTCAGTTGGAGTATAATCACGCAGCTTCAGGAAGCTTTCAACAAAATGAACGATCTCCGGATAATCAGAATAAGATTTTTCACCTGAAGCTACAGCCTCTGTGATCTCTTTTGCATCATGGGAAGCTGTTCCTGTAAGCATACGTGCAAAATATCCCTGGAGCAGGCCGATATCCTTATCTCCAATGGTGACTGCCGGGATACCTCTGCTTTTAAGCGTATCGCACAGAGTCCAGAACTCATCTTCTGTCTTTGGATAAGTAAGTCCTTCTTTTTCAAATAACTCTGTATTGTAAAACATAGAATAGGAATTAACACTGATAGGAACGGAATAATCTTTTCCATCATATCTGCACGCTTCAAGGATATTCTCCGGCACATTTGCCAGTACCTCGCTGCCGCTCAGATCCATAAATACGCCTTCCTTCATCATCTCACGGAAAAGGCTGTTCATAGGCCATACATTCATTATGTCAGGTACTTCATTGGTTGAGATCAGAGTCAGCAGATTTTCCTGCTTGCCGCTGGTCTGTTTAAAAGTTACACCTGGATGATCCTTGCTATAATCAGCCAGCATATCATCAAAAAGATCTACATTTTCTTTTTTTAATGTAAGAACTTTTAACTCTTTCTCCTGTTCTTCCCCCTGCTCTGTTTCCTGTTTGGTCTCCTGAACCTGTTCTCCTGACGTTTTGCTGCTGCACCCCACCATGGAAACTGCCATAAAAACCGCCGCTGCCGCTGCTGCAACTCTCTTATAACTCTTCCTCATTTTGCTACCTCCTGTTATCTTTCATTCATTGGATCTGTAATCTATTGTAAATATCTCTCAGTGATAAATGAATATCCGGTTTTCGGAATTCTTGCCCTATTTTAAGAACCTTACATTTCTGCCTGTAAAACAGATTAAAAGGGACCTGTTTTCTATACAGCCCCCTTTATTATCATAAAACCATATTCTGTTTTCTATAAAGCGAAGGTGAAAGCCCTGTTACTTCTTTAAATGCCCGGTTAAAATGGGGTGCATCCTGATATCCCACCATCAGGGCAATATCCTGGATCTTTAAAAATCCTTCCCGCAGCAGTTCTTTTGCCTTTTCCACACGTACAGCCCGCAAATAATCACGAAAGGTAATCCCAGCCTCCCTTCCAAACACAGTGCTGAAATAGTTTGGGTGAAGTCCTACAAGATGTGCCATTTCCTCCATTGTCACATTTTCATGTAAATGGCGTTTTAAATAATCCTGCACCTGTCTCACCATAGCATGTTCATTCTGCTTCATCTGGTATCCGGCATCTTCAATATAACAGTCAATGATCTCCATAAAGCGTTCCTGCAGCTGAAGAAACGTAGGAAGACTTTTTATGCAGGCCATAATATCCCGGTCTGTCAGTTTATAAGAAGCAACAATGCGGATAAACAACTGGCTTTGCTGCATAAGTGCATAAACAAAATCCGTCAGCATCGTCCTTAACTGATCCCGTTTTACAGATGTATTTAAAACCTCTGAAAAAAACTGTTTCAGGCATGTCTGCGCCCGTTCCCTGCAAACAGATACAACTGCCAGAGCTGCTGCATCCAGTTTATCTTTTAATTCCTGTTCTGACCCTTCTTTGCCGGTGTTTTTGCCGCTTCCATCCCAGAAGGAGGCATCACTGCTTTCAGACAAATCCATCTTTGGCTCATACTCTGCCGGGAAACCAACTACTGCATTGGGATCCATCTTCTGGCTCACTTCTTCCAGCAGCGCCGTCAGATCAGGGATACTGACTGGTTTTAACAGATAATCCCAGGCACCTGATTTCATTGCATTCCGTATCAGATTATAATCATCATAACCGCTGAGCATAATGATCTCACAGCCATAAGCATATTCCCGCAAAGTAGTTAAAAGCTGTATCCCATCGCAGCCAGGCATACGGATATCCGAAATAACAATGTGGATTTTTGTCTCTTTCAGCCGTTTTAACGCCATTAATCCATCGGATGCTGTAAAAATAGAAAACTGACCTGCCAGTTCCCGTTCAATAATCTCCTGTAAATGGTTCACTGTGGTTATATCATCATCTGCTAACAGCAAATTAAGCTTCATCTACTTGTCCTCCTTCCACGGCCGGTATGGCATACAGATCAATACGCTTGTCCCTTCTCCCTGCTTACTTTCAACTGACAATCCATATGCTTCTCCAAATACCAGTTTCAGACGTCTGTTTACATTCTGCAGGCCAATGGAATTGGTCTGCTCACGTCCTTTCAACGTTTCCCGTATAATGTGCAGCTTGGACGAACTCATTCCAGCACCATCGTCGGAAACGGTAATATAAACACAGTCTTCCCGGCGATATCCCAGCATTTCGATCCGCAGTTTCGTCTGTGAATCCCGAAAACCGTATTTAAGTGCATTCTCCACTAATGGCTGCAGCAAAAGCTTGATCACCTCCTGATCCATGATCCCATCTTCAAAAAAGACCGCCAGCTGCGCTCTCTCCTGATAATGATAAGAAACCAGGTCAAAATATTCACGGAATTTTTCAAGCTCCGTTGAAAGAGAAACTGTCCTGTTGGTATCACGCAGTCCATACTGCAGATTTTTTCCTAAAAGTTCTGCCATCCTGGAAACATCATAATCCTTTTTGTTATAAGCAGCTACATGAATGTATTCCAGTGTATTATAAAGATAATGGGGATTGATCTGAGAACGCAGCAACTGCAGTTCCGTATTTTTAGCTTCAAGCTTAATACTGTAATTTTCATCGATCAAATGGCGTACACGGGCCAGCATACGGTTAATGGCCGCTGTCAGTGTCCACAACTCCTGAGGCATTCCAAAATCATCGATCTCTACCAGGTCATTTGCCTTCATTCCTTCACAGATCTCCACCAGTTTCTGCATAGGACCATTGATCTGATGCACAATGTGGATAATCGCAACTGTGAGGCACATTAATAATACTACTACTATAGCAAACATGAAAAGGCTGAATGAAACACCGCCAAGAAGGATCTGGGATAAGGGCGTGTAGATCATACATGAAAATTCTCCAGCCCGAACATGCTGAAGATCATAAAGTTTTCCATCCCGCAACAGGATCCTGCTTTCTTTTCCCTGTATATTTTCCCGTTCGCTTTCTTTTATCTTTTCTCCTGCTATCTGTTTATTTCCATAAAAAATGGTAAAGCTCTGCCCCGGCTGTGCAAACTGCTCCGAAAATACCCGCTCCAAATCTCCCAGATCTACTGTCACAGTCATAATTCCTATAGATTTCATCTGTTCCGCCCGAACAATACTTCTTGCCACCAACAATTGAGGATCCGCTATAGCATTTCCCATATAATCAGTTGAAGTATAAAGTCCTATTACTGCGCTCCCTTTCCCATCAAGAGCCTGCTGATACCAGTCTGCCTGTAGCTCTGTTGTTTCTTCAACATAATAATTATTAGCCGGCATAAGGACCAGTCCCCGTCCTTCCATATCATACACAGCAATTTTTGAGAAAAAACGTCCCGATGTAAACCATGACTTCAGATCACTGTAGATCTTCATCTTAAACGCCTGGCTGTATTCCTGAGGCTGATGTGAAAATTCATTATAAATACTGTCTGTCTGAACACGTACCGTTGGCTGTACCGGATAGGCAGTTACAGCCGCCGCCTGTTTTAAGTCAGACTGGTATTCATTTAATAATGACTGGCAGGTCCGTGCATTGGTATTGCGCCATATAAGCAGCGTCTGATCCGTTTCTTTTACAGTAAACAACACCAGGAATGCCAAAAGGATTGCCACCTGAATTACAACGATCTTGGCCAGCTGAGTTTTTATCAGAGGACGGCTTTTATTTTTCTTCATCCTTAAATGCCCCCAAGCGTACATTATTTGTACCCAATTATAAACAGTTTCTCTGTTTCCGTCAAACGCAGCTCCCAAATTGCTTGACGTACTACACGTAAATAGACTATACTCAATTGGAATCCTGTGATTTCAACAGATCGTATCATCATATCCGCCCTGAAGGCGGAAATTGAAATATTATAGAATTATTATAGAAGAAACGAGGTTATCAAATTTATGTGGCTTGCCGACGGTTGGAAAGATTATGAAGTAATTGACTGTTCCAAAGGTGAAAAATTAGAGCGCTGGGGAGATTATCTTCTGGTGCGTCCGGATCCTCAGGTGATCTGGGATACCCCAAAGAAACACAAAGGCTGGAAGAAGATGAACGGACATTATCATCGCAGCAGCAAAGGCGGCGGTGAGTGGGAATTTTTTGATCTGCCGGAGCAGTGGACGATCAATTATAAAGAACTTACCTTTAATTTAAAGCCTTTCAGTTTTAAGCATACCGGTCTTTTCCCGGAACAGGCTGCAAACTGGGACTGGTTTGGTGATAAGATTCGCAAAGCAGGACGCCCTGTAAAGGTATTAAACCTGTTTGCCTATACCGGAGGTGCTACACTGGCAGCTGCCGAAGCAGGAGCCAGCGTGACCCACGTAGATGCTTCTAAGGGTATGGTTACCTGGGCAAAGGAAAATGCCCATTCTTCCGGCCTGTCTGATGCTCCGATCCGCTGGATCGTAGATGACTGTGTCAAATTCGTAGAGCGCGAGATCCGCCGTGGAAATCACTACGATGCCATTATCATGGATCCTCCATCTTATGGCCGCGGACCAAAGGGCGAGATCTGGAAGATCGAAGATGCCATTCACCCATTAGTAAAGCTGTGTGTACAGCTGCTTTCTGATGATCCGCTGTTCTTCTTGATCAACTCTTATACCACCGGTCTTGCGCCATCTGTTCTTTCCTATATGATGGGCGTTGAGATCGTACCAAAATTCGGCGGAACTGTAAAAGCGGAGGAAGTAGGTCTTCCTGTTTCCCAGAACGGTCTGGTGCTTCCGTGTAGATCGGAAGAGCGTCGTGTAGGGAAAGAGTGTAGATCTCGGTGGTCGC
>OGGQ01004722.1_pt1 | contig 10808 bp, 13 predicted proteins | sample 1571191 | NCBI WGS metagenome assembly OGGQ01 (sample SAMEA2582061, study PRJEB24529) | metagenome | biome: Human gut stool | place: China | collected 2011
GGGGACTGATACAGGGTACAATGACCGCGCTTAACGGAGGAAGCTTTTGGCAAGGTTTTGCCAATGGTGCCGCTGATGGTGCTTTTTGGGGTGGCGTCTTTGCTTTAGGTGGGGCTGTAGTTAGAACTGCGCGGATATTAAAAAACGGAGTTGTTATAGGAGAAAGCATGAGTCGGGTTGAAGCTGCAGCAAAACAAGTAGGCGCGCTTACATATCAAGCTCCAGGGAAAAATATTGTGAAGATATTAGGTAGAGCGAAAGCTTTTGAGATTAATAAAGCATTGAATAAAGCGTGGATAAAAAGAATGGTTCGTTGGGGGGTTAAAATTTATGATATAGGTTTGGATTTAACTCGAATTTCTCGAAGCCCTTTTTATGCTATTGAGGCTGCAGTTACTGCTGGTTTTTGGAATTTAATAAAAATGCTTTTCTAATAGTAAGGAGGTTTTGAATGAATTATGAGATAATAAAGAATTATGGAAGAATAATAAAACTTTATTTTCAATTTTTATGCGAGAATGGTTTTTCAAGAAAGCAATATGATAATGGAATTGATTATGAGGTAATTTATTCAAGACCAGAATGTGAAATAGGAGTATTTTGTGCGTTTGGCTTAGACAATAAATTATTTGCTCGTTATAAAAATAAATTAATTGATGATAAGCAATTAATGGAGAATTCACATTTAGATGCTTATATTGTCATAAGTAGAAAGGAAAGCAGAAGTAATTTATTAAAATGCAATCTGTTTGATTCTTTATCAATTGACGATTTAAAAAAAAATATTTTAAATAGTAGAAATGATATTGATAAGATTTTGAGAACTTATAGTGAGTTTTTGAAAAAAAATTTGAACAAATTACTATAATTAATAGCACCAAACAGATAAAAGAGTTTTATGGGGGGGGGAGAGATAAAAGGAATGGATAAATAGAGATGGAGGCGGTATATTGCCGCCTCCATTTCTATTTATTAGCAAAAATAGCAGGCATTATTTACAATAATGCGACGTATGTGTACCGGAAAGACGGACAGGGAAATATTGCCGCACTTATTGACAGCAGCGGGAATGTCGTGGTAGAATATAAGTACGATGCGTGGGGCGACCATGTTATTGTGTTGAGCGATTCGTCCAATGAAAATCTTGCCAAGGCGAACCCGTTCCGTTACCGCGGGTACTATTACGACGAAGAAACGGGCCTGTACTACCTCAAATCCCGCTACTACGACCCGGAAACGGGCAGGTTCCTCAACGCGGACGATATCTCCTACCTTGACCCCGAAACGATAAACGGCCTCAACCTCTACGCCTATTGCGGAAATAATCCTGTGATGAGAACAGATGCAAACGGTACCAATTGGTGGACTGATTTTTGGAATGGTGTCGGGAATTGGTTTGCTGGAGTTGGAAATAGTATAGGAAATTTCTTTACTCGAGATATACCTAATTGGTGGAATAATGATATTGCGCCATTTTTCACTCGAGATATACCAAATTTCTTTACTAAAACAATACCCGATTTTTTTGTAAATACGTTTTGGAATAATTGGATTGTAGACAAGGTTTGGAATCAATTCATCGTAGGTACTATTTGGAGCAAGGGCTTGTTGCCTGCACGAAATTGGGTTAAAGGTAATTGGAAAACATTACTTGATGGGATTTCGGCTGTTACCAGTATAGGCGGAGGAATTGTTGGATTATTAGCTGCATTTGGTGTTGTCAGTATTCCCGTGGCAGGTCAAATAATATTGGGTATTGTCTCTATTGGATTTGGCATATATGGATTAGGAAGAGCTTTTAAATGGTGGTAAAGTTTTATGAGAATAATTAATATTCTAATTATAATAACTTATTTAATTTCTATTGTTTTTATACCGATTGCTTTATTTTGTATTTCGCTTGAAACTGTTTTTGGAGCGATAGGCTATAGCGCTTTAATTTTAGGTGGATTACTTACGTTAATTAAAATAATTTTAACAAAAAGAGTAGGAAGAAAATAATAAAATTCTAGTTGTACAGTGAATTTTCAAACTAAGTGTAGCCCTTTGTAAGATTTACTATAAGCAAGTCTTGCGAAGAATGATAGTGTACAGCATTCCTGAGTCTGGCGTTAGTTAACGCCAGACTCTTTTTGTGTTGATTTGAGAACTTTCGAAAGGTTGCTACTTTTAGAGTAGGAAATAATTGCATAAGCAATTAGCAACTGTTATTTGTCTGCTTAGAAGAAATTTGTCAATGTGTATAAAATTTGCCTAAGGCGGTTATTTTTGACAGCAATGGAAATATCATCGGACTTATTGACAATAACGGGAATGTCGTGGTAGAATATAAGTACGATGCATGGGGAAACTTAATTTATAATTTTATAGTTAAGCACGATCCATCTTTGTGTTTATTCGAATAGTTAAAAACAAGTGCCGAAATTCCAGGAAAATCGGCACTTATTTTTATGCTATAATAAAAATACAAAAGTAAAGAAGATTAAATATTATGAGTAAAAGAATTGTAAAAATTAAAAGCATAATCGATTTTGTATGTATCAAAACAGATCAAAAAAAGGCGGTATTAATAGAAAAATTAAACGAAATTATACAGAGATATAATAAAAATCGTGATGAAAAAGATGAATTCCATTACGAATTGGTTATGGTTACAGATGAAAATATCCGCCATTGGTTAGGGCTCAAGAATTTTATACTTAGAGAAATTGCGGGGACAGCTTTGGAGGATATATTTCTTAAGAAATTCGTTCATTGTATTTCTTACATAAAAATTTTTACAGAAAGCTTTTTATCACAAAGCAATTTATATGAAAAAATAAATAAAATTTATAATAAAGCCTATGAGTATATTTGTTACCATCATTTAATTGATGGTTTTGCCTTCAGAATAGATGATACTCCATTGTATAATAAAAGTGCAGAGGAATAATGAAATGAAAATTAAAGACATTGAAAGTCGAGTAAAACATATCCTTGAAGAGGTCAGTGGAAAAAAAGATTTTAAATCGAACGATTTATTAAAAGAGAAAATAGGCTTGGATAGTTTAAGTATAGTAAGTGTTATCGTTGGATTAGAGGAAGAATTTCAAGTTGAGTTCGATGATGGTGCGCTTGAACCGGCAAAACTTAGAAAAGTTTCCGATCTTATTGGCTTGGTAAAATCTGCTTTATGAAATTATGGGATTTTTTAAAAAGAAGAATGGTATTACACGGCAGCAAAATAGCGATTGCCAGCGAAGCGATTTCATATGAAGAGTTAGTTGGGCTGATTGAAAAAAATGCCTGCAAATTTAAGCGTGGTAGGATTTATGTAATTTTCGGAAAAACTCGGTTCGAATTGGCTTTAAAAATTTTAGAGTGCCTTGCTGCGGGTGCCGTTGCTGTTCCCGTAGATAACAATTATGGAACAGAATACATCGACAACATAAATAAAATCATTGACAAAGATAAATATTGCGATATTGATATTGCACTTATTATGTTTACGAGCGGAACTACGGGATTGCCTAAAGGGGTCATGCTTTCCGACGAAGCATTAATTGAAAATATAAAAGCAATAGACAGTTATTTTCGGGTAAATGAAGGGCAAAAAATTTTAATATCACGACCTTTAGTGCATATTGCTGTTTTGACAGGGGAATTTTTTTACGGACTATATAAAGGGTTGCAATTAGATTTTTATGAAGAGGCTTTTAATCCGAAAAGGATTTTTCGCTTTGTTACGGATAACAAAATAGAAATTTTTTGTTGTACACCTACCATGCTGTATCATATGTATCGATATTTGAACGCAACAAAATTAACAGATATTGCTGTTAGTGGCGAAAGACTTCCAAAAGTATTGGTAGATAAATTATATACACATTGTAAAACTTTACGTTTTTACAATGTGTATGGGCTTACAGAAAACAGTCCGAGAGCAGCTGCATTATTACCAGAAGAGTTTTTTGATTATCCGGGAAGCATTGGTAAACCGATTTTAAATACAGAATTTATGATAGAAAACGACGAACTATTATTAAAATCAAAAAGTTTAATGAGTGGCTACTATAAACGTCCGGATTTAACAGCAAAAAAGATAAGAAATAATATTTTATATACGGGCGATATCGCTGAAGTGAACAAACAAGGGTATTATTTTATTAAAGGACGCAAAGACAATATGATTATTCGTTGCGGCGTTAATATATTCCCGGAAGATTTAGAATGTGCTTTACAAGAACTGCCGGAAATACAAGATTGTTATGTATTTGGAATGCAAGACTTAATTTACGGAGAGAAAATAATTTTACAATATGTGGGAAGCTTAAGCGAACAAATTGTTCGAACTCATCTCATCAAAAAGATCCCTGCATTTATGATGCCGAGTGAAATTCAAAAAGTTTCTCAAATAGAAAAAACAGTAAGCGGAAAAATAAAACGAAAAAAATCGAGGGCAAGTGATGATAGTTAAAAACAACGACGATTTAATCACCGAAATTGAATCAGAAAATAAAACTATTTATTTAAAGGGACTTTATCGCTTATTTGTAAATAAAGCCAAAAGCTACTTTTTTGACGGAAAATTCCTCAAGTATTTAATCCAATTTAAGGAGGGAAATAAAATTATAGACGGAAGCGATGCTGATATAGAGGTCAATATTGATGAAACACTAGAAGCAGATCTTTCGATTTTTTCCATTTTTAAAAATGTGAAAAATTTGCGTTTTCGAAATATGCGTATCTTTATACGTTATAATGGCGGGAATTCATCAAAAATGATATGCGCTATTCATAATACATCGTACCGTATGAACCTGTTGGATTGTGAACTGACATATTACTCTGAAAGTCAAATAAATTTTATTGGAATTTATAATAACGGAAATTTAGATACTCATTTGGATACACCTGCTGATAACCTGTATGTTCGAGGCTGTCGGTTAAGCCTTGTATGTAAGCCCCAAGAGATAAATTTAGAATGTAAGCTTTATGGTATTTACAATGACCTTGCCAATTCAATATCGATTTCCGAAAATTATATCTTTGTTCAATTAGCGGGCAGCGGTAAAGCGCATCAGGCAATAGCAATTTTTAATGGGGGACGATTTGCTCGAATAGAGAACAACAATATCAAAGCAAATGGTACGCATTCTAAAGGATTTCAGTTGGAACAGGCTCATGCAATCGGTGTATACAATATCGGGGTATATATGGTTTTTGTAGGCAACAATTGCATAGGCGAATGGGGAGGTAGATGCATAGGGATTTTAAATGAGGGAAACTATGCAATCATTTCTGCCAATAAAATATTGGCGACTCATACAATAATGGGGCGTACCGTTATCCTCAATGCGAATAGCTGTATCGTATCAGAGAATGTATTAACCGGAACCTCTCGCAATCCGCATATTATAGAAGTTTCTGGCGAATTCCACACAATTAATGGGAATTTTTTAAAAGGTTTATTGGCGCCAAAGGAATACAGGAGCGGAGTTGGAATATTTATACAGGGAACACCTGAAAATAAAACACGAAAAAATAAGATCTTCGATAATATGATTTCATATATACGCGATTACGGCATTTTGGCAGTAGATTCGGAATGTAATACGATAAAAGGAAATCTAATAGAAAAAATTGAAGCGGTCAATGATTTTATACCGATTTTTGCGCCACAAGATTATGTTGCAGAAAATAATTGCGAAGGCATATTTCAATTTGAAAATCCGGAGAAAAATATAAAGAGAAATTTGGATGCGGCAGTACGATCGATATAGGAGGAAATAAAATGGAAACAGTAATGGATTTTGTATCAAATTATGGAATAGATGTATTGCTGATAGCAATCGGGATAACTATACTTACCGGATTGATTAAAATACCAATTAAACGATGTGTTTCAAAATTGCGTAACAGTAAAAAAATCACGAGGTTTATTATATTTTTTCCGATAATATTCGGGTTTGGATTGACCGCTATATATATGAGTATAAGTCAAAATATTTTCCGGATTGATAATATCTTTGTTGAAAAATGGTTGTCCGCATCATCATTAAGCTTGGCAATTTATGCGTTTATAGAAAAATTTTTACCTTCCGAAAAAAAAATAATGGAAGAACATGAAATTATACAGAATAAGGAGCTGATTGAAAAAATCGAAAATGTATTCAGCAAATCAAGCAATGCTGAAACACAAGAATTAAAAAATGATTTGGATGTTGTTGAAGCAGAGCCTTTTCCCTTGGATAACAATAAAAGTACGAAAAGAATCGTATTAAGGAGCAGTTTGAATGATACGTTTAACACCAAATAAATATCCCGGGAAATTAATTGTTTTTGAGGGCACCGACGGGGCTGGTAAATCGACTATTATGCAACTTTCCGCTGAATACATAAAAGACAAATACGGAAAAGATAAGTTGTTGTTAGTAAAACAGCCGACTGATTTAAGCCGAAAGACAAAGTTATTTCAAAAAATGATGTATAGCGCGGATCATAAAGATATAAATTACCGGGCCGTGCAGCTTTTAACTTTGTCAGATCGGATTCAACATAATCATGAAGTAATTATACCTGAACTAAAAAAAGGGAAAATCATACTATCTGATCGCTATATTTTTACATCGATTGCGAATATGCTTGCGCGAGGATATTGTAATGAAAAATGGTTTTTTGAGGCTTGCAGAGAGATAATCCGGCCCAATATATCGTTTTTAGCATATTCGCCGCCAGAGACGGCTATATGCAGAATCAAAGAACGGCCAGAAGAAAAAGATCGATATTTAGACGAAACGCAATTAAAAAATGTCGCAGAACAATTTATTCGAATGGTAAAAAAAGAACGATTATCTTTTATTTCTACAAATCAGAAACCTCAGGCAGCATTTAGAGCGGTCAAAAATAAACTGGATCGAGTATTGGAGAAAGTGATATGAAAAAGGAATTAGACTTTATAATTTCTGTAATTCAGGGTAAAATCGGTGATGTTTCAACTATTGATTGGTATAACGTAGTGGGGTTTACCGAATTAAATAAGGTCAGCGGTTATTTTTATAATCGTTTTAAGGAACTTGGAGGCAAAATGCCGGATAATGTAAATAAGAAATATAAACAAATTATGTATATACAAAAGAACAGAAATAAGTTGATGAGAAAATATATTCAGATATTAATTGATGAATTGAATCGATACAAGATACCATATGCTTTCTTAAAAGGAGGGGTAATGAGCAATGCTAATTTCAATTTTTGTGAACAGGCTTTCAAATGTCAAATGCCGACAGAAAATCGAAGGAACAATTATGCTATAGAGCGTAAAAAAACATTTTACAAAGAAGGGGAGAGGATTTCAAACGATATTGATATTTTAATTGATCCTGCTCATATTTCTTTAATGACAAAAGTTCTAAAAGAATTAGGTTTTGTACAGGGATACTTTGATTACAATAGAAATTCAATAGTAGAGTTGGATCGCCAAGAAATTATTAACCGTAGGATGAATCGCGGGGAAACAGCTCCGTTTTTAAAAAAGATAAATAACAGTGTTCTTCCGTTTATAGAGATTGATATAAATTTTTCATTAAGTTATTTTCCGATTGAAAATGATAGCTTACGCACTAAGATGTTGGAAGGATGTGTGGATTACATCGGCAGTATACCGTACGGCATTCGAAGTTTAGAGGTAAATGACTTTTTTCTGTATCTAATCATGCATCAATATAAAGAAAGTATTCTGTATTCTATGGCTGAACGCAATAAAACTACCGAGTTGTATAAATATCTGGATATATATTTGTTTATAGAGAGAGGCTTTATTGATTTATATGATATAATTAATCTTGCTTTTACTTATAAAGTTACGAAAGAAGTATATTTCGTTTTATATACAATTTCACAAATTTTTACAGGGTTAAAAATAAATGATGTTTTAGAAAGAATAAAGCCGTGTGAAAGGGGATATTTACACGAAGTGTTCGACCCCGTTACAGGCAAAAAGTATGCATGGGAAATTTCCATCTACGACCGAGTTTTAGTGTCCGATAAAATAAAATATTTAAGAGAAATTATTTACGATTAAGTATGGAATTATATCAAGAAGAAAAGTCTATTATCTTGAATACGAATTGTTACGATGATTTATTGAAAACGTATTTTAAAAATAAAGGAATTTACTATTTTTCTGCATTTATACATTGTTGGGGATTTACTTACAATCAAGGCAATCCGAGCGTAATAAATGGTGTTAGTGTACCGGCTACAGATTTTAGCCGTTATAAAAAAATAGGAATTCAAATAGAAAAAAGAGAAGTGAATGATGTTGAAATATTTCTTAAAATAGTTTCGGACAAGTTGTCGCACGGAGATCCTGTGATTGCTCATTTTGATTGTTTTTACTGCCCTTGGGATCCTATGTTCAATAATAAAAAAAGGAATCATCATAATTCTCATGCTGTTATGATAACAGATATCGATGTGCATAAAAAAGTTTTTATCGTCGCAGATCCGTATTTTCAGGTAAAAAAAGGTTTTTTACCGTTTGAGATAGTTGGGAAAGGATGCAAGTTTTATCTACATATCAATTCTGAAGAATATGAGAATATGTTACCGGAACAAATTCATTTTGAAAATCTATATCGGATTGCAAAGGAAAAGCCATTTTTGCATATGCAAAAATTTTTAAATGATTTTGAAGAATCCCTTTGCTCAAGGATCGATTCCCCTTGGATATTCGATAATAATTGGAAAGATATTATACAGAGAATAGCATTAAGCCGTCATTATGTATGGATTTTTTATCGGATATTATTTCAAGAGACGAAAAATCCGCGGTATGAAGCAGCATCAGTTTTATTGAATTCGGAATTGCAATCATTAAATTATTGTACAAGGATGTCATATAAATCGGGGGGGCTAAAAAATAAAAGATTATATATAGAAAAATTTATGCGTTCTTTCCAGGAAGCTATATATTCAGAGGAGAAAGCTTTTACAATATTGTCCGAAAATTTTAAGCCTATGCGTGTTTTAAAAGGAGAGAATTGTTGCCTTTATAAAAATCAAAAAGATTTTAATTTGACAGGGATTTTTAATTCACGGGGAAGCAAAAAAAATATAAGGGAATCCAAAGAGGCTGATTTAACAGGTAGACATGAATATATAATTCCAAAAAGAAGAAATAGAAAATATGTTAGATATGGCAATACAACGTTTTCGGTGCATTTTGGAAGCGATTTTGATAACGTAAAGTGCATGGGGCAAGAAATATGGTTTAATCCAAAGCCAAAAGTACGCGGTATTGGATTATTGATGTGTTCTGAATGGGGAACAGCCCAAATGCACGCAGAAATACAAACGGAAACGGGTATTTACTATACAGAATATATTGTTCGCGATTTTAAAGACAAATTACCTAATGCAGTACAGATAGGAAAGACCTATTTGCATGGGGAGACAAAAGATCATGTTTTTCGGAAAAAAATTTTTTTTCGAGTAGGTTATTTTATTTTTCCGAAAACGGAACAGATTAAAAAAATAAAACTACCTGATTGCGACTCGCTGCATATTTTTTCTATGGTTTTTATAAATGAGGAATGTAAAAAAAGTAGTTAAAAAGATGGTTAGAGACATTACCGGGCACCGCGTCTGTTCTTTAGGGAAACCGATACGACAAATAGGATTAGATTCTTTAAATTTTGTCGAGTTGGTTTTGCGAATAGAAGAATATTTTTCTATCATATTTGAAGAACGCGAAATTGAAATTTTTTTCAGTTTAAAAGATTTTATTCATTATATTAAATTTAAAATTCAAAATGAAAATTAAAGATATATTAAAAGTACATTATTTATCATGTGTGGAAGCATATTTTGGGGCATGGATTCAAAAATTTTTAGACCTAAGAATGTTGTACTGTGAAAGTTGGCTTTCTTGGAATGATATTTTAAAAATATTTATTGCCTCAAAAATACAGTATGCGAATTTTTATGGCATTCGGCGTATACAGGATCTTGCTGAATGTGCCGGGATAGTCAAACATATTAGAAGAGATGATTTAAATGATTTATCGTCTAAAAAAAACATACTCAATTTACTATCCGTGAAGAAAGAGTTTTTTCATTCACAAATGCCTTGGAGAGAAGATCACTTTATTGCCGTCTTATCATTTAGCGAAAAAAATATTCGTTATATCAACCAATATCCTTTAAGTAAAGGAAAAATATCAAAAATAGATTTATTAAAGAGTTTTGGCGGGGTGAATCTAATATTTGAGTTAAATACTCAAAAACATGTAGATAAAATTTTTGTAGACAAACATAGGGAACAAATTAAGAAAATAGTTTTATATGAAGAGAAATTTAAATTTAGAGCAGTTAGTGAAAGATCTTTGCTAGATGCTTTAGGTGTTTTACGTATTAGTCGACGCCGTACTTTAGAATGGGCGAATAAATATATTAAAGAAGACTTTTTAAAAACAAAAATTCAGCAGAATATGAGAGAACAATTATTATTGGCAGACAAAGCTTACTCGCATGTCCAATATAATTTATTAAAAGGGCAGACAATGGAAACTTCAGAACAAGAAGAGCTTGTAAAAAAATTAGCATCATTTGATAAAATGAAATAAAGGCTGGATAGAAAAATAAGCCATAAAAAGCGAAAAAATATTAGTATGCGAACACCGGGATACAAGGAAATTGTTGTATTCCGGTGTTCGCGTATTACTGGATTTTCAAATAAATATGGAGAGAAAATTCGATATATAAATATCAAGGTAATTCTTAATTCCGGGAAAAAAGGGGCGGAGAGATATGATAAAATAGAGGAG
>OGGQ01004725.1_pt1 | contig 10790 bp, 8 predicted proteins | sample 1571191 | NCBI WGS metagenome assembly OGGQ01 (sample SAMEA2582061, study PRJEB24529) | metagenome | biome: Human gut stool | place: China | collected 2011
CCCGCCGCTCTCGGCGATGTCGATGTGCGCGCGCTCGGCCAACCGGCGCACGGCTTCGGGAAACGACAGGTCCTCGGTCTTCATGATGAAGCCGAACACGTCGCCGCCCTCGCCGCAGCCGAAGCAGTGCCATAGCTGCAAGGCCGGATCGATCTTGAACGACGGGGTCTTCTCGTTGTGCAGCGGGCAGCAGCACCAGAAATCGCGCCCGCGCTGCTTCACCGGCGTCCGCTCTCCGATAACCTCGACGAGGTCGTTGGCCTCGCGCACCTTCTGGATGTCCTCTTCGCTGATGCCGCCCGCCATCGCGACCCCTACCTGCGTCTGTTCTGCTTCGCCAGCACCACGTTCACGAGGAACACGAATGCCAACGCCAGCGACGGCCCCAGCTCGGCGATGCCGACGCCCTCCTCGCCCGCGTTCGCGTACGCGAGCACGAGGCTGCCCGTCATGAGGACGAAGCTCAAGCCCCCGATAACCGCGAATATCCACTGCCTGTTCTGCATGCACTCCCTTTCCGTGTTCGTCGCTGTCCAGTATAGCGCAAGCGCGCGCTCGCGGCGCCGCGGCGGGAAGGCGCAGGGCAATCAGCAGGATGCCAACCGAATCCTGACAAAACCGCAGCGGTATCGGACGCCGGCGGGACCGCTGCTATGCTTGATCGGCCGGTCGCGCTTCGCCGGCATTCCGAACGATCGCCCGAAAAGAGAGGTTTGCCATGAACGACGACATCACGATTTTGGCGGACTTCGATTCTGCGCTCTACGAGCAGGTCGAGCCGCCCCTCGTATCGCTCTACCTGCCCACGCACGGCAGTGCTCCCGGCGACGAGAGCGACCGCATCGAGTTCGAGGCCCTCGTGGAGCAGGCGCGCGCGAAGCTCGCCCAGGAGCGCGAGCGCCGCGAATACAAAGGCGTCGACGAGCGGCTCGCCTACGCAGCCGAGCACTTCGACGATCTGATGAGCCCCGCGCCCGGCGGAAGCCTCGCCGTGCTCGCAGGCAACGACCGAACCTACATCTACCGGCTTGGCTACGAGGCGGGCCCGCTCGCGTTCGTGGGCGAGCGGTTCTACGTCAAGCCGCTGCTGAAGAACTTCCAGTTCGGATCGCACTACTTCCTACTGGGGCTTTCGGCCGACCGCTTCGCGTTCGTCCACGGCGACTTCGGCTCGCTCGAGCGCGTGGAGCTGCCCCGCGACGTGCTCGACGCGTTCAGCGAGGAGTTCCCGCTCGTGTACGACGGGCACGAGGGTGCGCTGGACTACTCGTCGCTCGAGAACCATATGCCGCCCTACCACGGCTGGAAGTCGCGCAACGACGTGAGGAAGGAGGAGGCCGGAAAGTTCTTCCAGTACGTGAACAAGGCGGTGACCGACTACCTCGTGGCCGGCACCGACCTGCCGGTGATCCTCGTGAGCCTGCCCGAGCACCAAAGCGCCTTCCGCCGCATCTCCACCATCCCCCATCTGCTGGACGAGGGCATCGAGAAGGACATCGGCGGCATCGAGGCCCCCGAGCTCTTGTCCGATGCGAAAGCCGTCATCGAGCATGTGCGCGAGGCGCGTGCGACCGAGCTGCTGGAGAAGTTCGGCGATGCCGAGGCGCACGGCGGCGCGTCATCGGACCTGAAAGCCATCGGGCTCGCTCTCGTGGAGCGCAAGGTGCGCGCCCTGTTCCTGGCCGAAGGCGCCTACATCCCCGGCGGCTTCGACGAGCAGACGGGCGAGGTCTTCCTGTTCGAGCGAGAGCCGCACGGCCGCTTCCAGGGCCCCGAGCTGGCCGACGGCTTCGTCCGCGCGGCCCTTGCCCAGGACGCCGACGTGTTCGAGCTTCCCGCCGAGAAGATTCCCGGCGACTCCGGCATCGCCGCGCTGTACCGGTACTAGGCGCTTCGTTACCATCAGCACTGACCCGCTTCGTTAATGCACGCTTTTGTCAAGCTTTCGTACGTATGAAAGGCGGTTTTGCTTGTCAAAAGCGTGCGTAAGCGGACTGCAACCGCTTGGAGCCGGCGCATGCGCTCGCTCGCCGGCCTCTTCGCCGTACGCGGCTCCATGCGCTACAATGTCCTCGATACCCGCGACGCCCGCCGCCGCGCGGCGGGCTGCATCAGCAGAGGACGCCCATGGAACGCACGAACATCCCCTATCTCTCACTCAACCCCGACATCGAGGCCGCCATCCGCGCCGACCGCGCCGCCGGGCGCGCGCACCCGCATCGCTTCGACGACGCGAACGTCGTGCGCCGCGAACGGAACCCTCACGACAACGCCACGCTCACGCGCCCCGCGTTCGCGCGCGACATCGAGAAGATCCTCAACGTGCCGGCGTACAACCGTTACGCCGACAAGACACAGGTGTTCTCGTTCGTGGAGAACGACGACATCTGTCGCCGCGGGCTGCACGTGCAGTTGGTCAGCCGCGTGGCCCGCGGCATCGGATCGCTGCTGGGGCTGAACTGCGAGCTCATCGAGGCCATCGCACTGGGCCACGACGTAGGGCACACGCCCTTCGGCCACGCCGGCGAGCGCTACCTCAGCGCCTGCTACCACGCGCGCACCGGGCGCTACTTCAACCACAACGTGCACTCGGTGCGCGTGCTCGACCAGCTGTACCGCCGCAACGTCAGCCTGCAGACCCTCGACGGCGTGCTGTGCCACAACGGCGAGTTCGCCCAGCAGGTGCTGCGCATGGGCGACACGGCCGACTTCGCCGCGCTCGACGCGCTGGTGGAGGCCTGCAACGCCGACGAGCGGACCATCAAGACGCTGCGCCCCTCCACGCTGGAGGGCTGCGTCGTGCGCGTCAGCGACATGATCGCCTACGTGGGCAAGGACCGCGCCGACGCGCTCGACATGGGCGTGATCGACTCGCTCGACGTCTTCGACAGCGAGGTCATCGGCCGCGACAACGCACGCATCATCAACAACCTCACCGTCGACCTCGTGAACACGAGCTACGGCACCGACCGCATCGCGCTCAGCGAAGGGGCGTTCGCCGACCTCAAGCGCGCCAAACGCCAGAACTACGAGCTCATATACGAGCGCGAAGGCATGGTGAACGGCGCAGGCAACATCGTGGAAGAGATGTTCGAGGAGCTGTACGAGCGCCTCTTAGAGGATCTTCTCGCAGGCGACGAGGGCTCGCCGGTGTTCAAGCACCATGCCGCCTCCCTCGCCGCCAAGTCTCGCACCGTGGAGATCGACGAGTACCTGGCATCGGATCCGAACCAGGTGGTCGTCGACTACATGGCCTCGATGACCGACAGCTACTTCATGGCGCTCTACGCCCATCTGTTCCCGAGAAGCAAGAAGCGCATCATCACGCGCGGCTACTGCTCCGATTTAGGCTGAGGGCCCACCGAGGAAAGGAAACGCCTGTGAAGCTGCTCATCGCATCCGATCTGCACGGCGCGGCGCCCGCCGTGCGCGCGCTCGTCGACCGCATCGAAGCCGAAGCGCCCGACCGCATCGTCTTGCTGGGCGACCTGCTGTACCACGGCCCGCGCAACGACCTGCCGGAAGGCTACGCGCCGAAAGAGGCGATCGCGCTGCTCAACGGCCTGGCCGGACGCATCGTTGCCGTGCGCGGCAACTGCGATGCCGAAGTTGACCAGATGGTGCTCGACTTCCCGTGCATGGCCGACTACGCCCTCGTCGAGGCCGACGGGCACGTCCTGTACCTCTCCCACGGCCACCTGCCGGGCAAGTCCCCCGACGACCCGCCTACGCTCGCTCCCGGCAGCGCCTTCTTGTCAGGCCATACCCATGCGAAGACGCTCGACAAGCGCGACGGCGTGCTGTTCGTCAACCCGGGAAGCACCTCCATCCCGAAGGACGGCTCCCCCAGCTACGCCGTGTACGAACACGGCACGTTCACCCTGAAGGACTTGGATGGGAACACGCTGCGCGAAGGCGGATGGGAGTAGCCCGAACGGCGCTCGACCCTTAACCTAACCGTCCTCGATCCACCGTGTATTCCACGTCGGCTATCGCGGCGGTCGAGGCGCGATGGCTCACCAGCACGACGGTCTTGTCGCCGCGGCCCTCGGAGAGCGCGCGGAGCACGGCGGCCTCGTTCAGGCTGTCGAGGTTCGACGTGGGCTCGTCCAACAGCACGAACGGCGCGTCGTGCAGGAACACGCGTGCAAGGCCTATGCGCTGCCGCTCGCCTCCCGAGAGCGTCTCCCCCAGCTCGCCCACCGGCGTGTCCAGCCCGCGCGGCAGACGTTCGATCAAACCGCTCAACGCCGCCTTGCGGCATGCTTCGGCCAGCTCTTCGGGCGAGGCGCTCGGCTTCGCAAGGAGGATGTTCTCGCCTATGGTGCCGGCGAACAGATGCGTTTCCTGCGTCATGTAGCCCTGCGTTTCGCGCAAGCTGGCCGTGTTCGCACGGCGCACATCCGTGCCCGACACCTCCACCACGCCGCGCGTGGCATCCCAAAAGCGCATGAGCAGCTTGCACAGCGTCGACTTGCCCGAACCGCTGCGCCCGGCCAGGTGCACCACGCTGCCCGGTTCGATGTGCAGGCTCACGTCGTCGAGCACGGGATGCCCTCCATAGGAGAAGTCGACGCGACGCACCGCGGCGCCCGAGAACGTCCCCAGATCCACACCGTCGTCGACCTCCTCGGTCTGCGGGCGCTCGTCAAGCAGCTCAAGCACGCGCCCCCCGGACGCAAGCGTCTGCTGCAGCGTGGAGCCGAGATTCGCCACGGCGATGACCGGGCCGAACGACGACATGAGGGCGGCCGTGGCCACAAGAGCTCCGTCGGGCGCGATGGCACCGGACAAGCACAGCGTCCCCGACGCCAGCACCATCGCAACGTCGAGCGCCAGCACCAGCCCGTTCGTCAACGACATCGCCAGAGCGCCGCGCCCCTTGAGGCGCGCTTCCGCGCGGGCAAGCTCGTCCATGCGTTCGTCCAGCTCGCGCGAACGTTCGGCCGCTCGGCCGAATTGCAGCGTCTCGCGCAAGCCTCGCAAGCTGTCAAGCACGAACGCGTTCATACCGCCCAGTCCCTCCCGCAGCTCGCGCCCGCCCATGCCGCTGGCCTTCGAGGAGGCGTACGGCACCGCTACGCCCACCAGCAGGTAGGATGCAAGAGCCAGCAACCCCAGCGCCGGAGATATCGTCGCGACGAACGCCGTCATGCCCGCAGACACAACGAACGCGATGATCGCCGGGGACAACGTGTGCGCATAGAACACCTCCAGCAATTCGATATCGCCGGTCACAAGCGAAACAAGGTCGCCTTTGTCGCGGCCTTCCAGCTTCGCCGGAGCCAAGCGGCGCAGCGCGGCGAACACGCGGTCGCGCACGAGCGCCAACAGCTTGAACGCGAGATAATGGTTGCACAGCTGCTCGCCGTAGCGCAGAGGCCCGCGCGCGACGCCGCAGACGGCCACGAGCGCCAGCGCGGCGCCGTAGCCGACAGTCTGCGGAAAGCCCGCCAGGTCGACGAGCGCGTAGACCCCGAACACCGTGAGGAAGATGGCCGCCCCGAAGCCCAGCACTCCCAGCACGACGGCCAACGCCATCCAGGGAGCCAGAGGGCGCACGAGCCCCACCAGCCGCAGCATCACCGACAAGTGCGATCGGCGCGTCGGCTCGACGGGCGCAGGCTCTTCCCCTCTTCGCCCATGCGCAGGGCAGTCGGGGCAGCGCGCAGGCTCTGCCGCGGCGCGCGCGGATCCTCCGGAAACCGCAGGCGACGCTTCCGGCAGCTCCTCCTCGGATCCGGCCGCTTCGACCGCCGCAGAGAAGCGCTCGAGCTCGGCTTGCCGGCTCCATAGGCGCGCATACGGGCCGCCGTGCTCCAGCAATTCGCCGTGCGTTCCGGCTTCTGCCACACGGCCGTCTTCCAACACGTAGATGCGGTCGGCGCCGGCCACGGCCGCCAGGCGATGCGAGATCACGACGACGGTCTTCGTGCGCGCCAGCTCATGGATGACCTCGACGATGGCTCGCTCGCTCTCCGCATCGACGTTCGACGTGGCCTCGTCGAACACGTACGCAGGCGTATCTCGGAGCAAGGCGCAAGCCAGCGCGAGTCGCTGCCGCTGACCACCCGAAAGGTTTCCGCCTTCCTCCGCTATCGCTGCATCGAGCCCGCCCGCCTGCTCCACGAACCCCTCTGCGCGGCAGCGACGAAGCGCCTCCCACAGCTCCTCGTCGCTCGCCTGGGGGTCGGCTAGCAGCAGGTTCGAGCGCACGCTCCCCTTGAACAGGTAACTCGAGAACGGAACGACCGTGACGGTGCTCGCAAGCGAGGCGCGCGACGCCTCCTGGATCGGCACGCCGCCCACTTCGACCGACCCCGCGAATCCGGCGTTGCGTCCCGACAGGATGCCCGCCAACGTCGACTTTCCCGAACCGCTCTCGCCGACGATGCCCGTGAACGATCCGGCGGCCGCATCGAAATCCACGTCGGAAAGCACGGTGCGCTCGCCATCGTAGGAATACCCCACGCCGCGGCATGCAAAGGAGATGCGATCGGCTTCGATGACGCGCGAGCCGCGCTTGGGTTCCGGCGCATCGAGAATCGCGAACATCTTGTCGGCCGCCGCCATGCCGTTCATGGCCGTGTGGAAGAACGACCCCAGCGTACGCAGCGGGATGAAGAACTCGGCCGCCAGGAATATCACGGCGAAAGCCGCGAAAAACGGCGCCTGCCCGAGCGAGAACTGCCACAGCGCCATGACGATGCCCACCGCCGCCCCGCCGTAGGCGAACACGTCCATCACCGTCACGGAGTTCAGCTGCATGCGTAAAAGCCGCATCGTGGCCTGGCGGAACGTCTCGGCCTCGCGGTTCATCGCCTCGTGGCGATCGGCGTCGACGCGGTAGATCTTGAGCGTGGTGAGGCCCTGCAGGTTCTCGAGGAACGTCGCGCCCAGATCGGTGTAGGCGTCCCAGTACGAGCCCATCGCGCGCTTCGCGATCTTCCACACGGCGACGATGGACGCGGGTATGAGCGGCACGCAGGCCAGAAGCGCCACGGCTGCCGGAAAGCACAGCGGAGCGAGACAGGCGAACAGGGTGAGCGGCGCCAAGACCGAATAGAACAGCTGGGGCAGGTACGAACCGAAGTAGCTCTCCAGCTGCTCGGTGCCCTCGACGCTCACCTGCACGGCCTCGCTCGTGGACACGCGCTCGGAGTACGACGGACCGAGGCGCACGAGCTTGTCGTATACGAGCTTGCGCACGGTGCGCTTCGCGGCCGCAGCTGCCGCCTGGCCCATGCGCTGCGAAAGCGTCAAACAGCAAACGCGCACGACGATAGCCGCCGCAGCGGCCATCACGAGGTTCGCCCGCGCCGCGGCGACGTCCCCACCCTCGACGAGGGACTGCACGAACGCCCCCATGAGCAGCATGAGCGCTATGTTCGCCGCGAGCGCGACCCACTGGAACGCGACGCTTGCCGCTACGTACTTGCGCGCTTCGGGCACCATGCCCGCCAGCCGTTTGCTGAACATTCCTAGCCCTCCGTCCGCTCGACAACGCATTCGGAGCCGCGCTCGGTCCCAGAGCCGCGATCCGTCTTCACGATGAAGCCGAAATACGCGACATGCGCCACCCATACGGCAGCAACGACGGCGCGTCCCACCGGCACGTTCGCCATCAGAAGGAACGAGGCGCCCAACACGAGCGTGACGGGGCCCAGCAGCATGAGCTTCGCCTTCACGGTCATCGCGCACTTCTTCGCGAAGCCTTCGAGCACGGTGCGGTACAGCTTCGTCCCATGGAACCATGCGTCAAGGCGCTCCGAGCTGCGCGCGAAGCAGTACGCGGCTCCCAGCAGGAACGGCACCGTCGGCAGAACGGGAAGCACCGCCCCCAGCGCCCCAAGCCCGAAGCAGGCGAAGCCCCCGACCGCCCACAGGGCGCGAAGGCACCTGGCCGCGCGCCGGTCTCTCTCGTTCGTCATGAGCATCCTTCCCTGCGCCGACGCCCTGCGCCGGCAAATAGTTACCTTTGTCTAACAAGGTGGGAATTGTACGCGAACTGGATTAAATTGTAAACCTTGGTTAATTTTTAACGACGGTTCAACGTGTGCAACATGCTCAGGCCCCGCAGGGTGAGATGTTCGTCGGTACGGGCGACGCGCTGCGACAGCGCGGCGATGGCAGCGGCATCCGAGCCCGTGGCGATGACGTCGGTCTCGTAGCCCAGTTCGCGCCATACCATGTCGATGAGGCCGTCGATGAGCGCGACCTCCCCCATCACGACGCCCGCCTGCATGGCCTCGCGCGTGTTCTTGCCCACCACCGATGCCGGGGCCTTGAGATCGACCATCGCCAGCTGCGCGGCGGCATCCGACAGCGCCTTCGCCGACAGCTTCACGCCGGGCGCGATGATGCCGCCCACGAACGAGCCGCCCTCGTCAACCACCTCGAAGTTCGTCGTCGTGCCCAGATCCACCACGATGAAGGGCGCCGTATAGGCCGTGCGGGCGGCAACGAGGTCGGCTACCCGGTCGGCTCCCAGCTCGCCGGGGTCGTTGTAGCGCATCTTCACGCCCGTCTTCACGCCGGGTCCCACCACGAGGGGGCGTCGGCCGGTAAGCGCGCGCGTCGCGGTCACCCATGCATCCGTGAGCCCCGGCACCACCGACGCGATGACGGCATCGTCGCAGATCGCACGACGGCCGTCGCGCTCCAGCATGTCGAACAGCCCCGCCATCCGCATGCGCGCCTCGTCGGCCGTCATGCGCTCCGTCGTGGTCACCTTCCAGGTGGCTTCCAGCTCGCCGCCGACGAAGAGGCCCAGGTTCGTATCCGAGTTCCCCACGTCCACGCATAGCACCGTGCGCGCTGCGTCCCTTCCGTTGTCCATAGCCTCCCGCCCTTCCCGAATTGCCACAATCATGCGAATTTAGCGATGCCGCTCGCCCTTTTCGTCCAGTATACTGTACCCGTCCGTTCAGTAACCCGACTTCCTAAAACGTGAGGGGAAGCGGATATACGCAAAGGAGAAGAGAATGGATTCTGTCAAAGGGCAGCTGACGCTGCGCGGCATCGTCATAGGCTGCGTCGGTTGCGCCATCATCACCGCGGCATCGGTGTACACGGCCCTCAAGATGGGGGCGCTTCCTTGGCCCATCGTGTTCGCGGCCATCATCTCGCTGTTCTTTCTCAAGGCCCTCGGGCACGGCAAGGCCAGCCTCAACGAGGCGAACGTCACGCACACCGTGATGAGCGCCGGCGCCATGGTGGCGGGCGGCCTGGCCTTCACCATCCCCGGCATCTGGATGCTGGGCTACGCCGACGAGGTGGGCTGGTTCGAGATGCTCCTCGTAGCCGTCTCGGGCGTCATCATGGGCCTCGTCTGCACCGCGCTTCTGCGCCGCCACTTCATCGAGGACTCCGAGCTGGAGTACCCCATCGGCGAAGCGGCCGCCCAGACGCTCATCGCGGGCGATTCCGGCGGCAAGACCGGCTGGAAGCTGTTCGGCTCCATGGGCTTCGCGGGCGCGTTCACGGCGTTGCGCGATTTCTTCGGCGTGATCCCCGCGATGCTCTTCGGCAACGCCGCGGTCCCCGGCGTTGCGTTCGGCATCTACCTGTCGCCGATGCTTCTGGCCGTGGGCTTCCTCGTGGGCACGGGCGCCGTCGTCGTGTGGTTCGTCGGAGCGCTGCTGGCGAACTTCGGCATCATCGTGGGCGGCTCGGCCGCGGGACTCTGGGACGTGGCGTCCGCGCAGGGCATCGTGTCCAGCCTCGGTATGGGCGTCATGATGGGCGCGGGCCTGGGCGTCATCTTCAAGAACATCCTGCCCAAGGCCTGGCGCATGCTGCGCGACGCCCGCAGCTCGAACGCGTTCGGCCTCACCGCCGCAAGCACCATGGATGCGCCCGCAAGCGGCGCTAAGGACGGACGGCTGCGCATCGGCAGCTTCCGCCTCACCGCCGGGCTGGCCGCGCTCGCCGTGGCCGCCGTCGCGCTCATCGTCTGCTTCGGCCTGCAGCTGGGCCCCGTCCCGGCCGTCATCGTGGTGCTGCTCGCCTTCGTCGCCACGGCCATGAGCGCGCAGAGCGTCGGCCAGACGGGCATCGACCCCATGGAGATATTCGGCCTCATCGTGCTTTTGGCCGTGGCGGCCGTATCCAGCGTGCCGCAGGTGCAGCTTTTCTTCGTCGCGGGCATCGTGGCCGTGGCGTGCGGGCTGGCCGGCGACGTGATGAACGACTTCCACGCCGGCCACGTGCTGGGCACCAGCCCCAAGGCGCAGTGGATCGGCCAGGCCATCGGCGCCGTGCTGGGCGCCTTGGTGGCCGTCGCCGTCATGGCGATCCTCGTGAGCGCGTACGGCCCCGAGTCGTTCGGCCCCACGGCGTCGTTCGTGTCCGCGCAGGCGTCCGTCGTGGCCACCATGGTGTCGGGCATCCCCTCGGTGCCGGCGTTCGCCATCGGGCTTGCGGCGGGATTCGTCCTCTCCCTGCTGAACTTCCCCGCCATGATGCTGGGGCTGGGCATCTACCTGCCCTTCTACATGTCGCTGACCGCGTTTCTGGGAGCCATGGCCAAAGTCGCCTACGACGCCGTGTGCAAGCTGCGCCGCAAGGGGCTCTCGCCCGAGGCGGCCGCGGAGAAGGAGAAGGCCCAGGGCGAAACGGGCCTCGTGGTGTCGTCCGGCCTGCTGGGCGGCGAATCCATCGTAGGCGTCCTGGTGGCGCTCGCCGCCGTGGCGACGGGCCTGGGAGCGTAAACGCGGCGTGATCGCGGCCGCGTCGCCCGAAACGGACGGTTTGAGCGGCGATTCCGTCCGTTTCGGGCGACAGCTTCC
>OGGQ01004726.1_pt1 | contig 10787 bp, 8 predicted proteins | sample 1571191 | NCBI WGS metagenome assembly OGGQ01 (sample SAMEA2582061, study PRJEB24529) | metagenome | biome: Human gut stool | place: China | collected 2011
CGTGGCCGGCGTAGAAGCCCCACACGCCCATGTAGCCGAACTGGTAGGGAAGGGTGCTGCCCAGTATGCCAAACAGGGCGGCAATGCCCAGACCCACGGCCATCTGGCCCTGGTGGGCCACGCCGGCCATGAAGGTGGTGGCCATGCCGTCACGTCCCACCTGGTTGAGCTCCAGGCTGAGGAACATGGTGGCGCAGACCACGATTACCAGCACGCCGGACCACTGCCCGATCCCGCTGGAAAAGGGGATGTATACCGGGGCGATCTCTCCCGGCCAGCTGGAGCTGAAGAACATACCGATGGTGCCGGCGATCAGCGAGGTGGGAATAAAGTAGCGCTGGAGAATCGTGATCCGCTTCCGAAGCTCAAAGCCGATGAGGAGCAAAACGCTGAGATAGGCAAAATCCTGTAATACATCGGTCAATGTCATACAAATTCACACCTTTCCTTTACATTCCGTCTGCCGTTAGGGGATTGAATAGTAGGGGGTATACTTTTCCACCAGAGAAACCTGACCCATCATGCGGTGAATGCGGGTGGGAGGATCGGTCATCTTGTCCCGCACCCCCAGGGTGGAGCCCTGGTCGGCCAGCGCGCCCAGTACTTCGATCATTCCCTGGGAAGCGGCCAGCATGGAGGAGATGGGGAACAGGCCGATGGAGAAGTTCAGGGCCTTTACCTGCTCGATGGGTACATTTCCGCCCACAAAGCCCTTTTCGTTGAGGTTGACCATGAGGGGGATAGTGGCCTGCTGGGAGACCTTCTCCAGCTCCTCCATGGATTTGATGCCGTCCACATAGGCGTAGTCCGCGCCGCACTCCTTGGACAGGTTGATGCGGCGGATGGACTCGTCAATTCCATAGCCATACAGATTGGCGCAGGTGCGGAAGACGATGACAAAGTCGGGGGAGACGTTGTCACGGATCGCGTGGATCTTGGGACCCATCAGCTCCCAGTCGATGATCTCGTCCCGGGCGGGGTGGCTGGCGGGGAGCACCTTATCGTCGATCTGCAGGCCCGCGGCGCCCAGCTGCTCATACATGGCTCCGGTATTGGCTGCCTGAATGGCGTTTCCGAAGCCGTTGTCCGCGTCGGCCAGAAGGGGAGCAGAGCAGGTGGAGACGATGTGCTGGATGGCAGTGCCAAACTCAGCCAGGCTCAAAAAGCCGAAGTCGGGGCGGCCCAGAACGCTGTACGCCAGGGCGCCGCCGGAGAGAAACAGGGCAGGGAAGCCGGCCTCCTCCGCAATTTTGCCCGAGAGACAGTCATAGACGCCGGGCAGTGTCAGGAACTTGTTTTCCGCCAAGATGCGGCGCAGATCCTGGGCATGGTTCTTGATCATTATAATTTCCTCCTTATAAGTCTGATCCACATATCAGCGCCCGCGTTGTAAACACAGGCTATGTTTTCACTAAAATTGTACAATGTAGCCACATTAAATGTCGAATACCTGTTTTGACATGACGATATACCAAAAACGGAATGGGTAAAGTGCGAAAAAGTTTTGCGCAGATACTAATAATTTGATATCATAAAAAAATGAAATTGCCCCGGCATCTCATTACGGATCCTCGTCCAGAAAGGAGTTCACCATGATTGACCAGCGGTTTTGCAAGTACATTAAGACAATTGCGCAGTACCACAGCTTTTCCAAGGCCGCTCAAGTTCTCTACGTCTCCCAGCCCGCCCTGAGCCGTTTTGTGAAAAAGGTTGAGGATGAGTTGGGGGTGACTCTGTTTGACCGGGATACCATCCCATTGCGGCTGACCCAGGCGGGAAAGCGGTATCTGGAGTATGTGGAGCAGTTTCAGACGCTGGAGCAGAACATGCGTCAGGAATTTGCCTCCATGGGCCGCCAGGCGTACAGCTGTCTGACCATTGCCACCCTGCCTCTGCTGGGCATGTATGTTCTGCCGCGGATCGTCCCGGACTTTGCCGAACAATTTCCGTCGGTGGATCAGAGAATCGTGGAATGTTCCAGTGCGGACCTGTTAAAGCACCTGGACAACGACGAAGCGGATCTGGCCCTCACCAATCTCAAGCCGGATGACCCCAACCTGCGCTATGAGCGCCTTATGGGGGACCCGGTGATACTGGCCCTGCGGTATGATGACAGCATGGCTCAGCGCTACCCAAACTGCTGCAATAACCTGGAGCAGCCCATTCCGGCGGACTTGTCCCAATTTCAGGACCAGCCGCTCATCGTCCTGCACTCCTGGCAGAACATGCGCATTGCGGCGGAAACAATCTGCCGCCACTACTCCTTTACGCCCCAGCGGGTTTTGGAGGCGCCCAGTCTGCCCTCCGCGCTCAGTCTGGTGGGGTGCGGCCGGGGCATGACCTTTATCTGCCCATCCTATGTGCACTGCATTCAGCCGCAGACTCCCTTGATTTACTTCTCGCTGCCGGAGATGGCCAAGCTTACCGACATTGTCGCCGTTTTCCGAAAGAACAATCAAAATCCGCTGGTGGATGAGTTTTGCCGGTGCGCCATTCGCAAGCTGTATGACTCCTGATGGAGGTGGGCTGCAGGCATCCCGGCGGTCTTCCAGCACCGGAACGGAACAGCGGCTTGTTTCTTGTTTTATGACATGAAGTGTGGTAGAATGGTACCAAATTTTTGTTATAAAAGAGGGATTGAACGCTCATGATGTGGAAGGACAGCTACCGGCTGGGTGTGGATCGCATCGATAATCAGCACATCGAATTGTTCCGTATGACGGAGGATCTGGTGAACGCCGTAAAAGACGGCGCCACCGTGGAGGCATATAAAAAGGCGCTGGAATTTTTAAAGGATTATGTCGTTTACCACTTCCGGGACGAGGAAACCTACCAGGAATCCATTCATTACAGCGGCATTGCGGGCCATAAAAGGGAGCACCGCCAGTTTACCCAGACGGTGCTCAGCTATGAGAAGCGCTTGACGGAGAATGGGTTTGACGCGAAAACCATGAAGGACCTGGCCGGTACTGTGACTGCCTGGCTGATTTACCATGTGGTGGACACGGATCAGGAACTGGTGTCCGGCAAAAAAGCCGCCGGTGAGGAGGCCTATTTTGACCGGTATGTGGATTTGTTTTCCCACAGCGCCCTGGACGTGATGGCGGCGATGGCCGGGCTTGACCAGAAAAACGCCAAGATGCGTGTGTTGAGTCCCTATCAGCCGCAGGGGGATATCTTTGTTAAAATCCAGCTGGTGGGCGATTTGAAGGGGGAGGCGGTCTTTGGTTTTTCCAAGGAGCTGGCGCTGAACCTGCTTCAGACCATGACGGGGATGGAGCTGACGGAGCTGGATGAGCTGGTTCAGTCCGCCCTTTGCGAGTTGACGAACATCGCCTGCGGAAACGCAGCCACCGCCCTTGTAAAGCGGGGCCTGCAGTGTGATATCAAGCCGCCGGAGATCTGCGGGAAGCTTGCCTGTAATGCCGATGAAACCGGCGTCCGGATTGATACAGCCGCCGGCTGGATGGAAGTCGGTGTACTTATGTAAATGGGGCGGGCCTGCCGCGCCCTCAAACCTGCAGCAAAAATCCGCCGAACCTTTAGGTGTTTGGCGGATTTTTGTGTGTCTGGATGGCGCTGTTTCTGACATTTTCCTGGCGCCGGCCAGCTGTTCCCTCTGCATCCGGCCCGCCCTTCAGGGCGCTGCTCTAACGCCCTGTGCCCGTGCCCCGGCGTACAAATTTGCTTCACTGTACTGCCGCGACGGTGAAAAGGATATTGACAAGTGCCTGGTATGCGCGTATACTTACCTCAATTGAATCAGAATCTTCAGGGCGGGGTGCAATTCCCCACCGGTGGTATAGCCCACGAGCCGCAAGGCATGATTCGGTGTAATTCCGAGGCCGACAGTATAGTCTGGATGAAAGAAGATTGAGTGACCGCAGGGGGAGTGTACCTGCGCCCATGAACGTGCTCTGGAATGATCTTCATTCCGGAGCTTTTTGTTTCAGGGGGCGCGGGCCGTGCTGCCGTCTCAGAATGCCTTGAACATCCGGTTCAAGGCATTTTTTCTTTGCGCGGAGGCGGAAGATGAAGGATTGGGACTATATGCGCCGGGCCTTGGAGCTGGCGGAACGGGGAGCGGGATGGACGAATCCCAATCCCATGGTGGGGGCGGTGATTGTCCGGGACGGCAGGGTAATCGGGGAGGGCTATCACCAGAGATGCGGGGAGGCCCATGCGGAGCGAAACGCCCTGGCCAACTGCGGGGAAGATCCCAGGGGGGCCACCCTGTATGTGACGCTGGAGCCATGCTGTCACTACGGCAGGCAACCGCCCTGTACACTGGCCATTCTGGAGGCGGGCATTTCCCGCGTGGTGGTGGGGTCAGATGACCCCAACCCGCTGGTGGCGGGGAAAGGGGTGGAGATCCTCCGAAGTCACGGTGTCACAGTGGAGACGGGAATGCTCAAAGAGGAGTGCGATGCACTCAATCGGGTATTTTTCCACTATATTCAGACAAAGCGGCCCTATGTGGTGATGAAATACGCCATGACTATGGACGGCAAGATCGCAACCCGCACCGGGGCCTCTCAGTGGGTCAGTGGGGAGGAGGCCAGACAGCAGGTCCACCGGGACCGGAACCGGTACGCCGCCATTATGGTGGGGGTGGGAACGGTGCTGGCGGATGACCCGCTTTTGACCTGCCGGATGGAGGGGGGGAACAATCCGCTCCGCGTCCTCTGCGACACCCATCTGCGCACCCCTCTGGACAGCCGAATTGTCCGCACGGCGGGCCAGGTGCCCACCGTTCTGGCCACTTGCTGCCAGGAACCGGCCCGGGCGGCCCCCTTTGAAGCGGCGGGGTGCCGGGTGTGGACGCTGCCGGAGTGCGGCGGCCATGTGGATCTGAAGGCCCTGATGGAGCGCCTGGGGGCCGAGGGCATTGACAGCGTGCTTCTGGAGGGCGGCGGGACGCTGAACTGGGCGGCGTTGGAACACGGTGTGGTTCAGAAGGTACAGGCCTACATCGCTCCCAAGCTGTTCGGCGGCGCGGCCGCCAAGTCCCCGGTGGCGGGACTGGGTGTGGAGACGCCCGCCCAGGCGGTGCTGCTGCGCGGCACAACAATCAAAAAACTGGGAGCAGATTTTTTGCTGGAAAGTGAGGTGGATACAGGTGTTTACCGGAATTGTTGAGGAGGTGGGCACCATTCGCGCCATCCGCAGGGGCGCCCACTCCTCCGTACTGTCCATTCAGGCAAAGACGGTGTTGTCGGACCTGAGCATCGGTGACAGCGTGGCGGTGAACGGGGTGTGCCTCACCGCGGTCAGCAAGGACAGCGGCGGATTTTCCGCGGATGTGATGCACGAGACCCTCAACCGCTCGTCCATTGGCGCGCTCACCGTGGGAAGCCGGGTCAACCTGGAGCGGGCCATGGCGGCGGACGGCCGCTTCGGCGGCCATATTGTATCCGGCCATATTGACGGTACCGGCACCATCGCCGCCCTGCGGAGGGATGACAATGCGGTTTGGTACACGGTGAAGGCGGATCCCGCGCTGCTTCGCTACATCGTGGAGAAGGGCTCCATTGCCATTGACGGGATCAGTCTCACGGTGGCCTCGGTAGAGGCGGACCGCTTCTCCGTATCCCTCATTCCCCACACGGCAGCGGTGACAATCCTGGGAGAGAAGCGGCCGGGAGATGTGGTCAATCTGGAGACGGATATCATCGGGAAATATGTGGAGCGGCTGATGCAGCCCAAGCATCCGGTCCAGCCGCAAAGTAAAATTACATTGGAATTTCTGGCACAAAACGGCTTTTAAGCATACAGGAGGACAGAAAGAATGGAACAAGAATTCTGCACCGTGGAAGAAGCGCTGGAGGAACTGAGGGCGGGCCATATTATCCTCACCATTGATGACCCGGACCGGGAGAATGAGGGGGACATGATCTGTGCCGCCCAGTTTGCCACCACGGAAAACGTCAATTTTATGGCCACCCACGCCAAGGGACTGATCTGCACCCCCATGAGCGAAGAGGTGGCCGCCCGGCTGGGGCTGGAGCAGATGGTCAAGGTCAACACCGATAACCACTGCACTGCCTTTACGGTGTCCATTGACCATGTGGATACCACCACCGGCATCTCCGCGGAGGAGCGGGGTTTTACCTGCCGGAAATGCGTGGACAGCTCCACAAAGCCCGAGGATCTGCGCCGCCCCGGCCATGTGTTTCCTCTGGTGGCCCGAAAGGGCGGGGTTTTGACCCGGAACGGACACACGGAGGCCACCGTGGACCTGTGCCGCCTGGCGGGCCTCTCCCCCTGCGGCCTGTGCTGTGAGATTATGCGGAATGACGGAACCATGATGCGGACCTCTGAGCTGCTGAAGAAGGCACAGGAGTGGGGCATGAAGGTCATTACCATCAAAGCGCTCCAGGACTACTGCCGCCGCCACGACAAGCATGTGGTCCGGGAGGCCAGCGCCAAGATGCCCACCCGGTTTGGAGAATTCCGGATTTACGGCTATGTGAACGATTTGACTGGCGAGCACCATGTGGCGCTGGTCAAGGGGGAACTGGGGGACGGCAAAAATGTGCTGTGCCGGGTCCATTCCGAGTGCCTGACCGGAGATGTGTTCGGCTCCCGCCGCTGTGACTGCGGCGAGCAGCTTGCCGCTGCCATGAGGCAGATTGAGCAGGAGGGCCGGGGGGTGCTGCTGTACATGCGCCAGGAGGGCCGGGGAATCGGCCTTATCAACAAACTGAAGGCCTATGAGCTGCAGGAGAAGGGCCTGGATACCGTGGACGCAAATATCAAGCTGGGCTTTGCACCGGACCTGCGGGAGTACTGGATCGGTGCGCAGATTTTACAGGATTTGGGCGTGAAGACCATGAGGCTGCTGACCAACAACCCGGACAAGGTCTATCAGCTGTCTGACTTCGGCCTGGAAATTGTGGAGCGGGTCCCCATCCAAATTCAGGCCACCAAGGACGATCTGTTTTATTTGCAGACCAAACAGCACCGCATGGGACATATTTTGAACTATTGACGCAAAACAATTGATGGAAAACAGGAGGAGATTGACATGAGAAAATTAGAAGGAAAACTGGTCGCCGAGGGTATGAAGGTCGGCATTGTAGCCGCGCGGTTCAATGACTTTATTGTCTCCAAGCTGGTGGACGGCTGTGAGGATACCCTCCTCCGCCACGGGGTCCAGCCCCAGGACATCAGCCTGGCCTGGGTCCCGGGGGCGTTTGAGCTCCCGCTGATTGTCTCCAAAATGGCAAAAAGCGGGAAATATGACGCTGTGATTGCGCTGGGCTCGGTCATCCGGGGCAGCACTAGCCACTATGATTACGTCTGCAGCGAGGCGTCCAAAGGAATTGCCAGTGCCGCGCTGAACAGCGACGTCCCGGTTATGTTCGGCGTCCTGACAACGGACACCATTGAGCAGGCAATTGAGCGGGCGGGCTCCAAGGCAGGAAACAAGGGATCGGAGTGCGCTCAGGGTGCCATTGAGATGGTGAACCTTATCCGGGAGCTGGAGAAATAAACAGCTCAAACGGAATTCACCGCCCCCAAACGAAAGAAAACGCCCCCGGTTTCTCGAAACCGGGGGCGTTTTGTATGATATTAGGGGACGGAGATGCTTTTACAGCTTCAAAGGGGCGTGCGTGCTTCCCATCCGGCGCTGCCCGCCCATTGTCAGGCTCGTTTCAAATAGATGTTATGGAAATCCATAACGGGCATAGGTTTGCTGTAATAGTAGCCTTGTCCGTAATCGCACCCCATGGACAGGATCAACGTCTCGTCCTCCTTTGTCTCGACTCCCTCTGTGACCATTTCAATTCCCAATTTCTTTGCCATGGCAAAGATGGAAAACATCACTTCATATTGGGAGCGCCGCTGCTCTGTCCTTAAATCCATCAAGAACATCCGGTCCAATTTGATCTGATCGATATGCAGCTTCCCCAGCGTGTTCAAGGATGAGTAACCGGAGCCGAAATCGTCCATGGATACGCGGAATCCGGCGTGGTTCAGGTGGGCGATGGTGTCATTTAATTGTGCGCTGTTTTCAAAAGCCAGGCCCTCCAAAATTTCCAAAATAATGTACTTTGGCGGCACCTGATAGCGGGAGGTGATCTCCAGCAGCTTTTCCACATAGTCATCACTGACGAAGAGGGATTTTGTCTGGTTAATTGAGATGGAAATGGGAGAAAGCCCCTCGTCCATCCAGCTCCGCAAAGACTGGCAGGATTTTTCCAGCATATAGAGGTCCAGCTGCTTGCAGAATCCGTTTTGCTCGAACAGGGGGATAAACTGATCGGGGTACAGCAGCCCCCGATCTTTGGTCTGCCAGCGTACCAGCGCCTCCGCGCTGTCAATTTGTCCGGTGCGCAGATTCATCTTCGGCTGCAGGTAGATTTGATATTCGCGGTCCACAAGCGCCCGGTGCATATTGGCTTCGATATATTGCCGCAGCTGTTCCTCCTTGTGCATAGAGCTGTCGTATATGCACACGTTGCAGCCATCTTCCCGTTTTGCGTGGCCCAATGCCACGACAAGGCAGTTCAGATTTGTCTGGGTATTGGACAGATCGGGTGAAGTAGCGGAAGAGACTGCACCACAGTAGATGGAAATTTGGTAGCCGTCCAGCAAATCCTCCGCCATTTCCTTCAGCTGTGCTTGAAATTCGCCCACCCGGCGGTTGATCTTCTCCGGCAGGTAGTCTAAAATGGCGAGATAGAAGCTGTCGGCGGAGGGGCGGCAGAGCAGCTCGCCTTCCTTCAGGTTGGCAGATAGAATCTCTTTTACTTTGCAGAGCAGCTGGTCGGCCCGCTGTGTTCCGTAGGTATCGTTAATATACTTGAAATGGTGGATATTTAAAGCCACAAGTGCCCCAGGCTCACCCCGCGCAATTTTTTGTTCCACCAGCTTACAGAAATAGGTGCGGTTATATGCGCCTGTCAACTCGTCGTGGATAGAGAGGTGAAGCAGTTTGTTCTCGTTGGCCAGCGTCTTGTATGCCATCTTTTTGTGGTAACTATAAAAGATGAACGCGCCCAAGAGAAACACAACACTGATGGAGACAATCAAAATAGCCGCCCGGTTGGCCAGGATCCACTCTTTTGGAGTGTACTCCACTTCCTCCAGAAGATACGAGGACAGACGGGCCTGCGTATCCTGTGTGCTGACGGAACTGGAAAACTGGTTTAAAAGGGAAACCATCTGATTGGTGTCGGGAAGGGTATTTACCACAGCGACCGCATAGGAAAATTCTCTTGTGTCCGCCATGTCCGTCACGATGTCGTCGTAAATATTCTCTTTCCGCAGGTAATAATTCAGAGAATAGCCGTCAACCCAGGTGCAGCAATTGTCATAGGATAATACATTTTTCAGAATTACTTCGGTATCCATGCCGAATTCCAATATGTGTTCCGAGGTATCGTCATGCTTTGTGGAATAAGTGCGAATTGCATAGCTGCGGAAGTAGGGGAGCGACAGGCGGATTCCGTTTTCATAGGAAAGAGCGGAATCTGTGGCAATACAGGCGATGAGATCAACCTGATTATTCTGCACCAATTCAATTGCTTTGCTCAGATCACCCTCGATTATCGGCTCATATTGCAGTCCAACGCTCTTGGCGAAATTGTCAAAATACTCCACGGCAAATCCCTTCAACTGGCCATCTCGAATGTACTGAAATGGCGCATTGCCGGTAAAGAACAGCACGCGAAGGGAGCCCAGTGACTGAATGTATTCCAGTTCTTCTGCTGATGCCCGGAAAAAATCGGAAGAATCCAGGAAATAGCGTTCATATAGCTCCTGCTGCAGATTTTTATAGGAAGTGGACACGATCTCCAAAGCCGAATTCAGATCCGGAAGCAGATCCTCGCGCTCAGGGGACAATGCAAAATAATATGGGGAGGGGGAAAAGCGCCCAATGCTCCGCAAGCCGTCCGGCAAAGAGATGTCCACCTGAAGCACGGCGTCTGTCTCACCGGAAAAGACAGCATTCACCATTTCTTCGTTGGTCTCATACTCCACCACTTCATAAGTAAAGCCGTTGAGCTTGGCATACTGCTCCAGAAGATCCATTCTTGCGGACATTCCAGGATACGCTGCAACGGTAATTCCGTCCCAGGCAGAAAAATCTTCCGCAATATAGCTGGAATCATCCCGGACAGCCAGAACGGTATAAGTCGACCCGTAGCTGTAATTGGGGTAGAGAAACATCTCATTCAGATCGGCGGTACGGTTCATGGTACCCATCATGTCAATTTCGCCGTTTTGCAACTGCGTCAGCAGTGTAGATAGCTGAGTATTGATATCTCCTTCTGCCTGCACATATTCAATTTCCCAGTCCGTAAACAGGGACAGCTGGTTTAGATAGTCTGCCAAATATCCGGCATAGTTCCCGTTTTCATCGATGTAGGATATGCCGTCCTGGATTGGAAAGCCGACACGCACAACGGTATTGGATGGAGCACGGGCATAAGCTGTAACAAAGTTACAGAGCAAGGTTAAACTGACAACCAGCATAACCGCTATCTTTTTTAAATACTTCATATAAGCCACATCTCTCTGTTTCTCTCTGTCGACAATATTTTCCTTTTTTCATTCTACTACAGCAAAACATTCAAGTCAATTTATTCGCAATTGATCGACCAGGTCAGAACGTCAGAGGGACCTTATGATAAGCGGAACTGTCTTGTTGGCGCTGAAAAAATCCGCCCCGGCTCGCTGTGAGCCGGGGCGGATTCTTGCTTATATCAGTTTAGCGGGGGTTCTTGATGGCAGCCTGAGCAGCGGCCAGACGGGCGATGGGCACACGGAAGGGAGAG
>OGGQ01004729.1_pt1 | contig 10771 bp, 13 predicted proteins | sample 1571191 | NCBI WGS metagenome assembly OGGQ01 (sample SAMEA2582061, study PRJEB24529) | metagenome | biome: Human gut stool | place: China | collected 2011
TCCCAATGAGGACCATACCCTGCCCTCTCATACGCGGGAATTTTTCGGTAACTGTAAACAGTAACACTAAAACAGTAAAAAACATAAGAATATTAAAAATAAACAATAGGGTAAATCCGGTTTGTCTGCTATAATAAATGAGAGCTATCATTTATGAAAGAGGTGGAAAACATGGAGCGTATTATTTTTACGAAGGATAAGTATGATATGAACTGGCTGCGGGAGGACTGTGAGTATGCGAAGACAGAGTGCCCGAAAGAGCTGGCCTGTGAGGTGCACAGCCAAAGGGACGGCGATATTCTGAAGACATCGGTCATATTTACAAATACAGGATGCCGTCCGGTTTTTACATCCCTGGACAGTATAGGGATTTATATGCCATTGAATGATCGTTATGAAGGAAGCGAAATTTGTATAAAAGAACGGTGCCATACCCATATCTTCTGCGGTGGAGATATAAGCTATATCATGGCGCTTAGGATGGGAGGGGAGGCGCCCCATCTGGGCATGGTGCTGACGGAAGGCAGTCTGGGCGGTTACAGCATAAAGCGGGACTTTGCGAAGATGAGCAATGACCGAGGGCTGTTTATCCTGCATCCGTCGCCGGCAGAGATTCAGCCGGGGGAGAGCTTGAAACTTGCGTGGACAATCTTTCCCCATGAAGGAAAAGCAGATTTTTACCGGAAACTTGCGGCGTTTCCAGGGATGGTGCTGGTATCTGCCGACAGATACGTGTGCTTTCCCGAAGAAACAGTCCGGATCACGGTCAGGCCTTCCTTCGATGCGTCCGCTGTCCTGGTAAACGGGATGCCTGCGGCCAAAACAGAGGACGGATTTATTTATGATTATCATGCGGATGCCTGTGGAGAGCAGATACTGAATATAGAGGCGGATCAGGTGAAGACATACTGCCGCCTGCTGGTGCAGGAGAATCTACAAAAACTGGCCGGGAAACGCTGCCGTTTCATAGCCGGAAAGCAGCAGTATAACGGGGACAGCCCTATGCTAAGAGGTTCCTTTCTGGCCTATGACAATGAAGAAAAACATGTTTACTACAGCGATACCAATGATTATAACGGCGGCAGAGAGCGCGTGGGAATGGGACTGCTGATGGCCCGTTATCTGCAGAGGCATGAGGATGCACAGCTGCGCGCCAGTCTGGACTTCTATACGGAGTTTGTACTGCGGGAACTGGTGGATGCCGGGAGCGGAGAAGTGTATAACGATGTCGGCCGGGACGGAAGCTATGAACGGCTTTACAATATGCCCTGGTATGCGACCCTGTTTACAGAGTTGTATCAGCTGGACGGAAAGCGTGAGCACCTGCTTTATGCATACAGGATTCTTATGAAATATTACAGCAAGGGCGGACATACCTTCTATGCAATCGAACTTCCGGTGCTTGCGATCAGCAGAGCGCTTAGAGCTGCCGGAATGGAGGAAGAGCTTCTTAAGCTGACCGAAATGTTTAAAAAACACGCGGATTATATAACGGAGATCGGCACCGCCTATCCCCCCTCAGAGGTCAATTATGAGCAGAGTATCGTGGCCCCTGCAGCCAATATCCTGCTGCAGGTACATATCCTGACCGGAGATGAGGTTTATCGGAAGGCCGGAGAAAGTCAGTTAAAGGTGTTGGAGCTGTTCAACGGGCTCGCGCCGGATTTTCACCTGTACGAAACAGCTATCCGTCACTGGGACGGCTACTGGTTCGGCAAACGCAAGCTCTATGGGGATACTTTCCCGCATTACTGGAGCGGTCTGACCGGCAATGTATATGCTCTCTACTCCAGGATTACCGGAAGCGGAGAATACAAAAAGAAAGCGATGGATTCCGTTAAGGGAGTGTTTCCGCTGCTGTTTCCGGACGGCAGTGCATCCTGCGCCTGTCTGTTTCCTCATTCTGTCAATGGCATCCGGGCTGATTTTTACGATCCGTATGCCAATGACCAGGATTGGGGCCTGTATTTCCTGCTGAGATTGGAAGCGGAGCTGGGGTACCGGTTTGAAGATAGCCAGTTCTGAAAGAAGATAATAGGCAGCCGGAGAAGATTCTGTGCATCTTTCTCCGGCTGCCTTTAACGTTCATATGAAAAGCGTGCACCCCTGCTGTTTAAACTGTTCGATTTTCGCGTCAATGAGTTTTGGTGGAACGTCCAGTTCCCTGGCCAGACAGCTGCGGCAGAGAAACTCTTTGCTGGCGCGGTTTATAAATTTTTTGTGTGCCCCTATATCGTTGTAGGACAGTTCTCTGCCGCAGTTCATACAGGTGCTCACGACGCAACTACTTTCGCACGGTATACCGCGCAAGAGTAGGGCTCCAGTTCTGCAATGACCGTGGAGTTGACCGCCCGGCTGGTTTCGCCGGTCCACACCTCTTTAAGTTCAAGCGTTCTGCCGGTGCTGTAGGGCAGCCCTAATTCATCCAGATTAAACCGGGCGGCAGCTTTGCTGTCACTTAAGTTGAACAGCCCGATGGCCAGATCGCCGCCGGCAAGCTGGCGTGAGTAGATGACTATATCCTCACCGCGTGAGTTCCCGATTATCTTTACCGGCTGCCTGCATCCTGGGTCCTGGTTGATCCGGATCAGCTCCCGGTTGCAGAGAATTTCCCGGGTCCGATCGTTCATGCTGCGAACGTCGCAGCCGATCATCAGAGGGGAACCCATCAGAGCCCAAAAAGAAAAATGCGTTTTATACTGGGTATCATTGCATCCTGTTAATCCCACATTTCCTTTTCCGTACATACCTACAATCAGCATATCCATATCATTGAAGCAGCCGGCACCGTTATAGGGATGCAGCTTCTCCTGCTGATGAATCAGCTTTTTTACGGACTCCCAGGTATCGAAGATATCTCCGGTAGACCTCCACATGGATGCAGATGTTTCCTTGATCCATTCGTGGGTTTCGTCCGCACCCCAGGAACAGGCCGAGAAAAGGATATCCCTGCCGCAGTTTTCCAGAGCCAGACCCATCCGGCGGTAGAGGTACTTTCCTGGGATAATGGGGCTGTGATAGCAGTAATCATACTTCAGAAAGTCCACTCCCCACCCGGCAAAGGTCTCAGCGTCCGTAAATTCGTGTTCAAAACTGCCCGGATATCCCGCACAGGTCAGGTTGCCGGCACAGGAATACATGCCGAATTTAAGACCTTTCGAATGAACATAATCCGCTGTGGCCTTCATGCCGTGCGGAAATTTCTCGGGGTCGGGGACCAGGCGCCCCTGTTTGTCCCGTTCCTTGAGGGACCAGCAGTCGTCAATGACCAGATATTCGTATCCCATTTCCGGAAGACCGTTTGCCGTCATGGCGTCTGCCGTTTCAAAGATCAGCTGTTCATGTATATCCGGTCCGAAAGTATTCCAGGAATTCCACCCCATGGGCGGTGTTGTCTTTAACATAGAGAACCTCCTTCAGTTATGTAGTATATAACAGTATAATATATATAAAACTCGCTTTTCTATATATAATAGTGCATATATATGTATTTTTGTTGCAAAATCGGGCCGGATGCCCATTTTTTCCTGCTTTAAGTTTTCAACGGTGATAAAACTTTTTTAAATGCATAATCCTTTCCCTGCATGTTTTCAAAGTTTTGACACACACTAACTCTAGTACCTCGTATACCAAATAACTACACTTTATTACTGGCCTATTTTTCCGATAGCACGGATCAAAAAGCCTCAACGTAGCCCGCTACGCCTGCGTTTTTTGATCCGCACTCTCGAAAAAATATGCTCAGTAAAAAGTATAGTTATTTGGTATACGATGTACTAGCAATTGTTACAGCACAATGAAAGGAGACGCTATGGATAACAAGGAAGAAATGCCTCTTGGATTCAGCTTCAGCCTGGCCATGGATGAAAAAGCCATGGACCGCTTTGCAGCGATGAGCGAGGCAGAGAAAAACCGGGTGATCGGCCAGGCGAGATCCGTTCAGTCGAAAGCGGAGATGGAACAGCTGGTAGCAGGTATTGGAAAAGATGCAGATAAAGGGATGACAGCGAGATGAAAGCAGGAAAAGCGAGTATAAAATTTGAGAATCCACCCAGAATCGTGGGCACAGCATCCGTGGTGGGAGAGAAGGAAGGCGACGGCCCTTTAGGCCAGCTTTTTGATATAGTGGAGAAGGATCCCATGATGGGAAAGGATAACTGGGAACAGGCGGAGAGCGCGATGCAGAAAAAAGCGGCAGACCTGGCAATAGAGCATGCCGGCCTTGTGCGCACTCAGATTCGTTATCTGTTTGCGGGAGATCTGCTGGGGCAGCTCATCGCCACCAGCTTTGGAACCGTGGATCTGGATCTGCCCATGTTCGGCCTCTACGGAGCCTGCTCCACCATGGGTGAAGCGCTGATGCTTGGATCGGTCATGCTGGATGCGGACAATGCGGATTACGTTATGGCCCTGACCTCCAGCCATTTTGCGAGCGCAGAGAAACAGTTCCGTTTTCCTTTGGAATACGGCAATCAGAGGCCGTTTTCCGCAACCTGGACGGTGACCGGTTCCGGAGCCGTGATCTTGGGAAAGAAGGGAAGCAATATACAGATTACCGGTGTGACCACCGGCCGTATGGTGGATATGGGTGTGAAGGATTCCATGAATATGGGAGCCGCCATGGCGCCGGCGGCAGCGGATACCATCGAACAGAATCTGAAAGATTTCGGCATCGCGCCGGGACACTATGACCGGATCATAACCGGTGACCTGGGATATGTGGGACAGACCGCTCTGATCGATCTGCTGCGCAGCAAAGATATCAATATATCGGAGCAGCATATGGACTGCGGCATTGAGATTTTTGACAAGGAAAAGCAGGATACCCATGCGGGCGGCAGCGGGTGCGGCTGCTCGGCGGTGACACTTTGTGCGTATATACTGCCCAAGATCGCTTCCGGTGAATGGAAACGCGTGCTTTTTATGCCCACCGGCGCGCTGCTCTCCAGCGTCAGCTTTAACGAAGGGCAGAGCATACCGGGTATAGCCCATGCCGTAATGATAGAGGGGGTGAACTGATATGGATTATCTGAAGGCATTTCTGATCGGAGGCGCGATCTGCGCGGTGGTCCAGATCTTTATGGATAAGACAAAACTGATGCCGGGACGTATTATGGTAGGACTTGTGGTATCCGGCACCATATTGGGGGCGCTGGGCATCTATGAGCCGTTTATCGAATGGGCCGGTGCCGGTGCCAGCGTCCCCCTGCTGGGATTTGGTAATTCTCTGTTTAAGGGTGTAAAGGAAGCCATCGCGGAGAAAGGATTTCTCGGCATCTTCACAGGAGGACTGACCGCCACATCGGCCGGCATCGCCGCGGCGCTTATCTTTGGATATATCGGGTCACTGATATTTAACCCCAAGATGAAAGCATGACGGTTTATGCTATTACCTCTGCGCTCCGATTTTCTTTTCCAGCAGATCGGGGTTGGTGGCATAGGTAAGCGCTGTCCGCCCCGTGATCTGCCCGGCATTATACAGCTCCAGCAGACTGCTGTCCATGGATTTCATGTTGGCGTTGGACGAGGAGTAGATCACACCGTCGATCTGATGGATCTTGTTTTCGCGGATCATGTTGCGGATTGCGGGAGTTACGGTCATGACCTCAAAGGCCGGCAGCTGTTTTCCGCCTGTTCCCGGCAGCAGCTGCTGTGACACCACGGCCTGCAGCACCATGGAGAGCTGTACCGCCACCTGCCTCTGCTGATTGGACGGGAAAACGTCTATGATGCGGTCGATGGTGTTGGCGGCGCCCAGGGTGTGCAGCGTGGAGATCACCAGATGGCCGGTTTCTGCGGCGGTCATGGCGATGCTCATGGTTTCATAATCGCGCATCTCACCAAGCAGGATGACATCCGGCGTCTGGCGCAGGGAGGCCCGCAGCGCATTTACATAGCTTTCCGTATCCGTGGAGATTTCACGCTGGCTCACGATGCTTTTCTTATGGGAATGCAGGTATTCCAGAGGATCCTCCAGCGTGATGATATGCTTTTCCATATTTGTATTGATGTAATCGATCATGCAGGCTAAAGTCGTGGATTTACCGCTGCCCGCCGGCCCGGTAACGAGCACCAGGCCCTTCGTATGATCTGCCAGGTGGATGATGTTCTCCGGAATGCCCAGGTCAACGGGGTCCGGCAGGCTGAATGTAATGACGCGGACGACGGCGGCCATGGAACCGCGCTGCCTGTAGGTGCTGACGCGGAATCGGGACAGACCCTTGACGGCGAAAGAAAAGTCATCGTCGCCTGTGGAAAGAAAATGTGTAATATCCCGTCCGGCCATCTTATATATACCGCGGATCAAAAGCTCCGTATCATCGGTCATGAGCCTGTCTCCGTTTTCCATGAGGAGCTTGCCGTCCTGCTTATAGGAAAGCGGCCGGCCGGCGATGATAAAAACATCCGATGCGCCGTGGGCGGCTGCATCAGTAAGCAATGCTACAATATCCATAAATACTTCTCCTTCTGTCACCAACCGGAGGTTGATGACCTGCGCACACATCAGTGCTCACTGAAAGTTTCCGTCAAACAGATTCAGGGTGTCATCCGGCTGCCATTCACCGGTGGCCGCCGCCTTCCAGGAATCCACGCGGTAAAATCTGTCACCGGGTTCCTGCGGGCAAAGGACGGTCAGGGCGACCTCAAGGCTTTGCTCTGCAGAGATAGGCGTGCTGAAATGAACGGTAACTGTATCATAAGCTTCCGTTATTTCCAGCCCGGATAAACCGGACAGTTCGGACAGCGAGGAGATAACCCGGCCGAAGTAAGCGGTTTGCACATCTTCGCCGCCGTCGGCGGTTTCAGCATGGGCATCAGCCAGACGGCGGTCGATCTCATCCAGCAGATCCTCCGCCGCGCTGCAGGCGCTGTAGTACTCATCCGTATGCTCTTTGAGCTTTTCTGTCAGCCGGTAATCCGCGCTGGCACTGGTTAAAGAAAGCGCGGCAAAGATAACCAGGCATAGGATTGCAAAAATAACAATGATAGAGGAAATCCCCACATTCAGGGCGGGGCGGTTTCTTGTTTTCAAAGGACGGCCCTCCCTTCCGGAATGATACGGGAAATCAGCTTTCCGATCTTAGCGCCACGTGAGAGGATGCTCACCGGAGCCGATGTTTCCAGGCGGTTAGGGCTGTGAACCCGGACTGTCAGCTCGTAGATCGGCGCGCTGTCGGAGCCGCAGCTTCCGATCCGGATATGTCCGTATACCATGGAATCTTCCCTGCTGACGGTAAGCTCCAGCCGATAAGCCGCGTTTCCGGCTTCGTATTCTTTCACGCTGCATTCCTGCCAGTCTGCTCCATAATACTGGGTGAGGCCGTCAGCGGATACATCCGCATACGGATAGAAGCCGGCTATGGCTTCCGACTCCCCCATTCCGGAGAAAAATGCGGACGCCGCGCTCTGGGCGCAGCCCACCGCATGGCTTTCATCCACGGAAGACTGGCTTAACCGGCCGGCTTTGGCGAACATCTGTATACAGACTGCTGAAGCCAGTGCAAAAAACAGAATGCAAATCATAAGTTCCATTAAAAACAGATTGGATTTATTTTTTTCCATGATCGGGTTCCTCGCTGTGCAGTGATACATACATCTGCATCCGTTCTCCGGACTGGCCTTTACAAGACAGCAGAAAGGTCCCGGAAACCGGTTCTGTTACGGAAAAATCCGTCACCGGCATCACGCCCTGGCCGTCTTCCGGCTTCGCCTCCCGGTCCTCCCGGATGAACAGCTCATGCAGTTCCTGCTCCCACGCATAGATATAGGTGGTATAGGCGACGCCGTCATATTCCTCGTTTAACAGAAGCGCTTCTGCGCCGCCGATCTGCCCGATCCGCACGCCGCCGGCCTCGTCATGCTGCCGTATTTTTTCCGCCACATAGGTCAGAGACGTGCGGACCGTATAATTATTTTCCATATTTGACACTGTGTTCTGATAGACCTGCACGCCGATAGCCGCGACAATCAGCGCACAGATAGTAAATACGCCGAATAGGGACAGGGTGAAGAGAAAATCCACCACATGCCCGCCCTGCTTTTGAAATTTCATAACAGTGCCTCCTCGCCTTCAGACAGCCGCGCCGCCTGATGTTTGTTACTGTAAAGGGATCACGGTGATGTCCGGCATCATGTTGGAGCCGAAGATCCGGTAATCCACCAGATATCTGTCGCCGTCATAGGTTAGCCCGTAATGGTCCTTCAGATATTCCAGGCTGGGCGGGTAACTGCCCTCTACAGCGTAACAGTGTACGACGCTTCTCTGTATCGCGTTTTTTAAGCTCTTTTCCTGCTCTGCGGATGCGGCATCCGATGCGTCCCTGATCCCGACCCATAGAAAAAGCATCACCGCCGCGAAGGACAGGAGCGGCACGAAGAGTCTGCCGGCCAGAGAATGTTTCTTTCTTTCTTTATGAAATCGGTTCATGATCACCAAGGCCTTTCCCGGTTAATACGCGTTGTGCCATATTATCCTATGGCGGACATAATTCCCATGAGGGGGAGCATGACGGACAGCAGGATCAGCCCTACAATGACGGATAGGACGGCCACCAGCGTGGGCTCAATGACGGACAGAGATTTCTGTATGGATTGATCTGCGGCCTCTTCATATTGCAGCGCGATCTTCTTCATCACTTCATCGGTGGCGCCGGTTTTAACGCCTACAGAGACCATACCGGCATAGACCCCGGTGAAGAGCCCGGACTGTCCCATGGCTTCCGAAAATCCCATGCCGGAGGCGATTTTTTCCTGACAGCCGGTGATCTTTGCATGGAGCCTGTCATTGTCCACCAGCCGGGAGACCATATCCAGGCTCTCATCCATATCCAGGCCGCTGCTCAAACACAGGGCCATGCCGCCTGCAAAGCGGGATGCGGCGATTTTGTCATAGAGTGACCTGGTGAGGACAAAGCGGGATGCGAAAGCTTTCAGGCTGGCCCGACCTTTTTTGCTTTTGGTAAAATAGAGCGTGCAGCCTGTAAGGAGGGCCAGCAGCAGAAGAAACGCGATGGAATAACGGCTTAAGACGCCGCCCAGAGCAAGCATGCTCCCGCCGAATCCGCTCATCTTGCTGCCTAACTGTATGTATACCTGTTCAAAGATCGGCATAACCTTGATGATCAGAACCAGAATGACCGCCACCATCATGCCGATCATGATCAGCGGATAGGTTACGGCATTTTTGATGCTTTTGGAAATTGCCTCTTCCCGCTCATAGTAGGCGGCCAGCGCTTCCATGACCTCATCTAAGCGCCCGGACTGTTCACCGATTTCGGTCATGTCCAGAAGATATTTGGGAAAGACCTGCGCCCGCTCCAATGCCAGATGTAGGCTGCCGCCCTCCTCCAGAACTGAGCATATGCCCTTTAGGATGGCGCGCCCTTCTTCCGAATCGGCATCCTCCGCCAGCATGGAAACACCTTCCATGGAAGAAATGCCGGCTTTCAGTATCATGGCCATCTGACCGCAGAAATAAGTGATTTCATTGTTTGTAAGTTCCATTCTGATCCCTCATTTCAATAAGAAAATTTGACGGTGTAATTGCTTCCGTCCCCGATATACTCCAGAATCTTTTTATTTCCCTTGCTGTTCGCCGCGAAGGTGGGGTCCATCATGGACCAGGATCTGCCGTCGAACTGTATGATGTTGTCGACCCAGCCGACTTCGCTTATGTAGGTGCTGATCCAGGCGTGATAAACCTTGCCGGCGTAGCCGATCTCCAGCTTGGTCGGAATCCCCTGAGAGCGCAGCATGGCGGTCATGAGCGCCGCGTAGTCAAAACAGATCCCCTTTTTACTTTCCAGGGTCTCATCCACCGACGGAAGATATTCGGAGGAAGTGCTGCCCGCCTTTTTCTCATCGTATGAAATCGTATCCGTCACAAAGTGATAGACATCGGTCACGACATCCAGATCATCATCGGCTGTTTCGGCCAGCTCCTCAGCCTTTTCGACCGTCTTGCTGTCCTCTGTAAAATCTACGTACTGGTTGGGATAAAGAAAGGGGGTGAATTCATCATCCAGCGTGACATCCAGCTGACAGGTAAAGGCCGTGGAATATCTTGTATCTTGGATATTTTCGTAGATTCCCAGGCTGTAGCGCCCGTTGCCGCCGGTAAAGGGGAATACTTCATACCCACTGCCGCCTGTCTTAAGGCAGTAGTTGTAGACCACACCGGAGGGATCCGTAATCAGCATTTTTACCTTGGGATTGCTTCCGGTATAGTTGACCATCACATAACCTTCTGAGAGATGGGACGCATCTATGGATACCGCGTCATTGCCATAAGTGGCTGTTCCGTCCGCCGCGGGTTTTAAGACCTTTGGCGTATTGGGCCGGCTTCCGGCAGAGGAAGATGCGGATGTGCTTTCGTGGGAAGGAGACCTTCCGATGGAAGCTTCAGCCGCGGAGGGCAGAGACGGTGTCTGTGCGGTTGGCGCCGGATGATCCGGCGGTGAAGAGGGAGAGTTCTGGCAGGCAGAAAGCGCCCAGATGCCGAAAATAAGCAAACAGAAAGACAGCAGATTGCGCAGCCGGTTCATATGACATCCTCCTTTCCGCCAGAAGCCTGGGTGTGCCTGCCATGTCAGGTACGGCAGGCTTAAAGTTAGTGTAATATTGCTTTATTATACACTATCGGCGGAAGTTATTCAATTCACAATATGGGCTGCTATGTTACTATTCACAGTTGCCGTAACCTTCCCGCACATGTCTGGGCAGAGTATGGTCCTCATTGGGACGCGCTCTCGCTCCGTGAAGCGCGCAGCGG
>OGGQ01004733.1_pt1 | contig 10766 bp, 9 predicted proteins | sample 1571191 | NCBI WGS metagenome assembly OGGQ01 (sample SAMEA2582061, study PRJEB24529) | metagenome | biome: Human gut stool | place: China | collected 2011
AAGAAATGAGAAAAGCCCCCCATACCCCCAGCAAAAGCAAAAAGAAAAAGGCGCAAAATATTTTTGTGGAATAATTGAAAGCATAAAATGATAAATATAATATATAAAATATTATGTTTTCAAATAATCCACAAAATAAGATAGGAGATACTACCATGAAAAAAGAAGAATTGTTTCCAATCATTGAAGAGAATTTGGCCAATATCTATTTAGGGCAAACATTTTCAACAGAAACAAAACTTTATAAAGCGTTGAACCTTCCTATGAAAAAGGGGGATGGAAATAAAACATTACGAGAAGCTGTTCAATTATATGTTAAGTGGGAATTAAGTGATCCAGAAGGACGTTCACGTCAAATTGTAGTCACAAGTATTAATGCCACCACTGACTATGTGGATGGGAGGATAAACAATGGTGGTGCGCATAATGTGAAGTATGGGCCAATTATTAAGCCAGCATTGCTGAATTATCAGTATGGAGACTTTATTACATATAAACAGATTTGTACTCGCATTTATGGCTTTTCAGAGAAGGAAATAGCTTATTCAAGGGATACCAATAAGCGTATAAAAAAGTATAAAGACAATCTATACTCTAAATTGAAAGCAATTACTAATACAGCTTTAGATGGGTTAATGCGGGAAAAACTTTTGAAATATCAAAGTATTACTGTTATTCGTGGCAATAAATCCTACATTGAGCCAATTGATATTACGCCTGATGTAGTCTTATCTGATCTTTTAAAAGATTTATATGGAGCAACAATAGGTTTAAATATACTCAATGAATTAGAAAATGCTCTGAACACAGCTGTTGACGAAATCAATAGTATCAAACAGCAAGAGGATGCAGAGTTTTACAAGCCGATAGAATCTATTTGTCTTGAATCGCTTTTATTAGTGAAGTTTCTTGATTTAATTGGGAGAAAAGTAGAATTTTGGAATGCAATAAAAAATATTGTGCGTCCGTTTAAGCAGATGTACGATATTAATATTGCAACAGAGGGGCAAGTACAAACAATTAAAAATTTAGAAATAACCATCTGCAACCACTTGAAGTTTTCTTGCCAAGATATGAACTTTGATGGAGAAAAACGTATGCGTGTTTATAGGAGAGCTCAAGTATTCTATTGGTTACTTGGATGGGATAAAGTTTATAAGGCTTTACAAATAAAGCCGACATCCAATCCTGAGAAATATGAGCAGTATTCATTAGAAAACTTCTCACGCAGAAAGTTATTAGATGTATTGGAACCACAGATCATTAAATGGGTCGCTGAAAAAAACAAATATAATCCTTTGGAAGTGGCAACAAAGAAGATGGAAAAGGTGAGGCATTTTGGTAGAGGCACATCAGTCCCCATAGGGGAAGATGTAGATATCTATTACATGGCCAATGATTCAAAGGTTAATCTATTACACTGTAAGATATTTGGTCATGAGCCAGATAAAAAATTCTTTAAATCCTACATTCCAAATGAAGAACCATAGAAGTAAGTTCCTATTGAGGATAGGACAAAAAAATAATTATCCCCCGGATTAGCAGAGCAGCTAATCTGGGGGATTTACTCATGTGGTGGAGCGGGATTATTTGTACGCCCTAAAATATAATCAGTTGATGTATTGTAATAATCTGCCAGAGCGATTAAAATATCAGTAGGGATATCCCGGTAACCCTGTTCATAACGGAAGTATTGTGGCTGGGGCATATTTAGGTATTCAGCAAGTTGCCGCTGAGTTAAGTCATGATCTTCCCGTAATTCACGAATTCTTCGGTAATATACCACTTTTATCACCCCAGCACTTATATCCGTATGGTTATCTTGACATTACACTATATTTGTGTAAAATTGAGATTAGATATCCATTTGGATATTAAAAAGGGGTGCTTAGAAATCGCAACCAAAGAAGCAGACCTTAATTAAACATATTAGATGCTCCCCAAGGTAGACTTAAGTATATAAAAACAAAGAGAGTCAAAGACCAATGACTTGCCTAATGCTAAAATATTAACTGTGAAGGGAGAAAAGAAATATGAAAAAGCTGAGGACATTACTTGCGTTTGGTACTGCGATAGCATTAGTGCTACCCGCTAGTGCAGCATCAGGAAGTGGTACAACAGACAACTTTAAAAAAACATATACATATACGCAAGGGCAATTTTTGGATGTGCCAGGAACAGCATGGTTTGCACCTTATGTAAAAGAAGCATATGAATATGGCGCAATGACGGGCATATCCGAAACATATTTTAATCCAACAGGAAATTTATCCATTGCAGAAGCAATTACTGTTGCGTGTTGGCTGAATACAACATATTACTATGGTGATGATGCGATTAAACATTATGATTTTTCAGAGAATACAGTATGGTATTTGCCCTTTGTAAACTATGCTCAAGAGAATGGGATTATTGGGACACAGTATGACGAGCTTTATGAGAAAGAGGCAACTCGTGCTGATTTTGCAACAATTATAGAGGCCTCTTTGCCGTATGAAGCGTTACAAACTATAAATACAATTGAAGGTGGAAGTATTCCAGATGTTCCGGTAGGCAGTGCCTATTATGATGCTGTATATCATCTCTATCGAGCTGGTATTATTTCAGGTGTAGACTCAAACGGATCTTTTTCACCAGCAAAAAATATTACAAGAGCAGAGATGGCAGTTATTCTAAGAAATATCGTTGATGAAAATAATAGAACAAGTTTCTCGATAAGTGTAAAACCGACGGTTCCGGAAATCACAGGATATATTTTTGAAATGTCAGATTCTGATATCAATAAAGCAATAGTTGATGGAACGGCTGATTTTGCAACAGTTCAGAGAATGCTTTTGGCGCAGTATAGTGTTCCTCTTAGTCGGATAAACCTAATAAACGATTACGCAGATTTTTATTATTCAATAATTGCACAGAATACAACGGTTTCTGTAATAACTCCGGCTTGCTATATCAAAAGATTGTCTGCAATTAACTATATGAACTTTACGACATTAAATTTTGGTCAAGCAAAACAACAGTACGAATCATTATTTAAGAGTCCAGAGCTCATAAATATTGAAATTAATGCAGCGGAAGATGTATATGACACAAATGCCTCTTTTGCGGTAGGGGTGCGCCAAAATGGGAAGATCATTTCTAACGCATCTATTAGTGGACTTAAGGGAGAATTTCCGGAAAGAAGTGCTAGCTGGCCAGATACTCCATCGTATTACAGAATTATCAATGTAGAGGTTGAACAGTCTGATATAAATATTGCAGAACCGATTGAATTGGTTATACGATATATTACTGGAGACGAGTTGATTTACAATATTAATTTGCTAAACTATACCGAGTAATAATGGATATTAAAAGAGGCCAGGCCTACTGGCCTCTTTCACTTAAATACTTGTGAATAGGATTTAAGGTAAAGGAGATATGGAAAGTGAGAAAAATTCGAAATACTCTTATTTGTCTGATAGCATTATTTACATGTGTATCTTTATGTGCTTGTGGCAAAAGTGAAGCGGCTACCAATGTAGATAATATGATCCTGGAAATTGGTGAAGTTACTCTTGATAGCGGAGATAAAATAACTGCCGCTGAAAAAGCTGCTGATGAGTTAGAAGAGTCTGACTATAAACAGTTAGAGCAAATTTCTAGCCTCGAAGAAGCAAGAACAATATATAATCAGCTGGTGAAAGATGACGCCATTGCTGAAATTGAAGCTGCTATCAATTCGATTGGTACGGTAAATTTGGAGAGTGAAACTGCAATTTTCGATAGCCGAATTAAATATGACCGGGCAAGTAAAGAAGTCAAAGAAGGAATAAAAAACTATGAAGTATTAGAACAGGCTGAAGAAGAATTAAGCAATTTAAAGGTGCAAAATGTTATCAATTTGATTGACCAGATTGGCCAAGTTACGCTAGATAGTAGAGAAACAATTCAGGCAGCTAGGGGGAGCTATAATAAGCTATCTTCTGCTGAAAAAGATAGAGTGACTAATTACTCAAATATGGAATCTGCTTCAGAAAAGTTGACAGAACTCGAAATGCAGGACAAAGTAAGAAACATTATACAGGTGACTAAGTTGCAAGTCAGTAGGCCAAATTCAGCAGGTGGCGTAGATGTGTTTTTTGGATTTAAAAATATGTCTGATAAAGTCATAAAGTATATTACATTTGAGGCTGTTCCGTATAATGCAGTAGGCGATGTTGTTTATTGTGAGATTCGCAATTATGCTAATTTTAGAGGGCAAGCAACAGGGCCGTACGAAAAGGGAGAAGGGCTTGCCGGAAATTATAACTGGTATTGGAAAAATGCGTGGTATAACTTTACAATTACTGATGTAGAGCTAAAAAGCATCGATATTGAATACATGGATGGCACAAAAGAATCTTTATCAGGCAATGATCTAAATTTTGTTTTTAACTGAGGTGGGGTAGCTGTAATGAGAGTATATAAGTTAATAGCGTGTATCGTTTTAGCGATTAGTATGCTTTCTTCATGTAGTAACGAGGAAACAAAGGCGTTCAATCAGATTCAAAAAAATTACGAACAAGAAAATATGCAAAATGTCATTGATGATATAAACTCGTTCAAAGAGAAGTATCCTGATTCCTCGTACACAGAGGAAGTAGAGGAGCTGGCTAAATCTGCTGAAAAATATATTGCTGACCATTTTGAGCCAGTTGAAGAAAAGTACTATAAAAATTACATAGGTGTATTAGACTTTGGAGCTTACACGGGATTGTCGCTATCGGAAACAAGTGATGAAAAAGGGCCGTTTGGCTATATGAATGTGAAAGATTATATGCTTATCAATTATGTTGAGTCATTAAAAGAGCAAGGATTTGAAGACGATGGGTTGCCAAGTTATGCGCTTGGCCTAGTAGGGATAGAAACAAACGATACAATTTATTTAAAGAATGCAAAATATCAAGTTCAATTGATGTATCATCCTGATACTAGCACATTAATGATTGGCGTTTACTAAGTGTATTTTCTGGAGGGGCTGGATAGGGTTATCCGGCCTCTTTTTCTTCGAAGTAGAGAAGGGATGATAAAAGAAACCTAATTACATAGGGAAATAGTAGTTCTTAAAAGTGTACCTTTACGAACACAAGAAAACCCCCTTCCACAGATGTTCAAAAAACTTGTAATTTAATTTGCGGATATGTTCTTAAATTAAATTGACTTTTACGGATACATATGATAGAATACGGATAGTTAGGGAAGGGGTGCAGAGATGGAAAGCCGTACTTATTACTATGCTAGAGTATCCAGTAAGGAACAAAACTTAGATCGCCAAATAGCCGCCTTTAAAGCTCTTGGAGCACAGGAGCGGGAAATTATCACGGATAAAGAATCTGGCAAGAACTTGGAACGGACAGGCTACCAGGCTCTTAAAAATGCTATTCTGCGCCCTGGTGATACTCTTGTCGTAAAGTCACTGGATAGATTGAGCAGAAATAAACGTGATATAAAAAACGAACTGCAATACTTTAAAGATAACCGAATTCGCTTAAAGATTATCGAACTTCCTACAACCATGATGGACTTGCCTGAGGGACAAGAATGGGCCTTTGAGATGGTCAATAATATTCTGATTGAAGTCCTAGGAACGATTGCAGAGCAAGAGCGGGAGACAACACACCAGAGACAAGCAGAGGGAATTGCAGCGGCAAAGGCAAAGGGAGTAAAGTTAGGCCGTCCTGCATTAGCGTTTCCTGCTAATTGGAATGAAGTTTATTCCGCTTGGAAAGCTGGAGAAATTACGGCAAAGGAAGCGATGGAGCGGACAGGTACAAAACGCACCAGCTTTTATAAATTAGCTGGAATGATGAAGAAATAGTTCCATTGGAATAAACTGTGCTCAGTTAGATAATAAATTCCTAGATTTCTGTAATAGACTTTTGTAATTTTTTAAGGCTAACTTATTGAAAAAGTGCTGTAACACTTGGTATTTGGGTGAAAATTAACACTGCCTTGGAAATTAACGAGATCGGCTACTCCAACAAGGTTCTGGAGCTGATCAAGCACATGTACTCTGTTGACCACAAGTAATTTGTGATCTAACAAACTGCATTATAAGCGCCGTCCATTTGGACGGCGCTTATTTTTTTGTTTTGGAGGGTTCCGCCCTGCGGGGGGATAGACGATGTTACTTTCTGCTCGCACAGAAAGTAACCAAAGATGCGCCAAGGGGACTCCTTCGATGAACACCTCGCCGCAGGCGGGTGTTCATAGGCGTCGCCCCCCTGGACCCCCGTTTACGAGGGACGCCCTCCTGGAAGATAGGCACTTGCGTCCGGCGGCTCCGAACACAAGACCTTGCGTTCTTCTTGCCTCGGGGGCACGGGCCCCTGCAAAGTGGAAATTTAGAAGATGTGCAGTTGAAATGACACCGCCTACTCTGGCATAGCCGTGGCAGCTGGGCAATGGATGGGTACGTCAGTGCTTTGCGCTAAATTCCCTATTCCCTTGTCAAGGTACAGCAGCTTGCCTTGCTGCAAAGTGAGAGCTTATCGTTCTCCCGACCACCACCGCGCCTAACAGGTAGGGAAGCGGGAGGCGGTGTGCGATCGGAGCAGCGGCTTACAAATTTTGATGGCAGCAGGCCCCAGTGGGCCGAGTAAAGAGGAATGCACGGTCAAAATTTAGACCGCCGGAACGGACCAAACGACCAAAGGGGCACGCTCGCGTAAATTGGGGTCCGGGGAGAGGCGACTATGAGCGCCCGCTGCGCGAAGGCGCTCATCGGAGCCGTCCCCCGGCGATTCTTTCGTGCCTTTCTGATCGTTCAGAAAGGCACAAGCTCTATTTGAGTACCTTCGCTTGCGAAAAAGGAAGTATGGCGCTATAATATACTCATATTGAAGATTATTTTGTCAAAAGCGGTCGAAAACTAAAAATAAAATTTCAATTTGAGCATATTTCAAACAAAAATCCTCAGAATGAAGAAAATAGTTCTGAGGTGATGGATATGAGTATCCATGAGCGCCTGCGGGAATATTTGGGGGACCGGGATATCCACCAAAAGGAACTGGCCGCGGCACTTCAAATCCCAAAGACTACATTGAGCGGTTATATGACAGGAAAACGGCAATTTCCGCACGAAATGGTGAAGAAGATTGCAAAAGAATTGGAGATCACCACTGACTATCTCTATGGACTGACGGAAGATCCCAAGCCGCCCATTGCCCTGAGCCGGACGGAGCAAGGCCTGATTGAGACCTACCGCTCCCTCTCCCGGGAGCAGCGGGAACTCATTTCCCAGACCATCCGCCTGATGGGGGAGCAAAATAACCGCCGGGAGGGCTAAATACCATGGACCACAAGGACTATATGGCCCGCGCCCTGGAGCTGGCCGCTCAGGCAGCCGAGCACGGAGACGTGCCGGTGGGATGCGTCATCGTCAAGGACGGAGAAATCGTGGGGGAGGGACGCAACCGCCGGGAGGAACACGGCGACGCCACCGCCCACGCCGAGCTGGAGGCCATCCGGGACGCCTGCGCCCGTCTGGGCAGCTGGCGGCTCCACGGCTGCACTCTGTACGTCACCCTGGAGCCCTGCCCCATGTGCGCCGGAGGCATTATCAACTCCCGCATTGAGACGGTGCGCTACGGCGCCCGGGATGAAAAGGCGGGGTGCTGCTCGTCGGTGCTCAACCTGTTTGAGGAGCGCTTTAACCACCACCCCCGGATCTATCGGGGACCTCTGGAGCCCCAGTGTCAGAAGATCCTCCAGGACTTTTTCCTGGACCTGCGGGAGGATGGGGAAAACTGAGTGGGGAAAAATTGGGTTTCCGCCGCGGATTTAAAGCTTTTGTAACAACTTTAGCTAGCTTTGTTCACAATAAGCAGATAGAATGATACTCGCAAGGCAAGAGCATTTTCTTTTCATTCTATCCTCCAATTCAACCGAACAGCCGGCGTGGACGCGCCGGCTGTTCGGTGTTTTGGCTTCTGGAGGATAAAGTCACAAATTGTCCACGGAGATTTAAAACTTATGTAATACTTTGGGGCTGTTTTTGTAACAACTCTCTGTTAGGATAACACTTGCAAGAGACAGTTCGTTTCATTTTAATCCTCTTTTTCAATGGTAAGACCCGGACGCTTTGGAGCGGCGTCCGGGTTTTGCTATGCCCAGAGAAATTTTTTGATTTGTTGTAGCTACAACAGACTTTTGCCCTGCGGGAGAGTAGAATAGGGCCATCCTGAGAAAAGCAAACGTTGAGGAGGAAGTTTTATGATCCGTAAGATCATTCACATTGACGAGAGTAAATGTAACGGCTGCAGGGCCTGTGCCGCCGCCTGCCACGAGGGTGCCATCCAGATGGTGGACGGGGTGGCCAAGCTGACCCGGGAGGACTACTGCGACGGCCTGGGCGACTGTCTGCCCGCCTGCCCCACCGGAGCCATCACCTTTGAGATGCGGGAGGCTCCCGCCTACGACGAGGCGGCAGTGAAGGCCGCCCAGGCTGCGAAAAAGGCCCAGGAGCCTCTGGCCTGCGGCTGCCCGGGGGAGATGGCCAAGACCCTGCGCCCCGCTGCTCCTGCTGCGGCTCCGGTGGCCCGGGAAGAGAGCGTGAGCCAGCTCAGCCAGTGGCCGGTGCAGATCAAGCTGGTCAACCCCATGGCTCCCTACTTCCAGGGCTGCCGCCTGCTGGTGGCCGCCGACTGCACTGCCTATGCCTACGCCAACTTCCACCAGCGCTTTATCCGGGGCCACGTGACCCTGGTGGGCTGCCCCAAGCTGGACAGCGTGGATTACAGCGAGAAACTCACCGAGATCCTCATGCGCAACGAGGTGAAGAGCGTCACCGTGGTGCGCATGGAGGTGCCCTGCTGCGGCGGCATCGAGCTGGCGGTGAAGAAGGCGCTCCAGGCCAGCGGCAAGATGATCCCCTGGCAGGTGGTGACCATTGGCACCGACGGCCGTATCCTGGACGAACTTTAATTGAGAGGTAAAAGCCCTCCTGCAAGGAGTTCCGTCGCCTGATGGCGACGGAATAAAATGAAATTTCGTCATTTTCGGCGACATGCGCGTCGAAAATGATACTTCTCGCGCAAGGCGGGCCGACTTTTCCGTAAGGAATCGAGGCTCGCCTTGCGTGCAATTCTTCTCGAAAAAGTGGCTAGGCCACTTTTTCGACCGTGTAAGCCGTCCCGGCACAGCCGGGGCGGTTTTTTGCATAATTCTTCCCCTCCGGGCAAACACTAGCCGGGAAAGGAGGGGTTCCATGGCCACGTTTCAGCCCAAAGCCCCGGACACCGGTCCCCACCCACGGCGGGAGCCTCGGTACGACCGCCCTCTCACCCTGGAGAATTTAGAGGCGGTGTTTCAAGGCTGCGCCGACTTTATGAAGCGGGAGGTCTACCTCCACGGGGACCGGGAGCGGGTGGTGACGGTGTGTTACCTGCTGGGCATGACCCGCAACGAGCGCCTGAGTGACTATATCCTACGCCCTCTGGCCCAGGACGACGCCTTAAGCCGGGTGCCCATGGACGAGGTGTTCAAGCGCCTGCGCTACGGCGCCCTCTATAACCTGGCCGCCCTGGTGCGGGAGACGCTGGATGAAGTGGCCGACGACCTGGTGGCGGGCAGCTGTGTGATCTTCTTTCCCGGGAAAAGTCAGGCCCTCACCTTCCCGGTGGTTACGGAGGAGAAGCGGGGAGTGGGGGAGCCCTCCAACGAGCCCGCCCTCAAGGGGGTGCGGGAGTCCTTTGTGGAGTCCATCCGCACCAACACCGCCATGGTCCGCCGCCACATGAAGGCCACCCAGTTGAAAATCGAGGAAGAGATCGTGGGGCGGCAGTCCCGCACCCAGGTGGATATCCTCTATCTGGACGGCATCGCCGATCCGGACACGGTGGCCCAGGTCAAACGCCGCCTGCGGGACATCGACATCGACGGGGTGGAGGCGGCGGGCAACATTGAGGAGTACCTCACCGACCACCTGAACACCCCCTTCCCCATGATGCCCTACACCCAGCGGCCCGACCGCTTCTGTCAGGGGCTGCTGGAGGGACGAGTAGGGGTGATGGCCGACGGGCTGCCCTTCGCCTGGCTGCTGCCGGGCACCATCGACCAGTTTTTCAAAACCGGCCAGGACCGGGCCTTCCACTGGATGACGGCCTCCGCCCTGAACCTCATCCGGTGGTTCTGCGCCGTCATCACAGTGCTGGTGCCGGGGCTGTATATCGCCCTGGTCACCTTCCACCCGGAGGCCATCCCGGTGAAGCTGGCCCTGTCCATTGCCGCCGCCAAGCAGGAGGTGCCCTTTTCCACGGTGTTTGAGGTGCTTATCATGCTGCTGGCCTTTGAGGTGCTCCAGGAGGCGGGGTTGCGCCTGCCCAGCCCCATCGGGGCCACGGTGTCCATTCTGGGTGGCCTGGTGGTGGGCAACGCGGCAGTGGAGGCCCACATCGTCTCCCCGGCAGTGCTCATCGCCGTGGCCATTGCAGGAGTGGCGGGGTATACCATGCCCTCCCAGGACTTTGCCTCCGCTTTGCGGCTGTGGCGTTTTCTGCTGGCGATTGCCGCCAGCATTGGCGGGCTGTTCGGCCTGGCGGCTGGGTGCGCAGCCCTCATTTACCATCTGGCGGGGCTGGAGACCTTTGGGGTGCCCTATTTGGCTCCCTTTACCAACGGAGCGGGACAGCCCCGGGGCCATCCCAGTCTCCTGCGTCTGCCTCTGCCCCGGATGAAGTGGCGGGATGGGGCCAAGAATACCAAAAATCGGAGGAATCAGCGGTGAGAGTGACGTTGACCGCCCT
>OGGQ01004735.1_pt1 | contig 10760 bp, 10 predicted proteins | sample 1571191 | NCBI WGS metagenome assembly OGGQ01 (sample SAMEA2582061, study PRJEB24529) | metagenome | biome: Human gut stool | place: China | collected 2011
CCTGGTGGAGCAGGGCGGTGTGGAGGTCAACGGCGAGAAGGTAGCCGCCCCCACCGCCAGCTATACCGCCGCCGATCTGGCGGGGGAGGGCCTGATGGTAAAGAAGGGCAAGAAGGTCTTCCACCGGGTACAGATGTAAGAAAGCAGGACGGAACAGACACCAAAAAGGGTGCGGGACCAACGGTCCCACACCCTTTTTATCTTGCTGTGAACTTGATAGGCTGAACCTGAGCCGCTCAGCCCTTAACAATAGCGGCGGTGTCGGCGGCGATCATCAGCTCCTCGTTGGTGGGGATCACCAGAACACGCACCTTGGCGCCGTCGGCAGACACGTCCATCTCCTCGCCCCGGACCTGGTTCTTCTCCGGGTCCAGCTTTACGCCCATATACTCCAGGCCGGACACGCTGGCCGCACGGGTGTCGGGGCCGTTCTCGCCCACACCGGCGGTGAAGATAATGGCATCCACGCCGCCCATGACGGCAGCGTAGGCGCCGATAAACTTCTTTACGCTGTAACTGAAGGCGCTCAGAGCCAGCTGGGCCTGAGCGTTGCCCTTGGAGGCGGCGTCCTCCAGATCCCGGAAGTCAGAGGAGACGCCGGAGATACCCAGCACGCCGGACTTCTTGTTGAGGACATTCAGCGCCTCACCAATATTCCAGCCGTATTTGTTCATCAGGTACTCCAGAATACCCGCATCGATGTCACCGCAGCGGGTGCCCATGGGCAGGCCGGCCAGGGGGGTGAAGCCCATGGAGGTGTCTACGCTCTTTCCGCCGTCAATGGCGGTGATGGAGGAGCCGTTGCCCAGGTGGCAGGAAATCAGCTTCAACTGCTCAATGGGCTTTCCCAGCATGGCGGCGGCCCGCTGGGAGACGTACTTGTGGGAAGTGCCGTGGAAGCCATAGCGGCGTACCTTGTCCTCCTTGTAGTACTCATAGGGCAGGGCGTAGGTATAAGCCACCGCGGGCATAGTCTGATGGAAGGCGGTGTCGAACACAGCCACCATGGGGGTGCCGGGCATGAGGGACTGGCAGGCCTTAATGCCAATAATGTTGGCGGGGTTGTGCAGAGGCGCCAGGGGGTTGCACTCCTCAATGGCGGCCATGACCTCGTCGGTGATGAGTACGGACTTGGCAAACTTCTCGCCGCCGTGCACCACACGGTGGCCCACAGCGTCAATCTCCTTCATGGAGCCAATCACGCCCTTCTCCGGATCCACCAGGGCGTTCAGCACAGTCTGAATGGCCTCGGAGTGGGTGGGCATTGCCACATCGGCGGCCTTGATGGGGTCCTTGCCGGTGGGCTTGTAGGTGAATTTACCATCAATGCCGATGCGCTCGCACAGACCCTTGGCCAGTACCTGCTGGGTATCCGGGTTGAGCAGCTGATACTTCAGGGAAGAACTTCCGGCATTGATAACCAGGATATTCATGGGGATCAGACTCCTTCACAAATCAAATTTACAAGGTTTTGGTTGCCTTGTGTTTCGGGATGCATTACAATAAAACGGCATCCATGTATAGTACTATTCTAATCGATTTCACAAGGAAGGACAACCGCTTTTTTGAAAAATTTTGGAGCAGGAGGAGAGCCCTTGGCAGTTGCAGGAATTGTAGCGGAATATAACCCCTTTCACACCGGGCACGCCTACCAGATTGCCCAAACCCGGGCGGAACTGGGAGAGAATGTCCCTGTGGTGGCAGTGATGAGCGGCAACTGGGTACAGCAGGCGGACTGTGCCGCGGCGGATAAGTGGACAAGGGCGCGGCTTGCCATGCTGGGTGGTGCGGATCTGGTTCTGGAGCTGCCGACTTTGTGGGCCACCGCCTCGGCAGAGGCCTTTGCTTGGGGCGCTGTTTGTCTGCTGGAGGCCACGGGGGTGGTGGATGTGCTCTCCTTTGGAAGCGAGTGCGGGAGGGTGGACCAGCTGGAGCGGGCGGCTTTTTGCCTGGACCACCCGTCCTGCCAGGCGGAGCTTCGCCGCTTTTTGGACCAGGGGCTGTCCTTTGCCGCGGCCCGTCAGGCGGCGCTGGGGGAACAGGGGGGCGAGGAGTTGGCCGCACTTCTGGCCAGTCCCAACAACAACCTCGGTGTGGAATATATCCGCTCCCTCCATAGGCAAAACAGCGGGATCCGGCCTGTGACGGTCCGCAGGGAGGGGGCCGCCCACGGCAGCCTGACTGCAGGAGGGGAGAAGCCGCGTTTTCTCTCCGCCACCCAGATCCGGTCATACCTGGAACGGGGGGAGTGGAACACTGTTTGCCCCTATCTCCCCGACGGAGGATTGGAGGTATTGAAAGGCGCCTGGAATGGGTTCCCAAGCCTGTCCCGCCTGGAGCGGGCAATGTTGGCCAGAGTTCGCACCATGGACGAGGCGGACTGGGCGGCCCTGACGGACAGCGGAGCGGGGGAGGGGCTGCCCCGGCGGCTGGTGCGGGCGGGTCGGTCGGCCCGGTCCATGGAGGAGTTTTATACACGGACCAAGACCCGGCGCTATACCCACGCCCGTCTGCGCCGGCTGGTGCTGCGGGCATATCTGGGCATCCGGCGGGAGATGTGGCCCGACTCCCCACCGTACCTGCGGGTGCTTGGCTTCAATGAGCGGGGACAGGATCTGTTAAAACGGATGAGAAAAGAGGCGAGGCTTCCTGTTGTAACGAAACCGGCCCATGCCCACAGGCTGGATGAAACTGGGCGGAGGCTGTTTGAATTGGAGGCCCGGTGCACCGATCTGTACGACCTGTGCCTGGAGAATATACCGGTGCCCGGCCGGGAATGGACCACTGGTCCGGTACAGCTGTAGAAGAATAGGAGTGAACCATGAAAACAGGAAAGGAACGATTGCTGGGAGCTGGCCTGCTGACGGCGCTGCTCCTTCCGCTGGCACTGGTGGGCCTCTTTTATCTGGTGATCCGAAATCAGGAGTGGATCAACAGCTGGGTGTTTGGTGTGATGGCGCCCCTGGAGCAGGTGCTGGGCCGCTTCTGGGCGCTGCTTCCCTTTTCCGTGGCCGAGGTGCTCACCGCCCTGTTTTTGGCAGGAAACGTGCTGTGGATCATCTGGACAGTGGTGGAGGGAATCCGCCGACGGGACGGACGGCGGGCTTTGCGCCGGGTGCTGGCCCTGGCCGCTGCATGGCTGTGGCTGTGGTGCGGCCTGTGCTGGATGTGGAATGGGGCCTACTACGCCGATACTTTTGCCCAGCGCGCAGGACTGGAAACCCAGCCCTACTCTGTGGAGGAACTGGCCTCGGTCACAGCGTGGTTTGCTCAGCAGGCGGCTGACCGGTCCGGCCAGGTGGCCAGAGATGGCGAGGGGCATTTTGCCGAGCCCCTGGAGGACTGCTTTGAGGCGGGGCCGGAGGTCTATGAAAACCTGACAAGGGAATTTCCTTGTCTCGAAACGGAGCCTGTACGGGCCAAGCCCCTGGTCTTTTCCCGGCTGCAGAGTCTTCTGGGTTTCACGGGTGTCTACTTCCCCTTCACCGGAGAGGCCAATGTAAACGTGGATGCACCAGCATGCCTTGTTCCCGCCACCATTGCCCACGAGATGGCTCATCAGCGCATGGTGGCCTCTGAGCTGGAGGCCAACTTTGTGGGCATCGCCGCATGCATTGCCAGTGACAATGTGGTCTTTCAGTATTCCGGCTACCTGATGGGGCTCATTCAGCTGTGCAATGCCCTCTATCCTGTGGACGCCCAGGCCTGGCGAACCATCACCCAGACTTGGTTTACCCCTCAGCTGTCCACCGATTGGAATGATAACAACGCCTACTGGGATGCCTTGGAGTCACCAGTGGAGGATGCCGCAGGTCAGGCCTACGACTCGTTTCTGAAGGGCAACGGGCAGGAGCTGGGAATGCAGTCCTACGGGGCCTGTGTGGATCTGCTGGTGGCCTATTTCGCCCCGTCGGCGGAGTAAAAATAAAAATCCCCGGACCACATCTGGTCCGGGGATTTTTTCCATGTCACAGGCAATCAGCCTCCCACAGGAGTGAAGAAGGTGGCCAGCTGACCCAGAAGGATCATCAGCATTCCAGCCGGGGCCACAAAACGGATGCAGAAGGAGTAAAAGGCAAACAGCCGGTTGCCGAATCGGTTGCCTTCCACACAGACCTCGTCCCGAACGAGTTTGGGACCGATGACCCACCCCACCAGGATGGACATGATGAGAGCCCCCAGAGGCATGGCCACGCCCTCAGAGATGAAGTCCATGAAGTCCAGCCAGGAGGAGGAGAGACTCAGCCCTGTCTCATGGAAGGGAATCCACAGACCGTTGGAGCCCAGGCCATCCGCTGCCACCAAAGTGGATTCCACCATAACCGCCAGGCATACCAGCCCCACAATCTTGCCCCGGTTGCCGTGGTGACCTTTCACGGCGGCGCGATCCAGGAAAAAGGTGACCAGAACCTCCACCAGGGCTATGGCCGAGGTGATGGCAGCCAGGGAGACCAGCAGATAGAACAGGATGCCGAACAGCGGTCCCAGGGGGCCCATGGCGTTGAACACATCCTGGAGAGTGATGAACAGCAGCTTGGGACCGGACAGTTCGGCCCCGGCGCCGCCCAGAGCGAAAGAGGCAGGGAGGACGGCCACGCCAGCCATGATGGCCACCAAGGTGTCGGAGACAATGACCAGTACGGAATTTTTAATAAGACTTTCCTTTTTGCTCAGGTAGGAGCCGTAAGTGACGGTGATGCCCATAGCCAGAGAGAGGGAGAAAAACATCTGCCCACCGGCGGCGGAGAGCACACCCATGAAGTTCTCCTTGAGGGGGGTAAAATTGGGAGCAAACATGAACTTCAGTCCCTCGGACGCGCCGGGCAGGGTGACGGAACGGAGGATGACAATGACCAGCATGACAAACAGTGCGGGCATGCCCACTTTGTTGAAGCGCTCAATGCCGTCTTTGATGCCGCCGCGGATGATGAGATAGCAGACAGCAATAAACAGGAAGGTAAACAGGATGGAAAGAGGCTGATTGGTGAGCATCTGCTGGAAGGACTCAGCACCGGAGAGGTGGGAAATTTTGCTCAAACCTACCAGTTCGGAGAAGTTGAGCACCATATACTGCACACAGTAGCCGCCCAACACGGTGTAAAAGCTGAGAATGAGGAAGGGGGAGAGCATGGCCAGCCAACCGATGAACGTACCCCAGCGTCCGCAGACGCTCTGGTAGCTGAGCAGAACGCTCCGGCCCACTTTGCGGCCGATGGCCAGCTCGGAGAGCATGATGACAAAGCCGACGGTGGCGGCTAAAATGAGGTAGATGACCAGAAAGGCAAACCCGCCGTTTCCTCCCATTCTGTTGGGAAATGCCCAGATGTTGCCCAGACCCACCGCGGCGCCCACGGTGGCCATTAAGAAGCCGAGGTTACTGCCCCACTGGCCTCTGTGGTGGCTGTGGTGTTCCATAAAAGCAAGACCTCCAGAGTGATTTATTCCTATACCATGCCCCAAAACAGGCGGAATAGCAAATATTTTAGCAGGAAGCTGGAAAGAAGTCAACATACAACAGCCAAATACTGTCGAAAGTGCACAATATTTGTCCGGGCTGCATGAAAAACCGTAGGTGCGTGGGAGATTTTGCCGCTTTGTTTTGCAGACACCTTGCGGCTTTGGCCGGTCCATATTATAATGAGAGCGAAATGTTGGAGCGTGTCAGGCCAACAGAAAGAAAGCGAGGTTGTATTGATGGATTACGCGAAAGAGAGCCTTCGGCTCCATGGGGAGTGGAAGGGAAAAATTGAGGTTGTGGCCACGGTGCCCGCCGACAGTAAGGATGCCCTGTCCCTGGCCTATACCCCAGGGGTAGCCCAGCCCTGTCTGGCTATTCAGGAGAATCCGGAGAAGAGCTATGAGCTCACCCGGCGGCACAACCTGTGCGCCGTTATCACAGATGGATCTGCCGTGCTGGGCCTGGGGGACATCGGCCCGGAGGCCGGTATGCCTGTGATGGAGGGCAAGTGCGTGCTGTTCAAGACCTTCGGTGGAGTGGATGCGTTTCCTCTGTGCGTGAAGACCCAGGATGTGGACGAGTTTGTCCAGACGGTATATAACATCTCCGGATCCTTCGGAGGCATTAATCTGGAGGACATCGCAGCGCCCCGGTGTTTTGAGATTGAGCGCAAGCTGAAGGAGAAGTGCGACATTCCCATCTTCCATGACGACCAGCACGGAACCGCCATCATCACCCTGGCAGGCCTGACCAATGCTTTGAAGGTGGTAGGGAAGAAAAAGGAGGAGGTAAAGGTGGTCACCTCCGGCGCCGGCGCTGCCGCCATCTCTATTGTGAAGCTGCTGTTGTCCGCCGGATACAAACACATCACCATGTGTGACCGGAAGGGTGCCATCTATGCCGGCCGGGAGGGCCTGAACTGGATCAAGGAGGAGATGGCTCAGGTCACCAATCTGGAGAAAAAGGCGGGATCTCTGGCAGATATGCTGGTAGGCGCCGATGTGTTTATTGGGGTGTCCGCTCCTGGCACAGTTACCACCGAGATGGTGAAGACCATGAACAAAGATGCCATTGTCTTCGCCTGTGCCAACCCCACCCCTGAGATTTTCCCGAATGACGCCAAGGCAGGGGGAGCCAGGGTGGTGTCCACCGGCCGCAGCGACTACCCCAACCAGATTAATAACGTGTTGGCCTTCCCCGGCGTTTTCCGGGGCGCCTTTGATGTGCGCGCCAGCGACATCAATGAGGAGATGAAGATGGCAGCTGCCCGGGCTCTGGCTGAGCTTATCTCCGATGAGGAGCTCAGCGAGGAGTACATCATTCCCCAGGCTTTTGACAAACGGGTGGGTCCTGCTGTGGCGGCTGCCGTGGCTCAGGCTGCCCGGGATACCGGAGTCAACCGCATTTAAATCCAATTATTCAAATAAGAAAAAACACGCACCAACAGTGCGTGTTTTTTCTTATTTTGATTTTTAACGCCAGGAGAGCAGCACATCCGTCTCCTTGCGCTTGGGGGCAGTGAGGGTGACCGACGGATCGGGGTGGCCCACGGCGATCAGGGCCATCAGTTCCTGACCCTCGGGCAACTGCAGATACGCCTCCAGTCCCTTTCGGTCAAAGACGCCCATGATCACTGTGCCCAGGCCCAGATCGTGGGCAGCCAGACAGAAGGTCTGGGCGGCAATGCCGCAGTCGTAATACTGCCAGCCCTCGCCACGGTCGGTGGTGTAGGTGCCGTCCCGCTCAAAGCCGCTGCGGGCCTTTACAAAGGTCTGTGCTACCAGCAGGGGAGCGCTGGTGATGATGGCAGGGTTATTGGAGCCAGGCAGGCAGAAACGGTCGATGATGGTCTGCTGCACGGCGGGGTCCTCGATGGCAATGTAGCGGCTGATCTGGGGGTTTTTCCAACTGGGGGCATAGGCGGCCAGGGAGACCACCTGTTTCAGCAGGGCATGATCTACTGGCTCCTGGGTAAATTTGCGCACACTGCGCCGGGTAAGAATACAGGTCTGGGCGTCCATAAGACAGCACCCTCCTTTTCCACTGAAATTGGGATGAACTTATGGTAGCCCGGATGGAGAAAAATGTCAAGGGAAGTGGTCCCGCTCCACACAGAGGAGAGAACCATCAGTCGGAGACAGGAAATTCAGGGAAATGAGTTGCATCAGGCACGGACTGTTCCGGGGCGGCAGGCTCCACTGCGATGGGATCTCCGGCAGGTTGGCCGCCCGGCTGGGCGTCATCCGGCATACCCTCCTCGGCCTCTTTGTCAGTGAGGACGTCGTAGGTTGCCATGTCCTCTCCCACATCGGTGGATGGAGCGCTGCCCACTGTGACCAAAATTGCGTCTCCTGCCGGGTCCAGCTGGGCAAGAGTGGCCAGCAGATGGGAGTTCTCCTCGGTAATGGTCAGGTCAATACGGTTTTCCATCTCATTTAGACTCCAGACAGCCATAACCGGACCGCACTGTGGGTCGCGGACAGCCAGCTCATTGAGCTGTTCCATGAGCTCTGTCAGATGGGCGTAGGAGTAGGTGCCCGTGACAAAGAACGAATCCCCGAAGTCCATCTCAGGTATCGGCTCCCCCTCTACGGTCACAATGACGTACCGCCCGGCGGTGTTGTCGTAGTAGTACCCGCCGAACCAGGGCTGGCTCTGCCAGTGTGACACTCCACCCAAGGGCTCAGGGGCGGCGGCGTCGCCTGTCTCCGAGGAGGTGAATTCATAAGAACTGGGGTCGGGGGAGAGGGCCTGGGGAGACAGACCATCCTCCACCACGGCCACCTGTACCAGCCGGGCCAGCAGCTCCTCGGTCTGTTCCGGGGTCGAGGTATTGACAGAATAGAAGACGCTGTATCCGCTGGCCAGGGTGAAAGACACCTCGCCATAGGATGTGCCGTCCAAATCGGTGAAGCGGGCGGCCCGGATCTCCACACCGTTAACCTGAGTAAAGGCGTCCCCGGGATAGTCCTCCGGACGGCCGATGGCGTCGGGAGAGACGGTGGTGCCAAGCCCGCCTACCATGAGGGTCAGGTCCCCCCAACTGCATTGGGCATAGAAGTGGCCGTAGAATAGGTCATCCAGAGACTGCTGGGTGTGTTCCGCCGCCCCGTTTGGAGTGCCAAAGGCCAGATATCCGGTAAGGTCGGACAGATCCTCCCAGCCCAACTCCTCCGGAATCGAACCACCCAGCAGAGTGCCCAAATCGGAGAAAAGAGCGTCCCGGTTTACTCCATCTCCGGCAGCGTAGCTGGCGGAGCTGCTTCCCGAGGGCGGGTCGGTGACCCAGAAGTTGAGCTTGGGCAGGGAGGAAGTGCCGGATCCCTCCGGAGCGAGCGTGCTGTCTTCCTCATAGGAGGGAATAGAGTCGCCTTGTCCCGGGACAGCCGTGTGAAGTACCGGATTAAAATGCCGCCAGAGGGGAATGGCGGCAACGGTCAGCAACAAGCAGGCGGCCACAACTCCGTATTGCCAGTGGGAGGTGGGACACCTTTTTGGGGAAACCTCCGCCAGCCGGGCTTCCAGCTCTCCACGGACCTGGGGGCTGGGGGAGAGCTGGCGCTGCATGGAGGAAAAAAGCTCCTTATTCATCAAAATAATCTCCTTTCAGCAGGCCGCGGAGCTGTTCCCGGCCCCGGGACAGGCGCATGCGCACCGCTCCCGGGCGGATGGACAGAATCTGAGCAATCTCCCGGGTGGACAGCTCCTGGAAGTAAAAGAGGTAAATAGGAAGGCGGTAGGTCTCCTCCAGCTGGGCAAGAGCCTGCCACACCCGGTTTTCCTCCGGTTCCTGGAAGGGGATGGGCGTGTCCGCCTCAGCTGTGAGTGGAACGGTCTTTTTCCGCCAGGAGGACTGGGTGATCCGGCGGCACAGGTTTATGGTAGTGCGCAGAAGCCAGGCCTTGCGGTGCTCCTCCTCCCGAAAGACCTTCCCGGACTGGAAATAGGCCAGGAAGACCTCCTGAAATACATCTTCCGCATCACTTTTTGAGCCGGTTTTTGCCAGAGCCAGGCCATAGACCTGGTTCTGATAGCGGTCTATCATCTCGCTGAGCTCGCCGCCCGTACGCTGCGGCTGCATCTCCATTGGCTCCGCCTCCTCTCATCCATTACTCAAAGCGGGAAGGGGAATTGTCACAGCCAGGAAGCAAATTTATTCTGCTTTTCATTTTAACAAAACCGTGATAAAATAAAAGCCGTATGTATTGCGGCAGGAGGGCACTCATGATTATCCTAGGCATAGACCCCGGGGTGGCTACCATCGGCTTCGGCGTACTGTCGGCGGAGCGGGGCAAAAACCGTCTCATTCAGTATGGCGTCATCACCACTCCGCCCGGTATCCCTCTGTCCAGCCGACTGTTCCAGATCTCCAACGATATGGAGGAGCTTATCCATACCTTTCACCCCGATGAGATGGCAGTGGAAGAACTGTTCTTCACAAAAAATATCACCACCGGCATCGCCGTGGCCCATGGGCGGGGAGTGATTCTCCTCTCCGCGGAAAAGTTGGGTGTGCCTATTTTTGAGTACACCCCCATGCAGGTGAAGCAGGCAGTGGTGGGCTACGGCGGGGCAGAGAAACGCCAGGTCATGCTCATGACCCAGCGGCTTTTAAATATGAAGGAAATTCCGCGCCCGGATGATGCCGCCGACGCCCTGGCCATTGCCATCTGCCACAGCCGCGCCGCAACTTCGCTGCTGAATACGGAGCGGGTCTTTGATCCCAGAAAGTACGATACGAGGTAATAAAGTGAACATTATTGTAAAATCCCCCGTTGCGGATCCGCCTTACAGTCTCCATGACGCCCATGTTCTGGAGCTGCGGGCAGAGGGAGATGCTCTGCTTCTGGTAACCCAATATGGCTATATTTGTACCACGGCGCCCTTTGAACAGGTGGACGGGGATGTGGAAGTCACGGAAGTGGACTGGGAATCCTCTTACGCTTATGTAATGGAGTACCAGGATGTCCTGTGCGGAAACTGCGGGTCCTTTACTGGGAAAAAAATGACCCTGAAGACCTTTGTGAGGGAGTTCTCCATGGGCTCGTTGGATATTATGGATGAGACCTATGGATTTCGCCTGGCCAAGCTGGAAGGGTTTCTGAACCTGCCGGGCCGGTGTCTGGAATTTCAGCTGGAAGTCTGCTATACCGGAGACATTCGGTATCGTTTGAAATCTGACAGCGCCGCCCCGCAGGGCGGATGACGGAGGAACCATTTATGTTTTATTATCTCAGCGGCACCGTGGCCCATATTGAGCCCTACCTGGCCGTGATTGACTGCGGCGGGGTAGGCTACGCCT
>OGGQ01004738.1_pt1 | contig 10753 bp, 8 predicted proteins | sample 1571191 | NCBI WGS metagenome assembly OGGQ01 (sample SAMEA2582061, study PRJEB24529) | metagenome | biome: Human gut stool | place: China | collected 2011
ATTTACTTGAAATTCTAAGACACTATCAAAAGGTAGTGTCTTTTATTATAAAAAAGATAGTATATGTAGTTACCCGTGAACTGATTGGGATTAGACGGGATACCACAAGAAATGACTTAGTGACAATATCTTTTTGTATCTTGATTTTCGTTCTAATATACGCATTATACTATGATTTTTTGCCGTTTAAAATGGATTGCCTTACAGTGGAAGTATCAAGAGAAAAGGAGGACATGAAAGTGTCGAGAGTGATAGCAATAACGAATCAAAAAGGCGGGGTGGGGAAAACGACAACGGCAATCAATTTGGGTGCGGCATTGGTGAAAAATGGTAAAAAGGTTTTGCTGATCGACTTTGATCCGCAGAGCAACCTTACAAAAGGCTTGGGATGGTGGGAGCCGCAGCAGCTTCCACGCACAATAACGGATATCGTCGAAGATTTGGTAAACGGAGAAGAATTTCAACCTTTCGAGGGAATTCTGCACCATGATGAGGGAATGGACGTTATGCCTACAAACCGCAAATTGGTAGGTTTTGAGGCAAACCTAATCAACGAACTTGGCCGTGAGCACCTATTGAAGCGGTATATAGAAATGGTAAAGGATGCGTATGAGTATATCCTGATCGACAGCCAACCTTCCCTCAATATCCTTACGATCAATGTACTGACTGCGGCGAACGGTATTATCATTCCCACACAGCCGGAAATGTACAGCATAGAGGGTATCATGGAGATCAAGCGCATATTTCAAAAAATCAGGCAAAGTAATCTTAATCCCGCATTAGGGATCGACGGCATTCTTGTCACGATGATGAATAACCAAACCAACTACACAAGGCAGGAGCGTGACGCGATCATAAACGAATTGTGCCTCACTGATCATGTGTATGAAGCCTGTATCCCATATACGGTGAAATTGAAGGAGTGTGGAAAGATAGGAGTCAGCATCATCAGGCATTGCCACCGCAATAAGGCGGCAGCGCAATATGAATTATTGGCAAAGGAGGTAATTGCGAATGAGCAAAAACGGCGGGAAAGTAAAGATCGATTCGGACAGTTGGTTTCCTTCAACGCTGCCGGAAGCAAGCGAAAAAAGGGAAATCGTAGAGTTGCCAATCGATGAGTTTTACCCGTTCAAAGGACATCCGTTTAAAATACGGGACGATCCCGAAATGCTGGAACTTATCGACAGCGTTGAAAGAATCGGAATACAAACACCAATATTGGCACGACCACGCGAGGGCAAAACGGGTGTAGAGACCATCGCGGGGCATAGGCGGCTGCAAGCGGCAATCATGGCAGGACTGGAAACGGCTCCTGCCATTGTTACGTCTATGGACGACGATACGGCGACAATCATCATGGTGGATACCAATTTAGGGCAGCGCACACACTTGTTGTTCAGTGAAAAGGCTTTCGCGTACAGGATGAAATTGGAAGCGATGCGGCATCAGGGCCAACGGACAGATTTAACTTCGGGACAAAATGTCTCAAAGTTAAAAAGCACTTCACAGATAGGTGAAGCCACAGGGGATAGCTATAAACAAGTGGAGCGTTACATCCGTCTCACCTACCTTATAGAACCGCTTTTAGATAAGGTGGATTATAAAGAGCTTCTATTTACGCCTGCGGTTGACATATCATATTTGAAAAACGAAGAACAAATATGGGTGGGATGCGCGCTTGAGAAATATGGCGGGTTGACAACCAAGCAATCCTCCCTTATCAAACAAATGAGCAAGGAAGGGACACTAACGGAAAGCGCGATTGAAGCAATCATGCGTACCGAACAGCCGTTGGATATGAAGGTGACGCTCAGAGGGCAGACGTTGCAGAAGTATTTTCCAAAGGACTATACCCCCAAACAGATGCAGGAGGTCATTATAAAATTACTGGAGGGGTGGAAAAAGGAACATAAACGGGACGATATCAAGCTCGTCCGGTGAGGGAAGCGTTTGCAGAAGCAAGCGCATTTTTTATTTTCAGGAAAGGGATAAAGAAATGGGAATGCAACTATTAACGATCCTGCTTGGGATCGTTGCGTCATGCCTGTTGTTGCTGCGATTTAAGAAATGCGGCGTCAAAAGATACCGGAATTTAGGGATTTTTATGATCGTGTTGACTGTCTTGCTCATAATTTCGACATGGAACCTCTTAAATTTGTGAGGTTCAAAATTAGACAAATGAAATACAGCCGCATTAGTATGGGAGCATCAAGAACAAGGAGGATATCTTTATGAAAAAGCATACGAACAGAATATTGGCAATGGTCATGGCGGCGGGAGCGATGGTCACATTTACGGCCTGTGGAAACGATAAGGTCGTACAGAAGCCGGAAGAACCAACGGCAACGGCGAGTACAGAAGTAAGCGCGATTCCGTCAGCTTCGGCATCTCCAAGTGCAGCGGCGAGTACTGCGCCGGTGGCAAGCACGGGCGCTTTGCCAAGCGCGTCTGCTTCCAGTGAAAGTAATGTTGGCGGCAAGCCGGAAAACGGAAGTAAAAAGGAAACCGGATCGGAAAAACCGCAAAGATCAGGTGGCACATCGGCAGGAGGTGGGAATACGCCGCAGGCAGCATCAGTCCCCGAACCCGAACCTGCTTTAACACCTGCTCCTACTCCTGAACCAACACCCGTACCAACACCGGAACCGCCGCCCGATCTGGAAACAGAAGAACAGGAACTCTAAACGCCTGAAATACAGGGCGTTTTTTATTTGTAAAAGGAGGAACATATGATAGAGAAAAGAATATATGCACTGGTTTTGGCGGCCATCATACTGATGTCGATGCTCATACCACTTACAGCATCGGCAATGGACCGAGTTACGATAGAGTCTGATCCAGATGACGCCACGCCGAGATATTTTGAATACCTCAATGGAAGCGGCGATTGGGTGGGATTGAAAACACCCCGCCATTACATTGTGGAAACAGGCGAGATCGCGTACTGCCTGCAACACAAAATGTCATCGCCGCATAGTGGGATCGACTTTGAAGAAGCCGATCTTGCGGATTGGTATGATACACGGACGCTTGTTGGTTTACAGATCATCCTGGAATATGGATATCCATGCGACAAGCCGGATAACCTCAATGACGACGAAGCGCGGTATGCCACCGCAAACGCGATCCGGTTTTGGCTGTCCGAACAGGGCGATCCGGATTTTTGGGGATTTACAAACAGGAGGGATAATCCGGATAATCTCAGGGCGGCGGCAGGCTGCGAGGCGGTTCTTGATTGGGCCGATGAATTGCTGGAGCACGCAAGAAACCTTGAACTGATGCAGCATAAAGTACATTTTTCACCTGCAAATATGGAATTTAACTATCAAGGCGGGTACTTTGTCGGGAGCACAAGCGTTTCCCTCGAAAACTGCAACGGCGGATATACCTTGAACCGCGAATCGCTGCCTGCCGGAACGGTGGTCGAGGGATTTACAGGACGGGACGGAGACCGCCTGACAATCAAGATTCCCGCATCCGGCAACGGGAATAAGAGCATCAGCTTATCCGCGAATGGAATCGACAACCGGATCACGCCGAATATCTTCCTGTATGTAACAAACGATTCCGCAACGCAGAACCTCATTTCGATCAGCAGCGGCGGTTATCATCCGGCGGGATCGGGAACGTTCAGCTTCTCAACGCCTGCGTTTGCAAAAATACGGGTAAGCAAGCACGACGCGGAAACAGGCGGCACGCCGCAGGGCGATGCGTCCCTGTATAACGCCCGCTTTGAAATACGGGATTCAGGGGGGAATGTTGTGGATACAATGTCTGCGGCAGGCAGCCAGTCGGCCACATCAAAGGAGCTTCCGCTTGGAACCTACAAAGTGTATGAGAAATCCCCCGCGCCGGAGGGGTACATCCTTAACCCGAACCCTGTCACCGTTACTCTTACCGATGCGGATATGGTAGCGGAAATCAAGGACGTCGTTGTGACAGATCAAGTGAAAAAGGGGTATATCAGCATCGTAAAATTCGGTTCGCACGAGCTGACAGGCGGCGCGGATCCCGATCCTGACATCAAGCCGCCGCTTGCAAATGTGGAGTTTGAAATTCGGCTGAAATCCAGTGGAGCACTTTACGCAACGATGAAAACAGACGCGGACGGCAAGGCAACGTCCCCATTGCTTCCATACGGCACATATACCGTTTCAGAAAGATCAACGAGTGCGAACGAGGGCTACCTGAAGGTTGAACCGTTCGACGTATTTGTTTCGGAGAATACCAAGACTTATTCCTACATTCTTGAAGATAAGGCAATCGAACTGATGCTCCAGATCGTAAAGGTGGACTCCGTTACAGGAAACCGCGTTCCGGTTGCAGGTAATACATTCCGTATCGAGGACGGCGAAGGAAATGAAGTATCGTTTGAAATGCTCTATCCGCAGCCGCATACGATCAGCGAATTCACCACGGACGAATCCGGCACGCTGTACCTGCCCGGTAAGTTATCCGAAGGAGATTATACGCTGTACGAGGTGGAAGCGGGGGAACCTTACCTGCTCAACGGTACGCCGCTGCCTTTCACGGTTTCTGAAAATCAGGCGGTCAACCGCGTTATCACGGTAGAGTTCGCAAATGAGGTTGCCAAAGGCAAAATAACCATTGAGAAGCACGGCGAGGTATTGACCGGCGCGGATACGGAAGAAACCGAGTACGGCACAAAATATATTCCCCAATTCAGCGACGGAGGGCTTAACGCGGTATTCAGCGTATATGCTGCGGAAAACATCGGTACGCCCGACGGAACGGTCTACTACGAAGAAGGGGAAAAGGTCGATGAAATCACTGTAGAAAACGGAACCGGCGAGAGCGTCCCCCTGTATCTCGGAAAATACCTTGTGATCGAGGAATCCGTCGAAGGGAATTTTGTACTGGAACAGACGCCGCATGAGGTCGTTTTATCTTATGCCGACCAGGTGACGCCGGTCACAAACGAAACCCTTGAACTTGAAAACCAAAGGCAAAAAGGCCATGTGCAGCTTAAAAAACGTGCGGAGCACTTTAGCGGAGGTTTGTTCTACAAGGGCGCAGGGGAAGGATTTGTATTCGGCCTGTACGCTGCGGAAGATATACAGGGAATCATCCCCAAAGACGGGCTTGTAGATATTTTGGTAACGGATGCGGATGGCTTTGCCGAGACGAGCGCGGATATTCCGCTTGCGGGGTTTTATTTGAAGGAACTCAAAGCGGTAAATTCGCAGTATGAAATCCTTGATGCGACATATCCTGTTGACGTAATGGCTACAGACCAGTCGAGCGGAGATTTTACAGACGATTCCTTGGTGCAGGAACCGTTGCTGAATACGATGTATCGCGGGAAGGTATCGGTTATAAAGAGCGACGCTGCGGACGCGAACCGGAAACTGCAAGGGATCATTTTTGAGGTCGTGGATGAGGATGGGAGAGTAGTCAGCGTGTTTGAAACCGATGCGCAGGGATATGGGGAAAGCGGGATGCTCCTTTATGCAAAGTATGTGCTGCGCGAGAAAGAGACGAAAGACGGTTTCATCCTGTCCGAGCGGGAATATCCTGTCGTGATCGACGGCACACATCAGATTGTCGAAATAAGCATCTCCAACCAGCCGACTGCCGTGAAGGTTATAAAGGTGGACGAAAATGGCGAACCGCTCACAGGAGCAGCCCTGCCGCTTACCAAGGTAAAAGACGGACTGTACCGGTATGATCCTGCCGGGACGGAAACTGCGGCGATGGTAGGGGAGGATGGAACGGTGCTGATAACGGAACTGCCATTTGCCGATTTTTGGCTGGAGGAATCCGTTGTCCCGGAAAATTACTTCCCCGCAGCGCCGGTGGCGTTCACGGTGACGAAAGAAACGGCCTATGCTACGCCGCTTGAACTCAGGATAGAAAACGCGCCCTTTGTGAAGCTTGGGCTGGATACGGATCAATACGCAGGTCCCATAGCGTTGATCCTGCTCGGCTCAGGAATAGCGTTTTTTGCAACGCTTACCATCCGCAGGTGGAGGAAGAAACGGGAAATCAAGATTGATGAGGACAAAAAGTAATGCAAAAGGCGGGAGTATTCCCGCCTTTGCAGAGCGTTTGAGAAATGAGAGTTACCATGAAAATAATCATCAGAGGCATTATAATTATTAGTGTGCTCGTCTTTGCCGCATGGCTGATTTTCATTGCCATATACGGCGGCGATCAGCACATAGGACAACCGGAAGAATCGCACAGCTTCACAAGATTGGGTTCAACCGCCGCTATTGGACAGGGAGAAATGGAAGTCGTACAGGGCGGTGAAGCGGTACAGCCCGAAAACAATGATTCCCGCGTATCCGGCCAATCGGAACAGGATGTGGCCGGCATACTCTATATCCGGGACAAGGCGCTTACTGTCATGGATAACGTGACAGCGCAGACCTTGAAAAACAGCATCGGCTGGCTTAATAATTCATCCCTGCCGCCGAAAGTCGGGCCGTGCGTCCTGATGGGGCACCGCAACACACAATTCAGGATCCTGAAAGACGTTGAAATTGGGGAGCAGCTTACGTTTGAAACACCGAACAAAGAGCAGTACGTCTATGAGGTCGAGTCGGTTGAAATACTGGAAAGCGATTCAGACCTGCGCTTTACCGCGTCCGAGGGAAGCACCCTCGTTCTCGTTACCTGCTATCCGTTTTACTATTCAGGACACGCCCCGCAAAAGTATGTTGTAACAGCTATAGCTATTGTTGATTAAAGTTTTCGAGAAGAATCTGCCAAACGATCTTGTCGGCTTCATAGTCGATATCGAGGGCAATATCGAGAACGACGCTCGTAAAGCCTTCGTGGAAAACTTCCAGGAACGATTGCCCGTAAAACCCGTGCCACATTTGCACAAGCAAATTGTTCGCGGCCTTTTCCCCGATCATGCCGATCAATTCGCGCCGGTATTTGTCAGCGGCTGGGAGGTCAAAATATTCAGGCAGCTTTTCGTCGAGAGTGATCCTGTAGCTATCCCACGCTTTTTTGAAATAATGATCCGCCGCGGATAAGATCAATAAGTCAGACAGGATATCGTCCTGCCCCTTGCCTTTTGTTTCGCCGTCATCAGGATCGGGTACAATCATGATGGATTTATTATGCTCCAGATATTTGTTGCAATACGTCTTGCCTGATGATCTAGCCGCACCCCTCCACCCGGAATTCGCGCCATACAAAATGAGGTTGACATAGTTGTCAATCGTGTTTTGTGCGGATGTAAATTCATTGCGCAGACGGGATATTTCTCCAAAAATGTCTTTGAAGGAAATGTGGTCACGTTTACTACTGTGATCGTAGAAAACGTGACCGTACAACAATATATTTTTGTGGCTTATTCTTCCCAAAATTCCCAACCACCTTATTTTTAATGGTTGGGAATTTCCCGTGGAATATAAAAACGCGCGGGGTTCTTGGCTTACGCCAAATACTCTCGCGCGTCAAAATGTCATTGAACAACAAGCAAATCGCTTGTATAATGATACTTGAACGCAGTGTCCCCGTGGGGGTTGTTGAGGGTGTCTTCGGCACCTGATACAGGGCTTCGGGGTGTCTCACCACCCCGAGCCTGCTGCGTTTTTAAATTTTTCAGGGAAATTCCCTATGTTTATTGTATTGGTTAAGTTAATGAAAGTCAATAACGGCTTGCAGTCTGCAAGTCTTTTTTGATTGGAAGGAAAGGAGAGACTGATGGACCTTATAATAACGCCTTTGGTAGGCGAACTGGATTTAACATATTTACAGATTACATCAAAGCTATATGAATATTATGCTTTCGATGCGGTGGGGCATTGCTCAAAAAAGGATTCCAATGCGATATTGACAAGGACGAAGGAACATCGCATATTGCATGAAGGAAAGGAAAAAGATTTGATTGATAGTATCATGGATATGCCGATGTTGAAGGGGGCGCAGGCAATACAAGAATATGCCGTTTTTTATCCTGAAATCCGCATTGCGGGTGCGGAAGCAGAGTTATATGGATTTAAAACTATAACAGAGAATTATATTGCGTACATCCGTTGTCAAGCGTTTGATACGATCAACGACATCAATATCGTGGGATATATGCCGGAGATCGAGAAGGTGGCAAAACCCATGAGGATCAATTATATGATCGACCACCCGGAGGAAACATTGCCGGAATTGTGTTTTACTACCTTGCCGGATTCGGGAGAATTGATTTGTGTTAAGCGCGAAGAAAGCGGATATTATCCTTGTTCATGGTCCGCAAGCGATCCTAAGTTAAACCGCAGGACTGCGGACCATTGCAACGAAGTTAGGGGAATCAGCAGGGAACAGGAAGAAGCGATGATAATCGGCTCTATGGGAAAATGGCAAGAGCATGAACTGGATCACGCAATGGAAGAACTGGAAAGGTAGGCATCTGAATATGGAAGCAAAAGCAAGTATCAAAGCGAAGCTGAACAGCTACTCCGCGCCGCAGGATATGGGGATGCCAAGCATGAGGCCGGAGCAGAGCGAACGGTTTGAAGCCGTTCAAAAAATTCGGGCGAGAAGAACGAAACCCAAGGGGTTTGCTTTGCCGGGGATAAGCAAGAGCAGGGATAAAATAACGTCATTTTTACAGGGAAACGGAATTGACGCGGGTATCATCGAGCATATAGCAGATTCCCATTATATTTTTGAAGCTGAGGACGGAACCTGCGTTTTCGTCGGCTACGACGGGGACACAGCGAAATATGCCATAGTATGCGAAACGGGCGAAGATGATAAAGCTCCTGTATTCGTTGAACTTCCCGGCAGCCATAAGTTTGTCGCATGGCCTTGTCCGGCAAATGGGGAAAGCGAATTGCTTCAGGTATTCGAGCACCCTATTGGCGCGTTACAGAAAATGAGCGAAGAAAAGAAAGCGGGGATCGCCTGGGATCACAAACACCACCTTGCGGTTGGCGGTTTCCGTATCGAACCGATCTATTATTTCACGAAAAACCATCCTGAAATCAAAACCATTGCATTTTGTTTTGGCGATGATGTGGCGGGACGAAGCATAGCGGAAAAATATGCGGATGAGTTCCGTAAACGCGGCATGACCTGTTATATAGAGACAAAGAAAAAAGGATAGGGTATATCCGGCAAAATCCATTCATTGCCGATGATATATAACTAAAATCATGTGAGGTAACGTTTTAAAGGTTAACCGCCTCCCCAAAGGAGGTAACACATGAAATTAGGCAGCTTGTTTGACGGCTCGGGGGGCTTTCCCCTCGCAGGAGTTATTTGCGGGATCACACCCGTATGGGCAAGCGAGGTGGAGAAGTTCCCCATAGCCGTCACGAGGAAACGTTTACCAGGTATGAAGCACTTAGGCGATATCCGCGAGATCAATGGCGCTGTCATTCAGCCTGTGAATATTATTACGTTTGGAAGCCCGTGCCAGGACCTTAGTATTGCGGAGAAGCGGGCAGGGCTTGAAGGGGCGCGGTCCGGCCTTTTTGCAGAAGCAGTCAGGATCGTTAAAGAAATGAGGTGTGCAACGAATGGAAGATATCCAAGATACATCGTATGGGAAAATGTGCCGGGAGCGTTCAGCAGCAACAAAGGAGAAGATTACAGGACAGTCTTGCAGGAGATCGCGCAAATTGCCGATACCCAAATATCAATTCCTCGATCTGCGGCGAAGTGGAACGGGGCAGGAGAAATCGTGGCGGAAACATACAGTATCGCCTACCGTACCTTCGACGCCCAATTTTGGGGAGTACCCCAACGGCGCAGAAGAATCTACCTTGTCGCAGATTTTAGAGGGCAGCGTGCCGGAAAAATACTTTTTGAGCGAGAGGGCCTGTCTTGGCATCCTGCGGCGCGCGGAAGGACGTGGAAAGAAATTGCCGGATATCTTAACCGACGCGTTGCATTGCCAGGCCGAACGGTCAAGATTGAAAAAGGAGACAACAGGCAATCCCAATATGTAGCCGGGTTCCACTGGTACAAAAGCGCGAGCGCAGGGGTATCCTATGCTAAGGAATTATCCCCAGCGTTGGAAGCCACTATGCCAAATTCTGTTCTTTGCGCGGGCTTCTCAGCTGGACAAAGCGTAAGGGCGGGCAGCTTGGGGTATCAGCAGGAGCAATCTCCTACGCTGCGGGGTGCGTCAAGCGGCACGAATCAGGTTCCCGTTGTATGCTTCCTGCAAAAAGACTATACGGAATTCACCGAAGCGAATATTGGAGGGACACTAATGGCGCGTGGTGGAAGCAGGAACCTCATCGTAACGCTCAATATCCATAATTGCAGGGATCGTAAATGTATTGGATATATGGAGTGCCGGAAGAACAAGCCTGTATTGCTGCATCCAGAAGTGACCGGAACGCTCTACGCAAGCGGAGCGGGGACAAACAGGGTTGCGGGGCAAGCCAACGAAGCGGATATGTGTATCTGTATTTCCGGTAATACCATTGAACGTCAAATCCAAAATGGCGGCAATGGCAAGGGCTACAGTGAGAATGTAGGATATACGCTCAATACGGTTGACCGCCATGCTGTCATGGCTATAGATTGCCGGAATGACAGGAACACGGAGATTTCCGGCACGTTGCAGGCAAAAGGCAACGGCGGGTACAGCCTTGGATGCCAAAATCCGATAATGATCGCTCCAACGCTTGATGCGAGCTATAATACAAAGTTCGGATGCGATCAGTTCGTTAAGCAATAAGGCGGGTTTATGAGCCAATATGCAGTTAGACGTCTGATGCCGCTCGAATGCTGCCGGTTGCAAGGTTTTCCCGATTGGTGG
>OGGQ01004740.1_pt1 | contig 10748 bp, 8 predicted proteins | sample 1571191 | NCBI WGS metagenome assembly OGGQ01 (sample SAMEA2582061, study PRJEB24529) | metagenome | biome: Human gut stool | place: China | collected 2011
GACCTCATTCAGCCAGAGTCTGCAAACTAATTTCCGCATAACTCTTGACGGCACCTTAACACCACACCTTTCAGGAGCGGCCGTAACTCAGCAACCTTCAATCATGATTTCAAGAATCTTACGGTCAGTGGCCTCCATACCGTCTTTCGCCATACGGCAGAAGCTATCGATTGTTTTCTCATACTGCTCTTTCACCAATCCTTCACCCGGACGAAACACACAGCCCCGCTTGGCCATCTCATACCCCATCAACCCCGCCTCAATAGAACTGGATATCTTAGCTGCACAGGATGACTTTGCTCCATCGCACACAATTCCTCCCACATTTCCCTGTGTATTGGTAATGATCATTCCCAGTACATCAGCGTCTGCGCCTTGAAGAAAAGCAATTCCGCAAGCGGCAGCTGCACCCGCGCTCACCACACCGCAAAATGCCGATAAGCGTCCCACCTTGTACTTCTGCATGATAGCCACTAGATTGGACACCACCAGCGCACGGCATAACTGTTCGTGGGTGCTTTGTAATGATCTCGCATACTCAATTACTGGAACAGATACAGTGATTCCTTGATTCCCGCTTCCAGAGTTGATGACCACTGGCATCTCGCAGCCATTCATCCTTGCGTCCGACCCGGCCGCAGCTGCAGCCCGCGCCCGAACATTCACTGAATTTCCATATACCTCCAAGAGCGTACGCCCCACCGATTCGCCCCACGGGCGTGATAGACCTTCCTGCGCAATAGCACTGTTATAGGCAATCTGCTTATCCAATACCTCATATAGTCCCGACAAATCTGCTGTTGCGCCATACGAAACAATTTTCTCCAATGATAAACAAGAACGGTCCGTTCCGCTTTCGCTTACATCCTCCAGTGAATGAGGGATATCATACAGTACCTCGCCATTGCGCTCAATATGTACAATATGATTATGCTCATGGAGAATCTCAACTAATGAGGAATCAGCTCCCTTCTTGCAGCGAACACGAATATTCAGCTTGGCAGGTGTATCCAACAACTTAACCTCACAGATTTCCTGTGCAAGGAGCTGTTTTGTAAGAGTAAGATCCTCTCCGGTGACATCTGTTAATACTTCCAACTCTTTTGCAGGGTTTCCTCCCACGGCTCCCAACACGGCGGCCGCTTCGATCCCACGCAAATCTTCTGTCATCGGCACGACCACAGCTCTAGCGTTTTTGATTAGATTTCCGCTGCATTCTACAATAATCGAGTCAGGAATAGTTCCCAGAGTTTCTTTTGCTTTCGCCGCCGCATAGGCAATTGCAATTGGTTCTGTGCAACCTAGCGCCGTCAGCAACTCTTCCTTTAAAATAGCTTCATATTTACGACGGTCTTTCTTGCTTACTTCAATCATTATATCTGCCTTCCTTTTTGTTTCATTGCAATACCTGCAAATCTTTTGGTGCACAGCTCAACACCTCGGCTCCATGGGCGGTGACAATCACCAAATCTTCAATCCGAACGCCGCCCTTCCCCGGAAGATATATCCCCGGCTCTATGGAAAAAATCATTCCTTCCTCTAAAATCAGAGGAGAGCGCGTCTGAATGTACGGTTCTTCATGAAGATGAAGTCCAATCCCATGTCCTGTCCGATGCGTAAAAAATAATCCATATCCGCTTTTTTCAATCACCTGCCGGCACGCGCTGTCCACATCCATCGCTGGACGACCAGGACGCACCGCATCTATTCCGGCAAGGTTGGCTTCCAAGACTATGGAATAGATTTTTTCCATTTCCTGATTAACATCTCGAAAAAAAACAGTTCTTGTCATATCAGATTGATAATAACAATACGGCGCTCCCATATCAATCAATATACAGTTTCCCATTTGGGGACAAATTTCTTTAGATTTTGGGTGTGCGTTAGCGCAATTTTTTCCAAAGGCCACCAGCGCTCCGCCAGCAGTGCCTTGGGCTCCATAGCGATCATACAGCGCGTGTACACTGCGACTAAGCCCCGCTTCAGTGGAACTTTCATCTATGGAACTAAGTAGCGCCTCCATCACCAAGTCATTGATTCGGCAGGATTCCCGCATCAATATCTGTTCCGTTTCGTCCTTGCAAATCATAGGCGCACGTAAAAGTTCCCCAGCAGGAATGAACTTCCGATTTCCCGCAAAGGCAATTAGTTCCAGCAAAAAACCGGATGGCCACTCCTTGTCAACCGCGATCTGCCCACCTCGAACCAAATTCTCAGCCAATTCCCGTAAGGCTCGCGACTCATCTCCATCGCTATGTCGAATAACTTCAATACTTGAATCTGCTGGAATGTCAAACAACTCATTGGCATAACAACGGCACCCTCCACGATCATCTACCAACAGGATCCGAAGGCGTTCCATACTTTCTTCGTACTGTCCCAGATAATAATACAGATTCCTATCTTCAGATATGATTACCTGCGTAATTCCCCGTTCCTGCATGGCGTAAGCCAGCCGGGCAAGTCGCTGCTGTCTCATGGCATCTTCTCCTCATTCGCCACCGCTCAAACGATACAGTGCATATGCGACTATATCCATATGATCGTAGAAGTCTTGCACCTCCACAAATTCATCTGGCGCATGGACGCCGTCTCCACATCCACCAAAGGCCACTAGCCTTCCTGCAAATTTTTTCGCATAGGTACCACCTGAGATTGCCCTACACCGGGGCTCTGGCCTTCCCTTGTCCAAACAAACTTTGCGGAGGATATCAAACTCCTTTTCACAAGTGCAGCAGTGCCCATCTATAGCCGAAACAACCCGCAATTCCAAGCCAGCTTCTCCGGAAATTTTGCCAAGTTTGGTTTGAATGGCCGAAGCATTGGTCGACGTCGGATAACGAATATCCCCGATGACGCAAAATGTCTTACCGTCTCCCTGAATCTGCCCTAAGCTCAATGTCAGCGGGCCCATATACTTATCCTCGCAGGCAATCCCCAGCCGTTCGGCCTTCCACTCAAAGCCAATGTTTGCGTCTATGAATCGTGTCAGCTGATCGGCATGCTCCCCTAGTACCTTGCAAGCAAATCGCGCATACTCAGAAATTGCGCTGTGCCCAGTCTCCGGCATGGCCGCGTGGGCTGCCACTCCTCGAAATTCTATGACACACTGGTTGTCTTTCTCCTGCCACTCTATCTCCTGGGAAGCTCTTAGCATCTCCATACGACAGCATTCTTCCGATGTCATACATGATCGGTCAAATACTGCGGTGACTCGTGTCGGAACCATATTAGATGCCAGCCCGCCTTCTATTCGAACCACTGGATTCTTCTCTGTGCAATATGCCTTGAGACAGACTTCCATACGACCCTTTTCTGCATTGATAATATCATAGCCATCGCTGTCCGGAGTAAACCCAAAAATCGGAAGAGGCTGAGATTTCCAGTAATATTCCAAATCCTCCATTCCTGTTTCCTCTGCACAGCCATAAATCACTCGCACTTTATGCTTTGGCTCATATCCCAATTCTTTCATACAGCGCAGTGCATATAAACCCGCGATACTTCCTGGCTTGTTATCTCCCGCGCCTCTAGCATAGATAACGCCGTTTTCCTCCCAGGCTCCGAAAGGCGGATGTTTCCACCCCTCCCCTGGAGGCACAACGTCCAAATGGCTGATGGAACAGACATATTCCTCTCCGGAGCCGTATTCACTATAGCCAAGATAACCATCCAAATTGACCGTTGTCAAGCCAAATTGCTCCGAGAGGCGCAGAACATAGTCCAGCGCCTCTCGGTTTTTTCGTCCAAATGGAGCGCCAGGAATCCCCTCGCCCCGAACAGACGGAATTTTTAAAAGTTCTTGAAAGTGATGCAACATTTCAGTTTGGTAACCGGCCATCCGCCGGTGTAACGCATATGCAAATGGTGAAAGCATCATGTTCCTCCTTCAGTGGATCAGGAGACGTGTCATTATCCAAATGATGGGCATGGAAAGCAAAGTACGCTCTAAAAACACCAAAAAAATCTTCCCCAAATTGAAATCCAACTTGGATCGAATCATCATCACGCCAATCTCCGACAGATAAATAATCTGTGCAATGGCCATACAGAACACAAAGAAACGGGTGTCAATTGCAGTGATAGTTCCCGCCATAGCAACCGGAAGGAACTGGTCCAAGAAACCGGTGAGCAACATTGGCGCAGCAACCTCAGCCTCGGCAAAGCCCATCAGATTCAGCAGGGGCACAAAGGGTATAGTAAGAATTTTAAACACCGGTGTATATTCATTAATGATCATACCAGTGGCAGCTACGAACATTACCATGGGCAACACATCAAACCACACGCTGGCAATGGTCTGCACACCTTTAACGAGAAACTTCTTCACCGTCATCTCATCGGCTTTTTCCACAGCACACTGCAAAGCCCACCGACTTTTGCTCATCCCTTGCGGGATTTCTTCTCGGATTTCCGGTTGCTCCTTGGAATACTCATCCTTCTGTTTACTCAGCGGATACACTCGCGGCAACAGGATAGCGCACGGAATTACCGCCGCATAAATCGTCAAAACGGAGGGCAAGAAATACGCCTCCAAACCGCACACTCGAGTCAGAATAAAAATAAAGCTAAAGGCCGCAGTAGAAAAACAGGTCATGATCACGCAAGCCTCTCGCTTGGTATAATAGCCATCCTTGTACTGCGTGGAAGTCAACAGTGCACCAGTCAAACTGCTGCCTACCCAAGATGCGATACAATCCAATGAGGCGCGGCCTGGGAGCGTGAACAGCGGCCGCATGAATCGACGGACTAGAATGCCTGCATAATCCATGATTCCAAAATCCGTCAGCAAACTAATCAGCAACGATGTACCCACCATTAAAGTTAGGATTGTGCTAACGATATTGTAGGCCTCGCCACCAGTGGTATCACTCCAGATAAATTCCGGTCCCACTTTGAAAAGGTAGCACACCAGATATGCAAATCCCACCGCACGAACAGCAATAATTACATAGCTTACATCAAATAGACTGCGCATCGTCTTGTGATTCATGATGATACCTGGTTTGAAAATCTTTGCGAGGATGGGTACGATTGCCGAAGTTCCCAAGAGTATAAGCGCGAGCATGTCCACAAAAGGATTCATCCAGCCTTGAATGATGTCACACAGAATGGAAACTCCCAAAACAAACTCTCCGTTTATTTTCATAGGAATTAAGAACAGCGCCGCCCCCAAGAGCGATGGAATAGCAAATTTCAATACCTTTGCCACTGGCAATTTTTTTGCCTCCATAATATCCCCTCCCTATATTCTTTCGGCCGGAAAGACAACTCACAACACGGTGCCCCGTTGGAAATAGTGTCTCCTAGCGTAAAATCCAGATGGCAGGAATTGGCGATATTCCGGTCCCCGTCCATGGCAATGTCACACAACTTGCTGATTTCCTCATCGCTACATCCAATGGCCTGCCAACCGGCCACCAGTGGACAGTGATGGAATTTAATCTGTAAGCTGCTCTCAGTTGATTCTACGATTTCCATGTCAAAGTATTTCTTAAAATCCTCATCAGCAAATACTTCGGCAAAGCTCTTTAGGCTGGTATGATCTGTCCAGTCCTCGTAAAGTCCTGCACCTTGAAAACATCCGCATCGAGACGTAGCTGCACGAGCAATCTCTTCCCAGTCAGCCCCTCTCTTCTTCGCCTCGTCCAGCAGTAAATACAACCATTGTGCACGATGGTGCATGGCTCCCCTCACCTTTTCCACATACGCTTCCCGACAGACTGGTTTGTTTTGAATCTTAGACATAATTGACTCCTCCTTCGTATCCGTGCTCAAAGATAAATTTTTTTATTTTGGTAGGCATCCTCTAAAATTTGTATGTAATCCTCCTTCCCGATTGGTTTTTGATTATCATAACTCATCGGATTGCTAGCCGCTCGTTCCGCCAGAATTTCAAAATCATCTGGGTTCACCTGCGAAAAATCCGAAAAATGGGGAATTTCCAACTTTTCAATCAACCCTTGAACGAAACAAACAGCTCTCCGAGAATTCTCAACGTCATCAGAATCTTTACACGCGCCTCCCAGACGTTCTGCAATCTGTGCATAACAGTGTTCATTTCCACGCCGATTGAACTCCATCACATACGGCAGGAACAGTGAATTCGCTGTTCCATGAGGGATGTGATAGGCTACGCCCACTGTCTCTGCAATCGCGTGCACCGCGCCTACATCGGAGTTTATAAATGCCGCACCTGCCATTGTACTGGCCAAAAGCATGGCCTCTTGCGCCTGCATATCTGAAGGCGAACTCCAGCAACGCTTCAAATTTTTAGAAATCATTGCCATTGCATGGAGTGCTAGCGCGCTGGAAAATGGATTTGCCGGCACTGATGTATGCGCCTCGATGGCATGAGTTAGCGCGTCAATCCCGCATGATGCAATTAACCGGGGCGGCAAAGTTGCAAGTAAGGCAGGGTCACACAAAGCTATATCTGGCGAAAGATGATCCGAGTCCATAATGGTCATTTTATATTGTGCCTTCGTATTGGTAATGACAGCTACAAACGTAACCTCACTCCCTGTTCCCGCTGTCGTAGGAATACAAATTAACGGCAACATCCTTTTGGGAATTGACACATTATCCAATTGACAGCAAGACAATCCATTTGTCACGATGGCAGACATGGCCTTTGCCTGGTCCATGACACTACCCCCACCCAAAGCGACAATGAGCTCCACTTCTTGTTCTTTGCAAAATTTCGCACCCTCATCGCACTGTACATCAGTCGGTTCCGATTGCGGCTGATCATACACTACACAACCAATTCCACGTTCTTCTAGTTCTCGTTGAATCGTATGTGCCGCAGGGGTTTGGAGCAAAAAGGCATCCGTGCAAAGCAAAACTTTTTTTACGCCAAAACTTTGAACGATCTCTCCAATCTTTTTTAGGCACCCATAGCCTGTTACCAGTTTTGTCTTTAAGGAAAACTCCATTCGCGCCCCATCCTTTCCTGTTATTTCATTAACAATTCTAAACTATATAGTAACAATCGCTTCAAGTGAATCTATAAATTTTCTCTTTCGCACAAATAATTCTTTTGAATTTGTACCTTATAGATAATTTATCGATCTATTTCAAATACTTTTTAGTTTTATCGTGTATCTCCTTGTTTTCATATGGAATTCCACAGCTTTTAAAAAATTTTTTATAGCTATTGAGCTTAAAACATGATATAGTAAGTATATATTATCTCCTGCAAAAATCCTGTCCAAGGGGTAAATCCATGCACACTGAATCACCTCAAAAAAAGCTATTGTCTGCTGGACGCTTCGCTTCCATCTGCGGCGTCAACAAACAAACCCTACTCTATTATGAAAAAATGGAGCTATTTTTACCGCATTATAAAGACAGCAGCGGCCGCCGTTATTATTCCTCCGAACAGATTGATACGTTCCACGTGATTCTTGCCCTTCGAGAAATCATGTCCTTAACCGACCTGAAACGCTATATGCAAACCCGAGAAAAAGAATCGTTCCTTCGCCTTTATGAGCAGAATATTCAAAAATTATCTGATCAAATCTTTTATTTAGAACAAAGCCGTACTATGATGCAAAAAAAAATCGAGTTAGTAAAGGAAGCTAGAAGCGTGGACACCTCCATTGTCTATACACAGTACTGCCCACGAGAATATTTGAAACTTAGCCCAGATGTCCGCAATGCAACCAACGATCTTAGCATAGCCTCTGCCTTGGGGTCCACAATCCAGTACCGGATTGAAAATAACCTTTATCTAGGAAGAGCTATTGGTGGTCTTCTCCCCGTTGCTTGGCTATACAGCAGCAGAGACCCAGGTTATCAATACTACTATTCCGACTTGGCTTTGAATGCGTCTCCGCAAGAACGTTTTATAAAGCCTGAAGGCAACTACATTATTTATTATCATCAAGGAGATTACCATACTACTTATCTTTCCTATCCAAAAATACTCGCCTTCGCTCGCCAGAACCGTTTTCACCTAGAAGGATTCGTCTATGAAGAATCACTAATCGATGAAGCCGTGGAACTCGACCCTGCCAACTATATCACAAAGATTTCTATCCCCTTTACCGCTGCCCACCCTATTTTAAACAAAAATTTTTGAACTCTTTTCATCAGTCCTATACACGGATCCATCCACGAGGCGACCTTCTCGGGGATATTGTGAGGGAGCAGTACTTTCCATTACAAAGTCATCCCTTTGATTTTGTGATAAGGAAGAAATAACCCCATCATCGCATGGCAATACCATTTTGCTATTAGCAATATTTACACAAAGCATAGAAAACACCCAAACTTGAAGTCGAGTGTGCTAGCGGTATCATGCAAAGGTTTTATCGACATTTCGGATTTACAAAGCCACATCCCATTTGCAGCTGTCTTTGGAGGCAACTACAAGAAGCGCTTACAGCCTTGTCAAATGAGCTCCGACGATCTGTTTTGCTATCTGGGAACTCCTCAAGCAATACACAAACAGAGGACATATGAATAATGTGAGACAGCTTTTTAAGTTCTGGCAACGAAATGTAGACGTGCCGAGGCGTGGCGCTTTACAGCTTTTCCCGTCCTTTCACCTTGTCGAAGTGGATCTACTCAGCGACTTTAGCTCCTCTGATTTCCAACGCTTTCTTGTGGGGCATCCTGCTCTGTGCCACCCGTTCCATTCTGCGCCGCCCGCATTTCTCTTTTCTTTGGCGGCCAGTAAGCTTTTCTTTACCAGTTCTTTCGACGCGTGGAAAACCGTTTTGGGCAGTTTGGCACCAGTATAGCGTCCTTTTGTCTTAATATCTTTCAGCAACTTTCCTCCTTCAAAAAAGCAGCACTTATGGAGAAATTCATCCTCATAGGTGCTGTCTATTATTATAGATAGGACTAACAATTATACTCCGCATGGGCAAAGGCCCGCTTCCTAGACTAGTTACAGCAACAGTGCGACAGCTTTTGCAATAAAAGCCCTGCATCCGGCGTTCGAGTGGTTCTGCTGGGAGTAGATTCAGCGTGACTTCCCGACATCTCCCCTGCGTCTGTTCAAAGTCATCCTCAGTCTGAGAGATACAGTCCGTCCCCCACAGATAGGTCGCGCATTCAAAATAGTTATAAAGACTACGGCAGTCCAGATTGATAGTGCCGACAACAGCCTCCCGATTATCGCAGACAAAACCTTTGCATGAGCAAAGCCAGGGATGCATTACGGAAAAATTCAATCCATTTTCGATTGGCAACTCACACAAATTATTTGAGATATTTTATACAGTACGCACGATTTATGTCGTATATTTCCGCCATCGCTTCTAAGGATTTCTACAGTTGAACTATATTACAAAAATCCCCCCCTCATCGTGACCAAGCCTTGCTTAGTGAACTCATCCCATTAAACCTACATATGGTTTCATCAGCAAGGCAAACTTCTCATGATTATGATGGAAAGCAACGCTCCCCATTGACAAATCAGCCCCTTACCATTATGATAACAACAAATAATTTATCACCATATGACAACTGTTATTTTGCTATTGAATTATCAAATGAGATACAAGGGCAACCTGATCAAACTGAACGACCACTTTTTACAGCCGCTACCGCATTTTTGCGGGAACGGCTGTTTTGAGAAAATCTCCGTTCATAAAAGAGGTCAATGAACTGACATCATCAGAGGTGCATTTGGTCAACACTTTTAATCCTAGGAACTGTTATAAAAAGGACTCACCTCATTGAGTGGCAGCCAATTTAGAGCTTAGGCTTTTTCGCAGAGTTGTTATTGCTTGTATTATCATTCTGTTGGAATAAACTGCGGCTGGACTATGTGTTTTTCTGACAAATATTTCAGCCTTGGTATAGGATCACACTTGTAAACTTTCGACAAGCCAATCCTTTAGGACTTTTCTTTCGCTCTGTCAAAAAGAAGCCTTTATATCAAATTAATGCTATACTAAAAACATAGAAAAGCTTGCAAGAATTCATAGAAATTATTGCACCAACAGAATTGTCGATCCCACATTTTTTCTTTAGATTTATAAGTGATTTACTATATAAGGAGAACGTTTATGATACCGATAGAGCAAAATAAAATAGAAAATTATATTGCGGACTATTATAGAAGTTATTTCCAAATGGACAGTGTCTATAACGATTGGGCATTGGTGAATAAAATACAGGATACCACCTTATTTGTTCTAGATGAGCTGAACAAACAGCAACCTACTTCACAAAGCAGCCTAAAGCGACGATTAGGTTATTCCAAACAGACAATTTCTTCTTCGCTTCGCCGGTTGGAGGCGGATGGGCTCATTGTGCGCCAGCGCGCAGAAGGAGATAGGCGAAACAAGTTGATTTATCTCACCCCACGAAGCAAAGAATACGCTGGGGCGCTACTTGCGCGGCTTCATGCGGCAGAGAGCCGTGCATTTCAAACGCTAGGAGAGGAAGAGCGTAGGCGAGTACTTGACGCTTTCCATAAATTGACTGCTGCCTTAGCAGCCAGCATCCGTGCAGATATCGAAACAAACGCAGTTGATATGCCTGTTTCATCTATTGATAAAGAAGTGGGCTTTTCTATTTAAAGTAAGTGTTTCTTTTATACATGCAATCCATAAAAAACCCCAGAAGAGAGGCGTATATAGATACATACGCCTCTCTTCTGGTTTTTTTATGACATCTGTTCAAAAATGATAATCCTACTCAATCTAGGCTGCAAAGGAGTATCTCCTCCCGCGGTGCCGTCAAGAGTTATGCGGAAATTAGTTTGCAGACTCTGGCTGAATGAGGTC
>OGGQ01004741.1_pt1 | contig 10745 bp, 14 predicted proteins | sample 1571191 | NCBI WGS metagenome assembly OGGQ01 (sample SAMEA2582061, study PRJEB24529) | metagenome | biome: Human gut stool | place: China | collected 2011
CGGAAGATTAAGACATACGAGTAAAGGTGGATGAAATGACACTGCCAAGAGGAATCACAGGATTTTGGAACGTGGACACCGAACCGCCGACGTTCCTGGACGAAAAAGCGTTTCGTCGGCTGTGCTACACCATTGCCCAGGAAAACGGCGGGACTGTGACAGAATTGGACACAGATACACAGCCACGAAACTTCTATTCTGCTCAGATTCGGAAACATGACAACTTCATTTTTATTTTGCAGAACATCCACTATCCATACGTAGCATTTGCCCAGCGGGACGCTTCCGGCGCATTTGTTCTGACCCACCCGCCGGAGTGGCTCCGACTGCCGAAAGGACAGGTGCGTTTCCTGAGCCCTGCCGAACTGAATCAGGACTGGCGTGGCCTGTGCGTGGAACTGCGCCCAGAAGAGCTGGAGCAGATCCGTTACTGGAACCCCCAGACGGTGGGGGAGATCATATTCAATACTTGGGACTGAGATAACACATGGTCACCGGGAATGCTACGCTCCCGGTGACCATGTCCTTTTAATAGAATAAGCTATGTTCTCATTGCCGCTATGGGTGACCTTGTGCCCTGAGTCGAAAAATGGTAAAATGATGGCAATGAAATGAAGCGGCGGACCACCCGCCCATACTGGAAACCAAGGAGTACGAGACCATGATCACTGGCGAACTGAAAAACAAAATCGACCGCCTCTGGGAGACCTTCTGGACCGGCGGCATTACTAACCCTCTGGACGTGGTGGAGCAGATGACCTATCTTATGTTCATCCACGACCTGGACGCCACCGACAACCAGCGAGCCAAGGAGAGCGCCATGCTGGGCCTGCCCCACAAGAGCATCTTTGCCGATGAGGTGCAGGTAGGGGAGAGGACCATCCCGGGCAACCAGCTCAAGTGGTCGGTGTTCCACGACTTCCCCGCCTCCCAGATGTACTCGGTCATGCAGGAGTGGGTGTTCCCCTTCATCAAGAACCTCCACGCCGACAAGGACAGCGCCTACGCCAAGTACATGGGGGATGCCATCTTTAAAATTCCCACGCCCCTGATGCTGGATAAGATCGTCACTGCCATGGACGAGATCTACGCCCAGGCCGAGCAGCTCCACGACGCCGACGTCCGGGGCGACATCTACGAATACCTCCTGTCCAAGATCGCCACCGCCGGGGTCAACGGCCAGTTCCGCACCCCCCAGCACATTATCCGCATGATGGTGGATATGATGGCTCCTAGGGCGGACGATGTGATCTGCGAAATAATAATACCGAGTTTGATACAAGGTATAGGTATAATTAAAAAGTGTGCCCTTGCAGTGTAAAATCTGCTCCTAGGGTGTATAGTGGCTACCAGGATCACCTTGTTTTTGTCTGTAGAGTAAAGGCAAAAAAATGGTCAGAGGAGTATACATTATGGTGCGTAAATGTATTTATTGCGGAACTGAAACAGACTTGTCCGAGTCTGATATCATACCAGATGCGTTGACTAACGCAAGAATCCTTAATAAAAATGTGTGTAGAATCGCCCATAATAATAGGTTTAGTGATTTATTTGAAAGCGATGTAATATCAGCACTTTCTTTTATCACAAACGAATTGGATATAAAATCACGTAAGGGAAAGCAGTATGCTGCTTATGATGCAACAGTGACAATTGAAGGGGAACCCTATAATATATCCTTACATAATGATAAGAATATATTCGATGGGCGTGTTTTGAAGTCGTCGGACAAAAAACATATGATCAGTTCATATGAGAAGATGGTAGAGATTGCGAAAGACCCCAGTTTGGTTCGTCCTTTGGATATTAATCAGCTTGAGATCGAAAAAAATGTTACTATTAATACATCGATTTACTTTAGTGCGTCCATGTATAGAATGATCGCAAAAATTGCTTACGAATGGTATTGTGCTAAAAACAATGTGCTTGGATATCATCCGGAGTTTGAGAAAATAATTTCATACATAACAACTGGTACAGGTGATTGTCCTGTTAGCATCATTCAAACGGATCAACTATACCAACTGCTCTCTGAGCGAGTTAATATGGGAAGCCATACTTTATTTGCATTTGAATCGGAGAGCGGTCAAATCGAAGTGGTAGTATCTCTTTTTGGAATACTTATGTACCGTGTAATTATTACAAGTGAAAAGCCAGATTTCTGTTCAAAGAACTTTTTGTTTGTTGAATTACTAACGGATTCATCCAGAAAAGAAGTGGAGCATGAATCACTAGATGCTGCAGAGAAGTATTTTTATGAATGCTTAAATCCAGATAATTTTGTGGCAGGAGCAAGTATTAATGGAATAACAATTATGCTTCCTAAATCGACTGAAAACAACGTGGATATTAGTTTGTATCCATTTGTTTTCAATATGATCAAATGCTTTGATAGTATTCGCACAGATACCAAAATTAGAAATGACACTATTAATCAAATTCTTTTTAAGCAAATCCAGGAAATCACACAATCTTCATTGCTCCACAAAAAATCTATCAAACGTTTTGTCAGCGAGTACTTTAGTGTCGGATATAAACCTATAAGACTTAATCCAAAAGCAAGCAATAAAAAAGTTACTATGTTATTATATGCAGTGTTTGTTGTTGGACAAAGCGGCATAGAAGCACTTGATGATCACATATTCCAACGCTTAATGAAGGAAAAATTTGCAGTTAACAGAGAGGGAGAAGTCATTATAACGGATGAATTAGAAATGCAGTTAAAACAGGAAATACTTAATACCCCAGAGTATTCCAATATATTAGAGAGAGGCGCAAGATTTATCAATGAATGGAAATGAGAGAAGGACACCTCATACCACCACATTAGTGTTGATAAGGGGTGTCCTTCTCTTATGCCTTTATTTCCATGCCGTTGCGGAAGGGGATCGTAAGCGTAGAACAGTCGGCGGTTTGTTAATGTAAAGTAGCTCTGCCAAACTATAAGAGTCTGAAATAGTACACGAAAGTACTGCATAGTATTCAAGACTCTGAGGCAAATCATGCAAACCCATTGAAAATTTGAGGGGTGCTCAACTTAGAGCACCCCTCAAAGAGAAATTATCAATAGCCGGCTTTTTTCAATGCAGCTACAAAATCCCAGGCATCTCCAAATGCTTGAACAAGCTCTCGGTCCTCTTGTGATTGATTGGGATCTTGTGCAGCATAATGAAATGCGTCTCCGATCCCATCAATAATCTGGTCGTCTATGGGGTCATTAGGATTATTTTGGGACTGAATGTAATCTTCAAGCGTCTGATCCTGACAACCCGATGATAAATCATCAGAAGACCCAAGGTTATCCATTTCAGTGGCACTGCTACCCATATAGATACAATCTCTCATTACATAAGAGCCAGGTTCATCTTCGGTCAAGTAGCAAAGAACCTGGATACCGGATTCTCCGTCCACCTTTGGAGCTTCCAATGCAGTGATAAATTCATCGTGGTCAATAAAATATAAAGTGTTGTCATAATTGGTGTATATGGCGCACCGTTCTTCGGAAAAATCATACGGGGTAATAGCTTCGATGATAAGCCATTGGTTTAGGTAGCTGGAAACATCGCTTGTCGTTTCATATGTCAAAACCAATGTTAGTTCGCCAATGGTCTGTAATTGGCTCAGATCAGTAACAGTAAAAAGTCTGGGATTCAAATCAGGGTCTGTTTTATCAAATACATTACTTGTTGATGTTATTTCGTTATCATGATCGATTTCTGTAGCGGCATGCTGTACTATTTGAGCAGAGTCGCTTGCTCTTGAATCATCAGACTGGTGTAAGCTATCAGTGTTGCCACAGCTGATCAGTAGAGCACACATTAACAAGCAGGCAAGGGTAAAGAATTTCTTCATGATGCTATTCACCCCTAATTTAAGAATTATCTTAAATGGTTACAATAATAACCATAACTTCATTTGTTTCATTCAGTATCATAATACTGATGCCAACTGAGCCCTTCATAAAAACATACCCAGGGTTGCTGCCTGATGTCATTCCAATCAGAGAAAAACCTTTTTCAACCAAATAATCCGAATAGTCCAGAAATTTTGCTTTTCCATATTCATTGAGTTCATACTCATAAGTATAAGTAAAACCGTCGGCGTCACTTCCGCTGTATTTTTTTAATGGAGTATTTACAATGCTCGTGTATGTGAGACAGTCCGTGCCAGGATAGTACTCTTTGGTAGGTTGTGTACTTCCTGCATTGCTTTCAGTATAAATGATATCACTCAGTCTGCAATAGATTATACACATCGCTGCTCTTGTAACGCCGGTGCTGCCGGAGAAGTCTCCCTGATCGTTTATTCCACTAATCAATTTAAGCGCATAGACTATAGCCACAGCGTTCTGATATTTTTCGGGAATACTTGCCCAATCTCCGATATTATAGATTGCATTCTGAAGAGCAAGATCATTTGGCATAGAGATTCCCATATAGCGCAGGATTTTCACCATGATGACAGACATGTCATATCGAGTCGCTTTTTCATTGGGAGCTGCTGCTACCTCAGTGCCGGAAAGCAAACCATGATTTTGTAAAACTGTAAGATATGGCATATACCAAAGTCCATTTGTGGTTTTGTCCACCTCGTGAGCAAAAAATCCTTGTGCTAAAATAGTAGCAAATTGAGCGTTCGTCAATGTGGCATTTGGTGAAAAAACTCCAGTTTGCGCTTCCGCATTCCACGATACACCACTGACTACACCTTCAATATAGGCACGTTCGATTTCATCGTAGGCCCAAAAAGATTTTGGTACATCAACAAAATGAGTATAGCTGTCAACTGCATGGACCGGTAACATCATTCCACAACTCAGAGTCACTGCCAGTATAATAGCGCATAGTTTTTTCATACTAATATCTCCTTTACATGTATTTGTGTGCAGTGGATTACCTCTTTTGAGTTTATTTTAACTCAAAAGAGGTAATCTTGGCAAGACCATTCGTGTACTCTTTCTTTACATATCACGAAGAAAGAGGGTGGAGGTCATTACCATCGGTGAGGCAGTCCGGCAAAGAATCTTGGAGCTATGTCAGGATCAGGACATTTCCATAAACGCTCTGTGTACCAGAAGCGGTGTGACCCAGTCCACTGTGAACAATATCATTAGCCGGCGCAATAACAGCACGACCATCTCCACCATCAAAAAGCTGTGTGATGGGCTTGGCATTACCATTCAGGATTTCTTCAACTCAGACCTGTTTTCTAATTTGGAGCAGGAGGTCAAATGACACCCTGGACGAACTATCGTCCAGGGTGCTTTTTCATAGCCGTGCTTGGGTTCGGATGTACTCTTCCACTGCCTGACGGGGGATGCGCCAAACCCGCCCATTCCGGTAAGCTTTCAGCTTATGGCTGTTTAAAAGATGGTACAGAGCGTTTTTTCCGATTCTGAGCGCTTCACAGGCCTCTTCTGTAGTCAGCAAATCATCAAACTGTTCCAGCATAAAAGAACTCCTTTCCGCAATTCTGGCAGGTTTCTTCAGAGCAATGGGGACAGAGGCATCCGCCCGCCAATTCTGTTGTTTCGTCTGCTTTCTTTTTTCTGGTTCGATGTCTACCTTGAGGGGTCAAAAGACCCATTTTAGTAAGCTGCTGACACACCGCCCCCTCGCTACGTTTTAGCAGCAGGGCAATCTCAGATATTCCAATGCCATCCTGACAATAGAACCGTTTCAACAATTGAATGTCTTCCTTGCTCCAATACTCTCCGGAACGTTCTGCCAGCTTTACTCCAGTTCTTAAAGCGATCAATTCATCTTGTTTCGTTGTCATTGGTGATTTCACCTCCTACAAGATTACTAAGATGTTACTTTGTTTTATGAAAAAGTAGAAAAATACAGCTGCATATTATCTTCCTGGATATACCCTGGGGCGACCAGGGAAAACAACATATTCAGGAGGCAAGTATCATGAAAGAAAACAAGAGAGAAGCGACCTTCACCTGTGGCGGCTGCCTGGAGGAAATCCCCATCGACCAACTGCATGAGTTTGATGGCCGGAACCTCTGCCCGGAATGCTTCCGGGAGGAGACTGCCGTCTGTTCCGTATGCGGAGAGCGGATCTGGAGCCATGACAATGCCGGAACGGCGGAGACTCCGCTTTGCCAGCGGTGCTATGATAACTACTACACCAGCTGCGACCGATGTGGAGCGCTTATTCGCCTGGAAGCGGCCTGCTACGCCCCAGACGACGAGGATGAGGCGTACCCCATGTGCCAGAGCTGTTACACCAGAATGGAGCGGGATAATGCCATCCAGGACTACTACTACAAACCGACTCCAAACTTCTTTGGAACGGGTCCCCGATTCTTTGGTGTAGAGTTGGAGATCGATGAGGCAGGGGAGAATGATCATAAAGCCTGGGAACTGCTCAACATCGCCAATGGGGAAGGGGAGAAGCGACTCTACTGTAAACACGATGGTTCCCTGAGCGACGGTTTTGAGCTGGTGACTCACCCCATGACTCTGCACTACCACACGGAGCAGATGCCCTGGGAGAAGCTGCTGCACCGGGCCGTGGAGATGGGCTACACTAGCCACCAGGCCGGCACCTGTGGCCTCCATATCCATGTAAGCCGGGCCGCTTTCGGAAAGACTGAGGCGGAGCAGGATGCCGCCATTGCCCGGGTGCTGTACTTCTTCGAGAAGAACTGGGAGGAGCTGCTGAAATTCAGCCGCCGTACTCAGAGGCAGCTGGACCGTTGGGCTGCCCGGTATGGGTACAAGGAGCAGCCCAGAGATATTCTGGAGCACGCCAAGAAGGGCTGTCACGCCGGGCGGTACACCTGTGTCAACCTCCAGAACCGCAGCACCATTGAGTTTCGCATCTTCCGCGGAACTCTGAAATACAACACCTTCCTCGCCACATTGCAGATGGTTGACCGCATCTGTGATGTGGCGATCTTTTTGTCCGACGAGGAGATCAAGGCGATGCCCTGGTCTACCTTTGTGGCCGGGTGCCAGGCTTCGGAGCTCATTCAGTATCTGAAAGAGCGTAGGCTCTATGTGAACGATGCCGTATCGGCGGAGGAGGAGATCTAAGATGTGCTGCCTGTTTGGACTGGTCGACTATGGCCATAACCTTACTGGACGGGAGAAAAATCACATGCTCTCCGTGCTGGCCTCCGCCTGTGAGGTTCGGGGAACCGATGCCACCGGCATTGCCTACAATGTGGGCGGGACTCTTCGGATCTACAAGCGCCCCGCTCCGGCCCACTGCCTGCGCTTCCGGGTCCCGGACACTGCCCGGGTTATTCTGGGACACACCCGGATGACCACCCAGGGCAGTGCAAAGCGAAACTATAACAATCATCCGTTCTTAGGTGTTGCCGGGAAGGATGTGTTTGCCCTGGCCCACAACGGCATGCTTCACAATGACATTACCCTCCGCAAAAGAATGCACCTGCCGAAAACAAAGATCCAGACCGACAGCTACATAGCCGTACAGCTTATTGAGCAGAAGAAAGCCCTCAACTTCGACAGCCTGAAATACATGGCTGAGGAGGTTGAGGGCTCTTTTACGTTTACCGTGCTGGATCGCCGGGACCGGCTGTACATCGTCAAGGGGGATAACCCCCTCTGTCTGCTTCACTTTCCGTCCCTGGGACTCTATCTGTATGCCTCCACGGAGGAAATCCTACAACGAGCCCTATCCCAGATGGATCTGGGCACATACAAGCCTTGCCGTATCCCTCTGGACTGTGGAGACATTCTGAGAATTGACCGAGATGGAGCATTGACTCGGAGCGAATTTGACGACTACCGGCTCTTTGCCCGCTGGCGATCCCCACTGTGGGATAGGTCCTATCGTTATCCATGGAAAGAGGCTCAGATTTCTGTCCCGGAAGAAAGCTATCTGGATGAGATTAAGTCGGTAGCCTCTGCCTTTGGCTATGCTCCAGAGGAGATCGACCGGTTGGCAGAGATGGGATTTTCCCCGGAAGAATTAGAAGATTACCTGTACTGTGGGGAACTGTAAGGAGGATATCATGAAGTCCATGTTGGAATTTTTGTTTTCCAGTGAGATCACCTTCCCGGGCAGCTGGGCAGCGGAAAATCGGTTCGGGAATGAGCTGGACGAGGTGATGAAGCTGGGCGTCCAGGTCAAGGCCCAGATCGGAGAGGAGCAGTCAGAGCTTTGGAAGGAGTACCAGGAGAAGGCCCAGGGACTGGAAAACAAGCAGTGTCGGATGGAGTTTGAGCGCGGGTTTCTGACAGCTGCCAATCTGGCGCTGGAGATCTTCCAGCGCAGCCAGGAGGGCTGAACAAAAGCAGACCACCCGTCAGAGTGCCTCTGGCGGGTGGTGTCTTTAATCCTCTTTAAACTGCTCTAGGTGGGCAGACAGATCCATGCCCTTTGTACATACAGCGCGGATGTACACACAGGCACAGTCTTCGTCTACGCTGTACAGGATCACATCATTACGAAACAGAAACAGTATCCTGGATTGCTGCCTCCGTGTACAAAATCTCATAGGTTGGCAGCGTTTCCATGGCCAAACCGCTCCTTCATTCGTTGATCCAGTTCCGCCTGGGAATTGACACGGCCCTGAGCAATGTCAGCTTCACTTTTGGAGAGTTTCGCGCTGATCTCCTGCGCAGACAGCTCATCCCAAGTCTTCATAGTGGGGCGAAAAGGCATTCCACCCTCCCGGAGACTTTGCTGGGCAAAGATACGAACCGCCTCCGCAAAGGAAGTTCCCAGGCTCCGGTAGAGCTCCTCCACCTGAGCCTTTAGCTCACTGTTCATGCGTACCTGCAGCGTAGAATCCATTGCCATACCAGTACCTCCCAGAATGCTTTTTGTAATGCAAATGTACTACATTCAAGCTAGGATGTCAAGAAGAGACATCTGGAAGGGGAGAGGACGTATTTGTTGAAAAATACGACGGGTAAAATCCAGTGTTTTCAATGGTTTTCGGAATGAAAACGCAAAGTGTCGTATTTTTAAGGCTGAAATGTCGTATTTTGGCCACAAAAGCGAGGTGAATCTCATTGAATAAGCGAACCATTGCCCTGACCACACAGCAGTATAAGGAGATCATCTCCACTATGAAGAAGGGCTTTTCCGGTAGCCGTCCCAATCCGGCAGTAGCCACGGCCCTGATGCTGGAGGCCAACCTTGGACTTCGAATTTCCGATATCTTAAGGCTCCGCCTCTCCGACGTCGTCAAGGACGGGGAACGCTACCGCCTGGCGATCACAGAGCAGAAGACTGGAAAGGCCCGGGTGTTCACCGTGCCGTTGGCACTCTATCAGTTTATCCGATGCTACTGCCTGGATCAGGAAATCCAGGCAGAGCAGAGGATATTCTCGATGACCGAGCGGACCGTCCAGCGACATCTCAAGACCGTCTGCGACTACCTGGGCTACCGGGATATCAGTACCCACAGCTTCCGGAAATACTATGCCACCGAAATCTATAAGAACAGCCACTATAACATTGCCCTGGTGCAGCAGCTCCTCCAGCACAGCAGCGCTGCCGTCACCCAGAGGTACATTGGCATCCAACCACGGGAAGTGGAGGAGGCCATAGAAGGACATTTACAGTTGGATATTTAGGAGGATGACTATGAGAGTTTTATTGGTCGAGCCAGGTAAACGACCCGTTTTGAAAGAGATTGATGGTTCCTTAAAGTCGATGCAGGAGATCGTGGGTGGTACTATACAGGCCATTTATCCCTTTGATGAGCCTGTGGTGCTGATCTGCAACGATGAGGGGAAGCTGCTGGGGCTTCCGCTCAATCGGGCCCTGAGGGATGAGGAGGGCCGTATTTATGACGTCATAGCCGGGACATTTTTCCTGTGTGGGGCACCGGAGGACAGTGATCACTTGGAGAGCATACCAGATAGTCTGGCAGGAAGTTACCGAAAGAGGTTTGATGCACCGGAATCGTTTATTCGACTCAATGGAAAGCTGATCTGTATCCCTATTCGCTGAGGTATGTCAGAGATCAGAGCGATTACGGTTGGGTATGACCAAGTGTACCTCTTGGATTTGAGAAAAGTGAATCTGATATTTGCTCATTTGCCCCAGATAGTCTTTTAAGACATATTCATTTACTGGCGATGGTGGTGGGGTTGGAAGCTCTGAAGGCAGCTTCAACCCCTGGTAGCCCCAAAGGGATGGCATGGAACGGGAGATATGGTTCCGCTTATAAACAACGCCCTGATAACCTTTGAGAGAGGTCAGCTTACGTCGGAGTTGAATGTTAAATGCTCGCTGCTTTATGGTAGGACAACTGAGCCCCTGTGTGGCGGTAAGAAAGCGGATATAACAGGCATGGACTTCTGCAGTGCTGCAGAAGCAATCTCTCTGGAACGAGCAGTAATCCTGCAAGAAGGTGACCAGCGGATCAGAATGGGGCGACTCTTTTTCCGTCGGTTTGGTTGTAAATGCAATGTTCTGGGCCTGACAGGTGCGATATTTCAGACCGTGCAGCAGGAAAGTGGTGCGGAACCAATACCAGTCCGTATCGGTAAATGAGATGGGTTCCGGAATGGACTTTTCAGAGTAGGAGAAGTCGATCACACTGGCTTTCAGCTGTTCCTGGAGTAGAGCCGCCTTTTTTCGATCTGAGGTGATGCAGATCAAATGAAGCCTGTTTTCGTAGTGCTGTGGAGGAAAATGACTGGTAACGATGGAGACTGGTTTTCCTTTCACCAACTTTCGCAGGATAGGAAGGTTTGCACTGGAGGGAAGGGTATCGCGAACGAGAATCGCGGTTTCTCCACAGGCTT
>OGGQ01004752.1_pt1 | contig 10726 bp, 8 predicted proteins | sample 1571191 | NCBI WGS metagenome assembly OGGQ01 (sample SAMEA2582061, study PRJEB24529) | metagenome | biome: Human gut stool | place: China | collected 2011
ATCTCGGTGATGGACAGGGAGGAGGTGTTGGAGGCGAAGATGGTGCCCTCTTTGCAGAAGCCGTCCAGCTCATGGAGCAGCTCCTTCTTGGCAGCCATTTCTTCCTTGATGCACTCAATGACCAGATCGGCGTCAGCGGACTCCTCATGGGTCTGGGGAATCAGGACATTGGCCATCAGGGCGTCCATAGCCTCCTGTGCCATCTTACCCTTTTCCACTCGCTTCTGAAGAGACTTGCCCAACTCGTCCTTGTGGCGCTGGGCGGAGGCAGGGCTGCTGGCGTACATCAGAATTGTGTGACCCTTAGCGGCAAAAATCTGAGCAATGCCGCGGCCCATGGTGCCGGCGCCGAAAAGTGCAATTTTCATACTGTGTTCCTCCTATTTACATAGTGTAAAATGTTTGCCAGCGTCCTTCTGGCAGGGTCGACCGGATAACCGGTCCCGCTCTCTTGAGACACAGTATACCTGTTTTTGAGCCGGCGCGCAAGAGAAAAAGTGTAGGAATGTTTTAACGAAGTGGCAGAGGAAAGCACAAAACTGCCCAGACCGGTTAGCCGGACAGCCGGCTAATGTTGTGCTCCGTGAGGGAGAACCACTGCACCGGACAGGGATCTGTACCCCCGGTGTGTCCCTCCAGCCACTGGAGGTAGACCGCCTCATCCACCGGGGTGTCGTCTCCGTCCAGATAGTAGAGAAAGCCGCTGCCGCTCACGTCCAGTTCCTCGGGGAAGGTAGGAAAGTCCGGGTTTTGGTCCGAGATCTCCCGGTCCCAGGCGTCCGCGGAGCCGGCGTAGGTGTAGCGGTCAGCCTGGGGATTGTACTGGTACACATCATAGGGCCAGAACCGGCCGCCAAAGCCCTGGTTGTGGCTGGAAGGGGAGAGAACGGCGCCGTTTTCATAGAAGATGGGATCCAGGCCCAGCTTTTCTGAGTATTGGAGCGTGCCAGTATCTGCCCGGTAATCCAGTACATAGGTGCCCTGTCCGGCCACGACGGTGGTGTAGAGGGACAGGAGAAGCTCTTCCCGTCCATCCCCGTCCACATCACAGACTGCAAATTGATTTTCCGGGTACCCGGCGGGAGTGGTGGGGTGTTCGGCAGCAAAGTCGTCCAGGAAGTGGGGGAGGGGTTGACCCGTGAGGACATCCTGCAGAAGGGAGGCGTAGTAGCTGCGTGCCTGGGGGCCTCCTCCCGCCAGGGGGGCAGGCGGCTGGCTGGAGAGGGGGACAAATCCCCGGTACAGCCACTGAGGCTGGCCGTACGAAAGGGAGGACCAGTCGGGATTTTTGTCATAGAAGTCAAAGCCGCCCTCCCCGGGAATTGCAAGGCGGGTGAACCAGAAGTCGTAGGAGAGGGAGCCGTACTCCGGGTCATGCTGAGGATAGAGGAGATAGCGGGCCTCCTCCGTATCCGGAAGAACACCGCTGTCCAGCGCCGCCTGAGGCAGATCCAGCACCCGCTCCAGTTCTCCTTCCGCAAAGCGGAACAGTCCCAGATCTCCGGGGGTCTCGTCCCCCTGATAGGTGGTGGAATTGGAGCACAGCAGCCACAGAACCCCATCCTCCTCCCAGGTGGAGTAGAGGCCGTTATCTCCGCCGATGAGGTAGCACTCTCCCACAAAGTCCTGCACGTCCTCATCCCATACCCCCACAGCCAGGTTGCACAGTCCGGCTGTGTGGGGGCCGCCGGTACTCTCCACCAGAATCAGGGTGTGGGAGCCGGAGGAAGCGGAAAGAAGCCTTGTCTGGGTGGCTGTATAGTAAGGATCGAAATAGTCCATAGCGCGCTGCAGCAGCATGGTGTTTTGGAGGGATTCGGTGATGGGCACAACGTCCCAGCCTCCTTCCGGTTCTCCGGAGGTGCCGGCCCACCGGCACCACAGAGCGGGGGAGAGCTCCAAAGTCTCCTCCGCCGGTACCAGAAGATCCCCGGTCCCGGGGGTGGAGTCCGGGGGCATGTAACGTTCCAACACTCCATCCTGCCACTGGTAGAGCCGCTGAAATTCCGTTCCGCTCAGGTCTGTTCGAGCGGAGAGGTACAGGGTAACCTGCTGATCCGCGCCCACCCGGAACCCAGTTACGGACAGGTTCGTCAGGATGCCGGGGTCTGTGGGATCGGCGGCCAGCTGCGCCTCCAGCTGCCCGCGGAGGGCCTCCAGGGTGACACCGGCCATGGACAGCCCCTCCTCCTGGGACAGAAGCCGCCCCTCCTCCACCTGATAGACCCAGGTGGACAGAGTGGGTGAGGCATCTACCCGTCCGTCTGCGGCCGCCTGGGTGTCCCGGTAGACCACAAGACTGAGGTAATCCCCTGACAGGGAGGGATAGCACAGGCAGCGGAACCAGCCCTGGTCCCAACCCGGCTCCCCCAGGGACTGGATGGCAGTGCGGTATTCCTCCGCCAGGGCGGACAGCTCCTCGTTGACGGTCCGGGAAGCCTCCGTCTCCGCTAAAGCCAGGACAGGCACCTCCACCCGGTTGCCCAGCTGGTCGTAGTACTGGAGCTGGAGTTCCACCGGGACGGATGCGCGGGAACGCTGGCAGGACACCAGAGAGCCGCACAGCAGGATGACTGCCCCTACCAGAGCCATGAGCCATGCTGGCGGGCGCTTCTTTTTCCACTAAAAGATGTTGCGGACGCGCAGCTCCGTCTCTTTTGCTGAGCCGGACAGGTGGGTGGCAAAGGGGGAGCGGGGCGGAACAGGGGGGATGTGGTTCATGGGATGCTCCTTTCATCATAAAGGGAGGCAAAGGATCGGTGAAACGTGTGGTCAGGGTGATCCGGAACAAGGTGTCCCACTGGAAGAAGAATAGAATGGCGGGGCCCAGCTTGTCATAAGAGCCGTCGGATTGCTCCGGGTGCAGACCTGGGATATGGTGGTGCCCGGAGTATGGATCTTCTCCCTGTATTAGTGCTGTTGTGGCGGCACAGGGCAATAAAGGCTTCGCCGCCCGCCTGGCCGCTGCTGCGGAAACGGTCGTCTCCCAGACGGGCTCATAGTCTGGCAACTGCTCCGTCTCAATGTGTACGAAATCCAGACGGGAGAAGAACAGGAGCAGGCCCGGCCCGCCTGGGGTGGAAAACTATCTGGGCAGAGGCAGACCTGCAGAACGAAACGATCGCTGGTCAGCTAGGATGTCAGTTGATCGGCAAAATCCGTTCCGCAGCCCAACACCCGGGTGTAGCTTCCCTCCGCACTCTGGCCCAGGGCGATGTAGGTGTAGTTGATGCCGTGCCAGCTCAGACGAAGGGGGGCGCCGTCAAGATAGTAAATTCCCAGGCCCAGCTCAAAGAGGGACCAGCGCTGGCCATCCGTGACCCCGGTGGTAACCGGGGTCACGGTATCCACACTCATTGCTCCCTCCACAGTCTCATCGGGCAGATCCTCCAGATAGTACCACTGGGGCACGTTGATGTTGGTCTGCAGGTAGGTGCGGATGAGGGTGTCCCGAGACGCGGTGCTTTCTGTCAGATTGGGGGTATCCGCCATCCCCAGCTCCGAGCCGGCGCCCATGGCACAGTGCTGAACTTCCACGACGGTTCCGTTGCCGTGGTCATAGAGTACGGAGGCGGTGAAGTACAGATCGTCCCCGTTGTCTGCCCGGGCCACCAGATTGTAGACGGCCTGGCCGCCGTAGTTTCGATCCCGGTAGACTCCGTCCGCCGGGGTGAGAGAGACGATCTGCCACACGGCGGAGGCGTTTTGACTGTCCCAGGGGTTATATTGACTGCGGGTAAACTCCTCCAGCCAGACCCGGAACTGGTAGTAAATACCAATACTCAGCTGGTCCTCCGGAACGGCATAGAACTGCTCGTTGTGATCTGGGACCCACTGGGGGCCGTCCCCGTTGACTGCCGCGTTGTTGGCCTGGGTAAACACATCCACCCCGCCGGGGGACAGGAGGGCCAGGTGGCTGTCCCAATAGGCGGCGTAGTCGGCCTGGGCCTGGGAGCCCTGGGCCAGAATGTCCCCCTCCACCGGCCAGCTCCAGGAGAGCGTTCCGCCCTCCAGGCGGACCACGCCCGAGTCCCCATGGAGAAGCCCCTGTGACATGCCGTTCAGGGTGTAGAGCAGGTTAAAGGTGTCATTTTGGAGGAACACTCTGGTGTGAGGGGTGCCGCCCTGTGCGGAGGTGACAAAGGCGGGGCCGGTAAGTTCCCCGGTGGCCTCGTCCACCGCGCCGATGACCAGATAGGTGGAGCTGCTGTCCTGGAAGGAGGCGGCGGCAAGAGTGCAGCCGTCCTGGCTGGAGGTGTTCAGCAGGGAGGGGGATGCGGCCTCCATGTCGGCTGCATCTGCTTGCCCGCTGACGGCGCTGTACAGGGTTTCCAGCAGGGCGCGGTCACGGTCGCTGAGCGTGGAGGCGGGAGAGAGCCCTCCCTCCGGCTGGCCGCCGTCAAAGTACCACTGCCGCCACAAAGGCGGGTCCAGACTAAGGCACTCCTCCGCAGGAACCAGGGGCTGCAGGTCGGTTACGGCGTACTGGTCATAGCGGGTGAAGCTTCCCTTCTGCCAGATGTAGACGTCCTCGCAGCCGCTGACCATATCCTGAACGCTGTCGTCCCGGTCGTCTGTCCGGGCGGTGAGGTAGAAGATGGGCTGACCGTCCCCACCCATGCGGAAGCCCTCCAGTGCCTGGGTTTGAATGCACACATCGGCGTCGGGGTTGTCCTTCCGCACAACGGGGTCATACTGGTCGGCCAGGGCCCGGCACAGCCCTTCCTCCGTCTGCCCGGCCAGATCCAGGGCCTCCGCCAGGGTGACTTGCTGCCCGGTTCCCTTGTCGTAAACCAGGGTGGTAACATGTCCGGTGCTCAGGTCGGTGCGGTATGCCTCCCGGAAAAAGACCAGATTGAGGTATCGATCGGTCTCCGAGGGATAGAGAAGACAGTGGGTTTCTCCCGGTGCCTGGGCGGAGCCTGTCAGCACGGACTGGTAATCTGCCTTCAGCTGGGCCAGAGCCTCGTTGATAGCGGTAACTCCTTCACTGGACTGGGCCGTTCCGGACACGGCCAGAGCAGGAATTTCAATGTAATTGGAGGATGTGTCATAGTGCTGCACATCCATCACCAGGGATACTTCCGGTTTCTGGCTTTGGCAGGATACCAGGGAGCCGCACAGCAGAATGGCGGCTCCCACCAGGACCATAAACCACACCGGCGGACGGAGCTTTTTCCATTGAAAGATGTTTCGGATGCGCAGCTCCGTCTCCCGGGCCGAGCCGGACAGGTGGGTGGTGAAGGGGGAATGGGGGGGTATTTGGGACAGGCGTTTCATAGCGGCCTCCTTTGGCAGACAGGATGTCAGGTTGTTATTCTTGTTCCGGGGCGCCCATCCACACCAGCTGGCCGTAGGCGTTGAAGGTGTAAGCGGCGGGGCTGCTCTCGGAGTTGTCGGGGTCGAAAGGACGCTCAATGAGCTGCTGGTGTTCTTTGTCCACGGTGATTTCCCCCGCCAGAGCGAAGGCGTATTCAAACTGTTCCTTGGCGGGATTCCAGAGGTACCAGGCATGCATATCGGTATTGGTGCTGTCGCAGGGCAGCCCCAGGTCCTGGGAGCCATCAAAGTTGATGTCCTGGACATAGACCTCCTTGAAGGACTCCGCGGAGAATCCGGAGGGAGAATAACATTCCGACGGAATGGTGGTCCGGGCCAGGGTGTCCGCATCAAAGACATTGGAGGTCGGGAGAGGGAACTCCGGGAGAATGGTCTGGAGGAGCCGTCCTCTGTCCCACACCTCAACCTGGTCGTAGTAGAGATAGCTGGACTCGTAAAGGCTGTTGTGATCCACAAATCTCCGTCCGCGGAGCGCTAGAGTCAGCGCGCGGTTTTCACCCACGGCGATGGAGAGGGTGTCGGTGAAGTAGCCGTCGGAAACCAACTGGAACTGCTGCTTCTCCTCAGACCAGGACAGAGTGTTCCACACCGGAGCGTGCCACTTGTCCTCCAGATGGGGCAGGCGCAGCTCCTGCAGGCCATCCGAGCCGGAGCACACGTAGGCGCCGTATATAGCGGTAATGTTCTCGCGGTTCTCCCAGTCCAGCGCGAACCGCTCCTCCAGCTGACCGTTCCCCACCTCCAGGACGAAGTAGATGGCCCCTCCATAATTGGAGGTGCGGTCGTCCAGCTCCAGCACCAGACACTGGTGTTCCGTTGTGGTGAGAAAAGCGGGGAAGGGAATGGGCCAGAAGGCGCTGGAATCTGCACTCCAGTGCAGGACCTCTCCACTGCCCAGGAAGACCTCCAGGTCGGTCTGACCGCCATTGGTATTGTCAACGCGGCGGGAGGTGACCACCACGCTGTCATCCTCACCTCCCTGGCCGTCCAGATTGACCCGGTCACAGAACACGATGCTTGTGCCCTCCTCCGGCGGCTGCTGGTCGGCGGGGAGAACCACGTCGCCGGTGTGGGCGGCCTTCAGAAGCTGGAACAGGGGGAAAACGGCCGCCTCCTGGCCGGAGGTGGGCTGAACGGTCACGGCCTGGTCCTCCGGGTGGAAAGTGAGGGTGACCAGCTGCCGGCCCTCCCCCTCCAACCCCAACCGATTCGCCGCCGCCTGGGAGAGCTCCCGGGAGCGGACAGAGCCGTCTGGCCAGCGCTGGAAGACGGTGAGAGAGCCTGATGGGCTGCAGCAGATGAGCTCCAGATCTCCGTCACCGTCCAGATCCAGGTGGGATACCTGCCCGCTGAGATCTGCCAGCGTGAACGCTGTTTCGTCGGGCAGAGTAATTTCATAGACATATTGATCCGGCCCCTCATCAAAGACGGTGTGGGTGACAGTCCCGCTGTACCCCAGCAGATGATCAAAGGGGACGGCCTCCGTGCCGGGCTGGGTGAGGGCAAATTCCGGCCCGGCGGGCGGAGGGGACTTCACCCGACAGGACACCAGAGAGCCGCACAGGAGAATGAGCATCCCAATTAGGACCATAAGCAAAACGGGCGGGCGCATCTTTTTCCACAGGAAGATGCTGCGGATGCGCAGTTCCGTCTCCCGGGCTGAGCCGGACAGGCGCGTAGTGAAGGGAGAGCGGGGCGGAACAAGAGACAGGCGGTTCATAGCGGCCTCCTTTTACAGTAGAGAGAAAAATTGGAGCACGGTTCAGGTGCCTTTCAGTTGGGCCACCGCGTCCAGAATGGTCTGGCCGTAGGCGCGGTGTTCCTGGGCGGGCAGGGCGCGCAAGGCGGCCTCGTCACAGGCCAGTTCCGTGTCCCGTTCCACCATTCGGGTCATGTACCACATGAGGGGGTTGAACCAATGCAGGGCATTGGCCCACAGGGCCAGAGTCTTCAGCCAGATGTCCCGCCGGCGGAAGTGGGTCAGCTCATGGAGCATGGAATAGCGCAGGGCGGAGTCAGAGGGGACATACTCAGGAAGCAGCAGCACGGGCCGGATGAGGCCGGCCAGCATGGGCACACGCAGCCCCTGACAGGTCATGAGCTTGGGGCGGCGGTTCAGGTGCAGCTGGTTACCCAGCTGATTAAAGAGCTGAATGGTGGCGGGATTGGTCACTGGGCTGCTCCACCGGCGCAGATAGCACAAAAAGCGCACATGGGCAATGAGAGCCCGGATCAACACCACGCCCACACCCGCCAGCCATACTCCAGTGAGAATTTGGGACAGGGAGAGGGAAAATCCTGAGGATGATATGTCCGGGGAGCCGGAGGGCGGGACCTGGCCTTGCTCCGGGGAAGAATCAGAGGCGGATGCGGAGGGTGCTTGCCCCTGACCGGGCTGGGTGGAGGTGTCAGCGCCGTGAGAAGAGGAGGGATCTCCTTCTGCATCAGGGCGAGTGGGACGGCCTTGGAAGAGGATGGGATCGGAGGGGACGGTCAGCTGAATGGGGGCCCTGGCATTCTGTTCCGCCTGGGGCAGCAGAGGAAGAGGGATAGCCAGGCGCAGGCACAGCAGCAGCCAGGCCCAGCAGCGCCAGCGGGCCCCGTAGCGGGAGCGGGTGGAGCGGGACAACAGGGAAATAATCAGCACCACAGCGCTGCCCCCCAAGGTCAGCGCCCCCAGTGCAGGCAGAAAATCAGGCATCGGTTTTTCCTCCGCTCAGTTCATCCACCAGCTGCTTCAGCTCCTCCAAATCCCGGCGGGCCAGCCCCTCCCGGGCCAGGGCGGCCACAAAGTTTTTTGGGGAACTGCCGTACAGGCGGGAGAGCACGCTGCGGCTCTCAAAAGACTGGTAGTCCTCCAGACCGATTAGGGGGGAATAGAGGTTGCCCCGCCCCTCCCGGCGCACAGATACAAAGCCCTTTTCGGCCAGGCGGGTCAGGTAGGTGTTAATGGTGTTGGGCGCCCAGTGGAAGGGCTCCAGACTCTGCTCCAGCTGGGCCCGGGTGGTGTCCGGCCCCGAGGCCCACAGGGCCTTCATGACCTCCAGTTCTGTGTCGGGCAGTCGTTTCATAATTGGATGCTCCTTATCTTCTACAAATGTAGTTGTTAACTATATACTACACTTGAAGTAGAAACAGATCAAGTTACAGTGTGGTTACAAATCGACACAAAAAGAGCCGGACAGCTGCAAAAGCTGTCCGGCAGGGTAAGAAGCTCAATTAGAGTAAAATCTGACCGTTGATCTCCAGATGAAAGCACAGCTGGAAAAACTCCGCTGCCTTCCGGCAAAGTACCATGCGCTGGAGGAAGATTTCGAAGTAGTCCATGACGGCGCACACCTGGGTGTTGATGGACAGGGAGAGGGTGACCGTCTTTGCGGTCATGTCCAGCAGTACTTCCGAGCGCTCCACAGCGTAGTTGACCCGGTCATGAATATCGAAGCTGGTGATGTCGGTGTTGCGTACGCGGCTGCGGCGCACATCAGTCTTGTCGGCCAGAATCAAAGCGGCGGCAATGGCGTTGACGGGAAAAGCGGTGGAGTCGTCGTGGTGCCCGATGGCGGTGATAACCGCGGCCACATCAGTGGGCTCCATTCCCATCTTGTCCAGAATCCGAAAGGCCATGGTGGCGCCGCTGATGGCGTGATCGTGGCGGTTGACCACGTTGCCGATGTCGTGCATGTAGGCAGCAATCCGGGCCAACTCCACCTCCCTGGGGGCGTAGTTTAGGGTGGAGAGAATCCGGGCGGCCACATCGGCGCACTTGCCGACATGGGCAAAGGCGTGCTCCGTGAAGCCGAGGGCCAGCAGGGAGGCGTCCGCCTGGGTAATATAGGTGCGGATTTCGGGGGAGTTTTTCACATCCTGAAAGGTGACATTCATGGGAACCTCCGTGTCCATGGCAGCAAAATCAGATCTGAGTGATGTCATACGGCGTGGTCTGATATACGTAATAGTTGAGCCAGTTGGTGTAGAACAGCTGGGCAGCGGAGCGCCAGCGAACAATGGGGGCCTGATAGGGGTCGTCGTTGGGGAAATAGTGGGCGGGCACATCAATGTGCAGTCCCTTATTCACATCCCGGAAGTACTCGTTGGCCAGGGTGTCCGGGTCGTACTCCGGATGTCCCGTGATGAAAAAGCGGCGGTTATCCTCGCTCTTCACCGCAAAGACGCCGGCCTCCTTGGATACGGCCAGCAGCTCCAGCTCCGGCCGGGCCAGAATGTCTTCCAATTTGTTGGTGGTGTAGCGGGAGTGGGGGACATAGAACTCATCGTCAAAGCCGCGGAACAGGGGAGACTGCTTTTTAATAATGGTGTGGGGGAAAATACCCGACAGCTTCTTGGGCAGGGAATACTTAGGAATGCCGTAGTGGTAGTAAAGCCCTGCCTGGGTGCCCCAGCAGATGTGCAGGGTGGAGTGGACGTGGGTCTTGGTCCACTCCATGATTTCACACAGCTCGTCCCAGTAGTCCACATCGGTGAAGTCGAGATTTTCCACCGGAGCGCCGGTGATAATCATACCATCATATTTACGCTCCCGGATCTCATCAAAGGTGGTATAAAAGGAGGAGAGATGGTCCGCGTCTGTATTCTGGGAGATATGGCTGGAGGTGTGCAGCAGCTCCACCTGAATTTGAAGCGGGGTATTGGACAGCTTGCGCAGCAGCTGAGTCTCTGTAACAATCTTGGTGGGCATCAGATTTAAAATGAGCAGGTTCAGCGGGCGCATATCCTGATGGATGGCCCGGTACTCAGTCATAACAAAGATATTCTCTCCCTCCAGCGTAGCGCGGGCGGGCAGAGAATCGGGAATTTTAATGGGCATGACAGCCACTCCTACCTATTTAATATAATATGTAAAAAGAGTAGCACAAAAGGTGTCTTTCCGCAAGCTGGATTTTGACAGATGATTGTCCACCTGAGGTGGACGAAAAAATTTGAAAAAAGGTGTTGACAAATGGGGAGAGTTCTGTTAGTATAATCAAGCGCGCCGGGCAAGGCGACAGAATCTTCCAGAAGAGCACAAGAAAGTTTAAAAAACTTGAAAAAAGTGCTTGACAAACGGAAACGACTGTGGTATCCTTGATAAGTCGCTTGCGAGAGCGGCAGCGCGATAGCCCTGGACAACCGGCGAATGAAAGAGCTCAAAAAAGTTTGAAAAAACTTGAAAAAAGCTCTTGACAAAGGAAAAACCGAGTGCTATAATGAAAACCCGCCGCGAGAGAGCGGTGTGCACCTTGTAAATTAAACAACGTGACAAACACGAAAGCACCAGAAGGTGATGGTTGTTTGAAAGAGCTTTGAACAAAGCTTGTAGGACAACGTCAATTTGATTTCTTTCTTTGAAGCTTGAATTGAGCTTCAATAAAATTGATTTAAGGAACTT
>OGGQ01004755.1_pt1 | contig 10723 bp, 6 predicted proteins | sample 1571191 | NCBI WGS metagenome assembly OGGQ01 (sample SAMEA2582061, study PRJEB24529) | metagenome | biome: Human gut stool | place: China | collected 2011
CTCGGTGACAGCTTGATTAGTATATCACTCTGTTTACCGTTTGTCAACACTTTTTTTGAGATATTTAAAAAGTTTTATTTTTTTAATCCCTTTCAGGAATTCTAATTATACACTATTTTTACAAATTGTCAATAGTTTTAACAAACATTCGTTAAAAAATTATTCATTTGCCGCAGCCGGTCATTCGTTATAGCTTACCGTGGCGTTGACATAGGATATATGGTCTTTCATAATCGTATATGCAAGGGCGTAATCCCTGTCCTCTATGGCCTTCAAAAGGTCGCCGTGTACCTTTATTACTACCTCCATAAAGCCCCACTTCATACTGTAGGCGTTTATATTCGCCTGCTTCACTCCCTTTTTAATTGTAGAATATGAAGCCCTCATCATCTTATAAAGCAGCTCATTATGCGCCGCCTTGGCCACCTGCATATGGAACTCCGTGTCATAGTATGCGAACTGCGTTATATCGTTTTTGTTTTCTATCATCTTTTCATAGGCCTGTCTTATACGGGAGATATCCTCCTCCGTCGCCCTTTTGGCCGCGTAGCTGGCGTTTTCCGACTCAAGCATAAAACGGAACTCCAGCACCTCCGAAGGCTTTGACCCCTCGACTATCATATTGAACGGCGACGTGTTTATCATATCGTCCGTCTTATTAATGTAGGTTCCCGATTTTGACCTTACGATGAAGCCGGAAAGGGCAAGAGCCGTATATGCCTCTCTGAGGGAGCTTCTTCCGACTTCAAGCATATCGCTCATCACATTTTCGTTTGGCAGCACCATGCCCGCGGGCAGCTTGCCCATTATGATAAGATCCCTGAATCTTTTAAAAAGCTCGTTCGATATATTTTTGCTGTCGCCAACCTTTAAATAATCCAGATTCTGCTGAAGCGCCTCGTACATAAACATCCCCTCTTTGTCAGACAATATATATTTTATGTTATCATTTGGATAGGAAAATGTCAAGAAATTACCTTTTCTCCGCCGGTTTTGTTAAATTCGGCTCCATATCGCTTAATGTTAATTTTTTGACGTTTGTCCATATATTTTTAATTATTTTTGTATCATTAACTGTTGATATATTTTTATTTATCCGTCATTATTTACATATTTTTAATCTAAATTTATGATTTTTTATATATATCCATTAATAACAGGTTTGAAAAAACATTGCTCAAATTTTATGTCAACAACTGTATTTACAATACCCAAACATCCATGCCTATGTTTATCTAAAATGGACATAGAGAAAAAATTTCCTAAAATTTATAATATATATATTCAGTTTTAAAGAAAGGGGTAATTTGTATGAATAAGAAACGATTATTGGGCGCGGCTCTTGTTTTGAGTATGTTTTTGTCCCAGACGGCTTTCGCCGACGCGAGCACGACCCAGGGCAGAACGGCTTACAAGGATCTTAACGCCAGAACGGAAATATATGCCGTTACACAGACTCCCGGAAGCGACTATCCCTACTATGGAATGAAATGGGAACCCAAGGGCGGCGTTTTATACGGAAGAACGGATCACGGCGGACAGGTTGGAACGGGCTACGGCCTTGCCAATGAAGCAGCTCTTGAAAACGAGTCCATTGTTTCCCATTATTACGGAACAAATGATATGACAAGCTCCTATGACCTTGAATACTGGTCGTATATTTACGGAAAAGCCCTTGACGACGGCGAACACGGCTTCCTTGTATATCTCAATTTTGACGGCGAGGGCAGCGACTGCGCGAGAGTTACCTCGGGAACATTCGACAGCAGGCTCACGTCGGATTTCGCGTATCTCAACACTCTCACCTGCCCCGTATTTCTCAGGATCGGCGGCGAGGTAAACGTATGGTCGGTAACGGCCACGCCGGAGCAGTATATCGCGGCATACAGGCATATAGCCGATCTTGCCAGAAAATACGCTCCAAACGCGGCTCTTGTTTTCTCACCCAACTACAGCAGCTCATACCGGCTTGACGTTGACACATACTATCCCGGCGACTCCTATGTTGACTGGATCGGCTGCTCGCTCTACTACAATCAGTACCATCAGTCGCTTACCGGCCAGGACGCCTTTGTCGGTGTCGGCGTATACGGCGATCCCATGCTCAACGTCCAGCAGACCGTAAATCTGGCGGCTCTTCACAATAGGCCGATAATGATCACCGAGGGAGGCTCGTCAAACCATCACAGCGGAAACGACATATCCGCCTGGGCGGCAGAGCGTATGCAGAAGGCTTACTCATTCCTTCCCATGGTATATCCTCAGATCAAGGCTATGGTAGCTTCGGACTACGGCTCACCCTATGAGGTCGTTGACTATACTTTCTATGACAACTCGGTCGTAACTGCAGCGTATAACAAGGCGGTAAGCTCCAACCCCACACTGCTCTCAAGCTATAACGGAACCGCCTCATACTATACGAAGCTGTCCGCTTATCCTTCCCAGTGGTCGGGAACGGTGAAGCTGGCCGCCTATACATATTCGTCCGATAAGCTCAACGCCAGCATGTATATCGACGGTGTTTGGAAGGCGGCGTCTATGGATTATCCATATAGCTTCACTCTTGACACGACGACGCTCACACCCGGCAGCCATACGCTCAGGATCAATTTCAGCAACGGAGCGGAAAAGACATATAATTTCACTGTATAGGGCGCGGAGCGCCTAAGTCAAAAGTCTTATGGACTTTTGACTTATAATTGTCGGCGAGGATTTCAAAAGTTCCCAAGGAAACTTTTGAAATCAGTCCGTGGCTAAAATTTCAGGTAATTTACGCCGGTGGAAATTAATTCCACCGGTGTTTTTAGTTATGCAAAAGTTACTGATAAATAAAATTATCAATGGTCTTAAAATTAAATTGAAGTTAACTATCAAGCTATGGACGCCGGCGGAAGTGAATTTTTCCGGCGTTTTTAGTTATGCAAAAGTGTTTATTGGATCTGAAACCAGCACAGTTTATACTATAACCCTAAAACTACGAACACCGTGGGAATTCATTTCTCACGGTGAACACAGCATAGGATTTTACCTCTGCCTGAGTCCAAAAGTTTCCTTGGGAACTTTTGAACTCCCCACCGGCGTTTTTAGTTATGCAAAAGTTACTGATAAATAAAGTTATCAGCAGTAATAAAATTAAAATAAAATATCAGGCTCTTTACTGCCGCTGACTCCAAATTCCTGACTAATGCATATTTTTTCTCCAAACTGCGAATATTACACCCGGCAATTTAGAATTTATCAGGAGGAATTAATATGAAGGAAAACAAGATTTTCAGCGTATTGCAGCGTGTCGGCCGATCCTTTATGCTCCCCATAGCCATACTTCCCGTGGCCGGGCTGTTCCTTGGCATAGGCGGGTCGTTCACCAACGCTGCTATGATAGAAGCCTACGGGCTTTCTTCAATCCTTGGTGAGGGGACAGTTCTTCATGCCCTGCTGACCGTGCTCAATGACTGCGGCTCGGTGGTATTTGATAATCTTCCTCTCCTTTTCGCGATTGGCGTGGCCATCGGTATGGCCAAAAACGAAAAGGCCGTAGCGGCACTGTCCGCGGTTATCGCTTTCTTTGTTATGAATGCTGCTATCAGCGCTCTTATTGAACTTACTGACGCGGTAAATACCCTTCCAGATGGTTCAATCGGCGTAAATGTTGGCATAACAACCCTTCAGACTGGTGTTTTTGGCGGAATAATCGTCGGCTTGGGTGTAGCTGCTCTCCATAACCGTTTCTATAAGATTGAGCTTCCCCAGGTTTTTTCATTCTTTGGCGGAACAAGGTTTGTCCCCATAATCTCGGCCGCTGTCTATCTTTTTGTCGGAATAGGACTGTTTTTCGTCTGGCCAATAATCCAAAGAGGAATACTGGCAGTCGGAGGTCTTGTGCTTAGGTCCGGATACGCCGGAACGCTCATATACGGCATAATAGAAAGGGCTCTAATCCCCTTCGGACTTCATCACGTTTTTTATATACCATTCTGGCAAACCAGTGTGGGAGGTACAGCCATCATTGACGGAACCCTTATAGAAGGCGCGCAAAATATCTTTTTCGCCCAGCTGGCCAGCCCTAACACGGTGAGATTCAGCTCCGATGCAACACGTTTTCTCGCTGGAAAATTCCCATTCATGATTTTTGGCCTTCCGGGAGCCGCCTTTGCCATGTACAGATGTGCTAAACCGGAGAAGCGTAAGGCAGTCGGAGGTCTTCTTCTTTCCGCTGCCCTTACCAGTATGCTTACAGGAATAACAGAGCCTTTGGAATTTACCTTCCTTTTTGTGGCTCCCATACTTTATATCATCCATTGTATTTTTGCCGGACTGTCGTTCATGCTCATGCATATCTTTGACGTTGGCGTTGGAATGACGTTCTCCGGCGGATTAATTGACCTTTTCCTTTTCGGTATATTGCAGGGCAACGCCAAAACCAACTGGATATGGATCGTATTTGTCGGGGCGGCCTATTTCTTCCTTTATTATGCCGTATTTTCCGCCGTTATCCGTCTCAGGGATCTTAAAACCCCCGGGCGTGAGGACGCCGGCGAGGCAAAACTTTACACCCGCGCCGACTACAACGAGGCAAAGGCCGCCAGACCGGCCGCCGGAGTCCTTTCGGCCTCGACCATGGAAGCCGCCGGCAAGGATAAAACAGCCGAAAACGCCGACACGGTCTCCCCTGCCATTGTTGACGGTCTGGGCGGCATGGACAACATCACGGACGTGGACTGCTGCGCCACAAGACTGCGCTGTTCCGTAAAGGACGGCAGTCTCATCGACGACGACGTTCTGCGCTCCACCGGAGCCGCCGGAGTAATCAAAAAGGGCAAGGGCGTGCAGATAGTATACGGCCCGAAGGTGACCATAATAAAATCCAATCTGGAAGAATATATGTCCCATGCCGCCGAAAACCTGCCCCCGGAGAAAAAATGCAAAAGCTCCATAATTTTGGGCTGTCCCGTGAGCGGAAGGGCTGATACCATAGATAAGACACCGGATGAGGCCTTTTCCCAGGGACTAATGGGAAACGGCATCGTCATTTTCCCAAAAAACAATATGGTATATGCCCCCGATGACGCCACGGTCATACACGTCTTTCCGGCAAAGCATGCCATCGGACTAATGACCGATTCCGGTCTGGAATTGCTCATACATGTCGGCATAGACACGGTCAAGCTGGACGGCCGGGGTTTCACGGTATTTGTTAAGGAAGGCCAGCACGTCAACCGGGGCGACAAGTTGCTTTCCTTCGATATGAAATATATAAGGAACAACGCCGTAAGCGACGCCATACCCGTTGTATTCACCGGCGGGGAAAGGCTTGCCGTCCGGCTTATCAAGGGAGCCGGAAACTATAACTCCGGCGAGGATATACTTGACGTGGAAAAGGAATAGGCTGTAAACAACAAAAAGTCCCAAACGGGACTTTTTGTGTATTAGAAAGAAGAGGATAGGGTATGTTAAACATTTGGGATGTTTTTATCTTTTCAAACCCGGCAGTTTGCGAGGATGCCGGGTCAAATTTAAAGGAGCTGTTTTGAGGCTAATTGAAATGCTCTGGCGGCATTGTCTTTGATATAGTATATTAAAAGTGTATTTTTATTGCTCCTTTTAAAACTGTTTAAATATGGCGCTTGTTATATATTCGCCGTGAATCAAAAACTTTGTTGTCTGATTTCAAACCGATTATATAATGAAAATTTTAGAATGTCAATAGTAAAAAAATATTTTTTAAATTAAAATTTCCCCGATTTATGGCGTTTTTTCAAAACAAACTGTTTTTTGTTGTCTGATATTAAATTTTATTTTTCTGTTTACATGTCCTATTTTTTGTTGTAAAATCATGATAATGATATTTGCAAGGAGTTTTACTATGGCTGATGAAAATATAATGTCGCTCAACGACGGCTTTCCATATGACTGCATACTTTACGGAAGTGAAAAAATCACCTCTGATTATCTTGTTGAGCAGTTCAAAATGCTCATACTTTCGGATAAATTTCCGCCCGGATACCCCCTTCCCACGGAAAACACCCTCTGCGAAAGGCTCGGCATAGGCCGCAGCACTCTCAGGGAGGCGTTCAAGGTGCTTTCCGCCTACGGGCTTATAACAAGGACAAAACACGGCACCTTCGTAAACGACAGCGTGGATTTCAGCACGTCCCTTATGATGGATTACTGCTTCGAGGAGGCCGGGGTAAAGGATCTTCTTGAGTTCAGAAAAATATTCGAGGCCGAATCCGCCTGGCTTGCCGCCCAAAAGGCAACCACAGATGACATCAAAAACCTAAAGGAAATTATGATAAAAATGGAGAACTGCGGGGACGACCCGGCCGCTCTTTCATATAACGACGTGGCTTTTCACTTCGCCATAGCCAAGTGCGCCCACAATAAACTGCTCATCAGCATTATGAAGCTGATCTCAAATACATATTACAAGGGAATAAGGAGCAATTTTGAAAAGCTGGATCATGTCGGCGACAAAACTCCCCTTGACGCCACCCTCGGACTGCACACAAGGATATTTGACGCCATCCTTCTGAGGGATCCGGAGGCCGCGGCCGCCGCCATGAGGGAGCACCTCGACCTTACCCTTGAGGCCGTCGAAGACCTTAACGAGCCGTAACTAAAGGCTTAAAATTAAAAAAATAATCCTGAGTTTTTCGCTCAGGATTTTTATTTATAAAATTTGATTACGGTAAATTTTTGCGGAAGGATTATTCTTCACCCTCATCCCGCGGAAAACATATTTCTCCGTGTGTTTTTTCAAATTCTTTTACACAGTTCCTTATGAGTGTCCTCTTCCGGATCGTCCCTCATATTTTGCCACATATTTTAATTTATAGTGAAGTTACGGGTCTATTTCTATTCCCAGATGTTTGTTATTGGGGTTTCTCATTTTTATCTCCGATAGTATCTTAGGTATTCTTTAAAAATAACCGGCGCCCGAAGGCGCCGGTTAATCGATTAAATAATAATACTTATATAACTGTTACAGTCCATATAACTTTTAATCCACTTGTTGTTGTTGCAGTTATTGTTGTGGTTCCTGATGTCAAACCTACTGCATATCCTGTTTCGTTAACCTTTGCAATAACACCATTAGCAACACTCCACGAAATTACAGCTTCCTTTGTAACATCTGAAACTCCAAGTTGTATACCCTCTCCGGGCGAAAGACTTGTTGATTTATTTATGACTGTATCAAGTGGCTTTACAGTTACATTACAGGTAATTTTTCTTGCTCCGTCTTCTGTCTCTGCTGTAATAGTTGCACCTCCAGCAGTTAAGCCTGAAACTTTTCCTGTACTATCTACTGTCGCAACTGCTGGATTACTTGAACTCCAGTTTACTTTTTTATTTGTTGCATTGATTGGATTAACAATAGCTGTAAGCTGACTTGCTTCTCCGGGTGAAAGGCTTAAACTATTCGTATTAAGTCCAACTGATTCTACGTTAACTACTGGTGTTATTACCGTTACATTACAAGTTGCTGTTTTTTCCCCATCATCGGTAGTAACTGTAATTGTTGTATTTCCAGCTGACATTCCTAATACTTTTCCTGTATTATCTACTGTTGCTACCGAAGGGTTTGAGCTACTCCATGTTACTTCTTTATTTGCAGCATTAGACGGATTTACTATTGCTGTAAGCTGGCCTGGCTCACCAATCGAAAGTCTTAAACTGTTCGTATTAAGTCCAACTGATTCTACGTTAACTACTGGTGTTATTACCGTTACCTCACAGGTAGCTTTAATACTTCCGTCTTGTGTCTCAACTGTAATAGTTGTATTTCCAGCTGATATTCCCAATACTTTTCCTGTATTATCTACTGTTGCTATTGATGTATCGGAACTGCTCCATTTCAACTCTTTATTTGTTGCAGTATCAGGATTTATTGTTGCAGTAAGCTGGCCTGCTTCTCCTATTGAAAGTTTTAAGCTATTTGTATTAAGTTTTATAGATCCTACATCTACTACAGGTTCAATTACATTAACGGCACATGTCGCTTTTTTAGAACCGTCCTTAGTTGTAACAGTGATTTCCGCTGTTCCTTCCGACAGTCCTACTACTTTTCCTGTTGAATCAACCTTTGCCACGCTCTCATCACTGCTATTCCATTCTACCTCTTTATTTGTAGCATCAGAAGGATTTACCGTTGCAGTAAGCTGGCCTGCTTCTCCTATTGAGAGCTTTAATTCCTGTGTATTAAGACCTACTCCTGTTACAGGAATTGTAGTCGCCGCTTTACTTACCGTTACTGTACACTCCGCTGTTTTATCTCCGGCTTTTGCCGTAATTTTGGCTGTTCCTTCTTTAACCGCTGTTACTTTTCCATTAGCATCAACTATAGCTATCGAGCTGTTGCTGGAAGTCCACGTTACAGTATTATCCGTTGCGTTATCAGGTTTAACCGTTGCGGTGAGCTTCTCGCTTGCTCCCTCGGTAAGCGTAAGAGCTGTCTTATTAAGCGTTACTCCTGTTACGGCTATTGTTTCTTCCTTGCCGTTTATTGTACCGCTTCCGGTCTTTTTGTCATAGTCTCCGCTTCCGGTAACCGTGATATCATAGTTAGTTGATATTTCTTTAACATTTCCGTCAAGTTTTATTGTGCTGTTCTTAGCCGCATTTGACGAAACAATAAGTTTATCGACGGTTACTCCATTCTTGATAGTAAGCTTTTCTGTCTTTGCGCTTACATAAAGATTTTCGACATTTGTTTCTACCGTTACTTCGGCTCCGGTCTGGACATAAACTTTGTCAAGTTTTCCGCCGGCCTTTAAAATAGCTCCATTATCTTCAATAGAGATATATCCGTCAAGATCTTTGGCCGTACTGCTGTCAATGTCAATTCCTACAGGCCTATTACCGTAATCTTTTCTCGCGTAGATATTTCCTTCTATCTCGCAATCCTCAAAGCTTATGGTGTTCTCTCCTCCGCCATAGATGTATACGTTACCCCTGATGTCAAGATCTTCAAGGTAAACGTCTCCATTCTCAACATCTTCGTCAATGGTAAGATTGCCATAGATAGTCATATTTTTAAGCCTTACCCACTCATCGGCACTCATAACTCTTACATCGTCATATCTACCGCCGCTGTAAGTTCTTTCGTCTCTTCTGATAGTCAGATCGTCATACCTGGAGCCGCTGTTATAGCCGATATCGCCCGAGGACGTAGATGTGTAATCCGGTTTGGACGCTCCGTTTCTCGTGTTAAGATCATCAGGTTTAATGCTTGATTTAACGCCGCTCTTATAGACAGTCATGTTTTTGATGTCACCCCTGCCGGTGATCCTTATGGCGTCATAGATATCCATGTCCTCAACCTCGGCGCTGCTGAAGTTTACCGTAGCGTTGTCAGCGTTGCCGGTTGCCTCAAATGTTTCTATCACGCAGTCGGAAAGGAGACGAACATTGGTTTCAGCGTCAAGCTCCACATAGTCGATCTCGGCGTCAAGCTCGATATAGCTGTTGAACTCGTTATCAATGATCACTTTTGAATATCCGCTTCCCATGAGCTTGCCGTATTTCTCAAAGGTGGTCTCTTTGACCGTTGTTTTTCCCTCTGCTACAAATTCGGCGTCGTTTTTACTCATTTCCAGCTTGTTTATCTCACAGTCGTCAGCGGTAATTGTCTTTCCGCCATCAACAATAAGTTTTCCCTCGACCTTTACGTTATCAAGGCTTACATCCCTGCTGGAGAGAGTGCTGGAAATAATCAGATCGCCTTTGATAATTTTATCGCTGAGGGATGTGGATGTGAGCCTGTAACCCTCAAATACCTCTCTGTCATCCTCCTCGGTCTTATTGTCATAATTCATTGTCTTGTCAAGGGAGATAACAGCCTCTGCCCTTGTAAGCACTCTGTCGGCCTTAAAGTCTCCGTCGGGATAACCTGACATAATTCCGGCGTTGGTAACGGCTCCAACATATCCGGCCGCCCATGACGGAATGTATCTGTAATCAGCATATTTAGCCGCGGAAGCAAAATCCTGGCCAAGTCCAAGTATTTTGGAGATCATAACGGCGGCTTCCTGGCGGGTAACCGGAGCGTCCGGACGGAATGTTCCGTCGCCGTTTCCGGTGATATATCCGGCCTCAACGCCCTTCATTATCTCGGCGTAAGCCCAATGGGACGCGCTTACATCACTGAAATAGGCGTTTCCCCTGTCATTATATCCCATGGCCTTATTTACAAGCACTACAAACTCCGCCCTGGTTATGGAGTTGTCAGGCTTGAATGTGCCATCTGGGTAGCCTGCGATATATCCGTTTGATGTCCACTGTATTATTGTGCCCTGCGCCCAGTGTCCTCCGATATCGCTTGGAATGGCGGCTAAAGCCGTCGCGCTTATGGCAAGCGACATGGAAAGAGCCGCGGCGAGAGCCATGCAGATTCTTTTCTTTTTCTTCATAATTAACACCTCCGATTAAATTAAAATCGATATTTTAAATTTTACACTCTGGATATCTAATATATGACGTACATTCTATCCGTAATTTCACTTTATAGCATTTCCCGAAAATATACAACCGATTTTCGGGTTTAGTAAGAAATGCTTAATAATTTGTAATAATTGTAACAAAGGGACAAGTTTTGAGTGTCCGATTGAACTTTGATATTGATATATATAAGGATTGCAACAAAAAAGATCCCCGAAATCAACGGGGATCACAGACTGTCAAAAAACTAATCCATTGTGAGCGGAAGGGTTCGGGAAACGAAGCG
>OGGQ01004756.1_pt1 | contig 10723 bp, 7 predicted proteins | sample 1571191 | NCBI WGS metagenome assembly OGGQ01 (sample SAMEA2582061, study PRJEB24529) | metagenome | biome: Human gut stool | place: China | collected 2011
CTGGACGGGTTTTACAAAGCCGTGCCCAGGGATTAAAGGCAGCACCGCACAATTCATGGCTGACGCCTTAAGTGTCGCCCCGCTTGCATATTTTCCGGCAGTTGTCTCCAAAAGCCTCGCAAATGCACAAAGTATTCGCTGTGTTTTTTGTTTAAACTGCCAAAAAATCTGCCGGCGCGATTCAACACCTGGAATTGTGCGGCATTGCCTGAAAATAAAAGAAAGCCGGGTGCCCAGCGGAAAGACCGTGCGCATCGGGCCGGGACGCGGCGCGGCCGCGCAAAAATTACCGGGAGCGTGTAAATTATGGAAAAATATGCCCTTATGGCGGCGGCCTTCGGCGCGCTGGCGATCACAGCGGCCTCCGGCCTGCTGATCATCCCCGCGCTGCGCAGGCTTCACTTCGGCCAGACCATCAAGGAGATCGGCCCCACCTGGCACCAGGGCAAAAACGGCACTCCCACCATGGGCGGTTTGACGTTTTACCTGGGTGTCCTTGTGGGCGTGGTGCTGGGCTATACGGTTCTGGCGCTCAGCGTGCCCAGCCTGCTGGGGGGCTGGCTTTCCGGCACCAGCGTCTCGCTGTTCATCGGCGTGCTGACGGCTTACGCCTTCGGCCTGGTGGGCTTTGTGGACGACTATATCAAGGTGGTGAAAAAGCGCAACCTGGGCCTGATGGCGCGCTATAAGATCGTGGCGCAGGTGCTCATCACCGGGGCGTACCTTTCCTCGCTGTATCTCAACGGAACGCTGTCCACCATCGTGACGCTGCCGCTGCTGGGCGCGGTGGACTTCGGCTGGTTCTTTTACGTCCTCTCGTTCCTCCTCATCATCGGCATGGTGAACGCCGTCAACCTGACGGACGGCATCGACGGGCTGGCATCCAGCGTCACCTTTGTTGTAATGATGGGCTTCATGTTTATCGCCAGCCTTTTGGGAAACACTACCATGGCGCTGTTTGCCGCGGCCGTGGCGGGCGGCTGCGCGGGCTTCCTTGCGTGGAACTTTTACCCGGCCAAAACGTTTATGGGCGATACGGGCAGTATGTTCCTGGGGGGCGCGGTGGTGGCCGTGGCTTACGGCATCGGCCGGCCGGAGCTGCTCCTTTTCATGGGTGTTATCTACCTGATCGAGGCGTTCAGCGTGATGCTGCAGGTAACATATTTCAAGCTGACCCACGGCAAGCGTATTTTTAAAATGAGCCCCATCCACCACCACTTTGAAATGTGCGGGTGGAGCGAGGTGAAGATCGTCTCCGTGTTCAGCTTCATCACGCTGGTGGGCGTGGTGCTGGGCGGTATTTTTGTCTACGTATCCTGATTCCCCAATAAGCAGCCTGTGCCGATGCGGCCGGCGCGGGCAATTTTGTATCTTCGGAGGTTCCCGATGCCAGAAGCAGCCAAAAAGTTAAAACGCAAGTCCGAGGCCCGCATCCGGCTGCTCAGCCAGCCGCCGCTGGACTGGCCGCTGGCCATCATCGTGCTGACGCTGGTGGTGTTCGGGCTGGTGATGCTGTTCAGCGCCAGCTATGCCACGGCGTATTACCGCTTCAAGGGCGACAGCTTCCACTTCATCCGCCAGCAGGCGCTGTTCGCCGCGGTGGGCGTGGTCGTGATGTTCGTCGCGTCCCACGTGGATTACCACATCTTCCACAAATTTGCGTGGCCCATCATGGCCGTCACGGTCGTACTGCTCATCGTCGTGCTCTTCATGCCGGAGCTGAACGGCGCGAAGCGGTGGATATTCCTGCCCATCGGCGGCAATCTGCAGCCCTCGGAGGTGGCGAAGTTCGCGGTCATCGTGCTGTTCGCGCACATCATTTCCATCAACCATAAGCGCATGAAGACCTTTGCCTACGGCGTGCTGCCCTTCGTCGTCATCCTCGGCGTGATCGCGGGGCTGATGCTGCTGGAGCCGCATCTTTCAGGCACGGTGCTCATTTTGGGCATCGGGGGACTGATGATGTTTGTGGGCGGCACGGGGCTTGTGTGGTTCGGCCTTGCCATCGCGGGCGTTGTGGCGGGCGTGGCGGGCGCCGTTGTGCTGGTGCCGGACCTTGTGCCCTATGCCATGAGCCGCATCGAAAGCTGGCAGAACCCGTGGCTGGACGCCCAGGGCGACGGCCACCAGATCATCCAGAGCATGTACGCCATCGGCTCGGGCGGGCTGACGGGCCTTGGCATCGGCAACTCCAAGCAGAAACACCTGTACCTGCCCGAGCCGCAGAACGACTTTATTTTCTCCGTCATCTGTGAAGAGCTGGGCTTTATCGGCGCGCTGCTGGTGATTTTCCTTTTTGTGGCGCTTTTGCTGCGGGGCATTTATGTGGCGTGGCACGCAAAAGACAAATTCGGCTCCATGCTGGTGGTGGGCGTTATCGTGCAGGTGACGCTGCAGGCGGTGCTGAATATCGCCGTGGTGACGAAGACCATTCCGAACACGGGCATCAGCCTGCCGTTTTTTTCCTACGGAGGCACGTCCCTGCTGATGCTGCTGGGCGAGATGGGCGTTGTGCTTTCGGTCTCCCGCCAGGGCGGCGCGGAGAAGGTATAGCGGCGCGCGGCAGGGCCGCGCGTCTGCATTTTTATTTTTTGAGCGGGGGCAGACCGCCGGTGAAAAGTTTTCCGGCGCGGCCCGGCGCCTGGAACCGTGCGGTATTGCGCGAAAGCAGGAGGTACCTATGCGTGTATTGATCGCCGCCGGCGGCACAGCCGGACACATCAACCCGGCGCTCGCCATTGCGGGCGCGCTGAAAAAACGCCATCCGGACGCGGAGATACACTTCGCCGGACGGCAGAAGGGAATGGAGTACGGCCTTGTCTCCAAGGCGGGTTATGCGTTCCATCCCATCGAGGTGAACGGCATCCAGCGCCGCCTGACGCCGAAGAACATCGCGCGGAACCTGGTTGCCCTTTGGCACCTGGCGCTGAGCGGCCCGCGCGCCGGCGCCATCCTGCGGGAGGTAAAGCCGGACCTTGTCATCGGCGCGGGCGGGTACGTCAGCGGGCCGGTGGTGCAGGCCGCGGCCCGCAGGGGCATCCGCACGGCCATTCACGAGCAGAACGCTTTCCCCGGCGTGACCAACAAGATCCTGGCAAAGCAGGTGGACCTGGTGTTCGCGGCCATGCCCGACGCCGTGCAGCGTCTGGGCGCGCCGGACAAGACGGTCGTTACGGGCAACCCGGTGCGGGAGGAGATGTTCCGGCAGGACCGTCCCGCCGCACGCCGCGCGCTGGGCGCGAAGGAGGGGCAGGCCGTCATCATCTCCTTCGGCGGCAGCCTGGGCGCGCAGGTGCTGGGCGAACGCGTGGCCGATTTGGCAAAATGGGAGATCGCGCAGCGTGATTTCCTTCATGTGCATGCGACGGGCAGCATTGAAAAAGCGGATTTTGCAGCCCTTGCCGCGCGGCTGGGCATCGACCACAGCCCGAAGTTCATCATCCGGGAGTACATCGACAACATGCCGGAGATGCTGGCCGCGGCGGACCTGGTCATCAGCCGGGCGGGCGCGCTGACGCTGGCGGAGATCGCGGCCGTGGGGCGCGCCTCGGTGCTCATCCCGTCGCCCAACGTGGCGGAAAACCACCAGTACCACAACGCCATGCAGCTGCAGAAGCTGGGCGCGGCCGTTGTGGTTGAGGAAAAGGAGCTGACGGGCGAGAAGCTCATCGGCATCGTCGACAAGCTGACGAAGGACCCTGCGGAATTGATGCTCATGGGGGCGAAAGCGCGTGCGCTGGCCCAGCCGGATTCGCTGGATAAGATCTGCGAAAATCTGGACCGATTGATGAAAACCACGGCGTAAACGGCGCGCTTTTAACACAAACGGCCCTGTTTGCATAGGATGGGTTACAGTCTGGGACACTGGGCTCCATTCTACGAAACGGGGTGCGGGATATGGAAATTTTGACGATCAGCGGAGGCAGCGGCCTTTTTGGAGAGGTGCGGATACCCGGCGCAAAGAACAGTGTGCTGCCCATCATGGCGGCGTCGGTGCTGTGCCGCGGCACGGTGACGCTCACGGACGTGCCGCATCTGTCCGACGTGGAGGCTTCGGCGCGCATCCTGCAAAGCGTGGGCTGCAAGGTCCTGCTGGAGAATGGGCGCGCCGTCATTACGCCGCCGGAATTTCCGGGCAGCGCAGTGCCGGAGCCGCTGATGCGCGCGATGCGCTCCTCGCTGTTCTATCTGGCGCCGCTGCTGGCCCGCACGGGCCGCGCGGACATCTATACGCCCGGCGGCTGCCGCCTGGGCGCGCGGCCCATTGATATGCATCTTTCCGGCCTTGAGAAGATGGGGGCGCATATCACGGAGAAGGACGGCGGCGCGCTGGAGGTCACTGCGCCGGACGGCCTTGCGGGCGCGGATATCTGCCTGCGCTTCCCCAGTGTGGGCGCCACCGAGACGCTTCTCATGGCGGCGGCCGCAGCCAGAGGAGAGACGGTGCTGCGCGGCGCGGCCGTGGAGCCGGAGGTGACGGATCTGGCGCGCTTTTTGCAGGGCGCGGGCGCGGAGATCACAGGCGTCGGCACGCGGGTGCTGCACATCCGCGGCCGGGAGCTGCTGATGGGCACGCAGCATGCCGTCTGCCCGGACCGCATTACCGCGGCCACCGTGCTGTGCGCTGTGGCGGGCTGCGGCGGCGAGGTGCTGCTCACCAATACCTGCAACGCCCATCTGGCCGAGGTGCTGCGCATCCTGCGCAGGGCCGGATGCATGGTGTCGGCCTCGGGGGACAGCTCTGTGGCGCTGGCAAGCTCGGGCGCTCTGCGCGCCGCGGGAGGGTGGGATACGGGCGTGTATCCATCGTTCCCAACGGACGCGGCACCCCTGATGGCGGCGGCGCTGCTGCGGGCGCAGGGGGAAAGCCGTGTGACGGACACGATTTTTGAAAACCGTTTTGCCTGCGCCGAAGGCTTTTTGCGGCTGGGCGCCAGCGTGAATGTTTGCGGCCGGACGCTGCATGTCCACGGCATGGACCTGCTGAACGGAGCGGACGTGGAAGCGCCCGACCTGCGCGGCGGGGCGGCGCTGGTCATCGCCGCGCTGCAGGCGCAGGGCAGCACCCGCGTCATGGGCGCGGAGCATATCAGCCGCGGCTACGAGGACATTGCGGCGCTGCTTGCACCGCTGGGGGCGCGCATCACGCGCAGCTGGGGGTGAATCGTGCGGGCGCGGTTGCCGGAATGCCGGGACCGTGCTATGATAGGGCAATACCGCACAATTCCAAGTGTCGAATCGCGCGGCGGATTTTTTGGCAGGTTAAACGAAAAGCGCAGCGAATACTTTGTGTATTCGCGAGCATTTTTGCGACAGCTGCCGGAAAATCTGCAAGCGAGGCGACGCTTAAGGCGTCAGCCGTGAATTGTGCGGCGTTGCCCTAATAGAAAACTCCGGGCCGGGGGAAAAGGGCCGGCCGGTCCGCATCCGCACGGCCGTGCGGCGGCAGGGGCAGGTGAAACAAAAAGAGCTCCCGCTGCATGCGGCGCCGGGTCGCAAAGACGTTGACGAGAAAGGAGTGGCGCGTTTTGGCACGCAGCACGCCGCCGCAGAAACCCGTTTATCCAAAAAACGAACCGCAGCCGCGCCGCCAGGCGCCGCAGCGGCCCGTGTATACATACGATGCGGATGTGCCCAGGCAGCCGCGCAAGCCCGCGGGCGGGCGAGTCGTGTACGATTATAACAAATCGGCAGGGGCGTCCTCCGACGTGCCCGCCGGTTCCCCGGCCCGTCCTGCGGCTCCGTTCGTGAATACGGCGCCGCAGGCCCCGCAGCAGGGGCGGGGAACCGCGCCGGCCGCCGGAAACAGCGCGGGCATTCCAGAGCCGCGGCAGCCTCGCGACGGGGGCCCGCAGGCCCGCGGCCGGGAGGAAATATACGGCCGGCCGCCGCGTTCCCAGGCACAGACCGAGGCACAACGGCGCCCGCAGCAGGACGTGCGCCGTGCGCCTCAGCGGGAAGAGCCGCGCTGGCGCGCTCTGCCGGAACAGGAGGCGGAGCTGAAGCCGCGCCCGGGCGTGTACGACCAGAGCGCGGACAGGCCCCGCCAACCCCGCGCAAACAGCGCTTCGCCCGGCCCGGCCCGCACGCCGGGCGGGCCGCCGCCGGGGAAAAGCGGAAAGGCCCGGAAAAAGCGGAGGAAAAAGCGTCCGCCCCGCCCCCTCACACCGGGCGAAGCGCGCCGCCGCCGCGTCCGGCGCGGCATTCTGGCTGGCGTGCTGATCGCCGTGCTGCTGGCGGCCGGGTTCCTGATCTCGGCGGCCGTGCTGTTTAAGATCGAGACAGTCACCGTCGAATCTCCCGACGGGCAGCTGGCCTACGACGACAGCCAGATCGTCGCGGCTTTCGGCCAGCCGGCGGGGGAAAACCTGTTCGGGTTCAATACGGCGGAGGCGCAGCAGGCCATCGCCGCGGCGCTGCCGTATCTGGAGAGCGTGGAGATCAAGCGCCGCCTGCCGGACACCGTGGTCATCACAGCCACGCCCGCGGTGGAGACCTACACCGTGGAGAGCGCGGCGGGCTGGGCGGTTCTGAGCCAAAGCTACAAGGTGCTGCGTGTGGATGCCGAGGCGCCCGCGGGGCTTGTGCGCATCGACGGCGCGCAGGCCGACGCGCCCGCGCCGGGCCAGCCGGTGAAGTTTACCGAGGAGGACAAGCTGTCCGTCCTGCAGACCGTGCTTTCCAAGGCGCAGGCGCAGGGGCTGGGCCCCATCAGCGAGGTGGACCTGACGAACACGCTGGAACTGAGCTTCCTGTATCAAGACCGCATCCGCATCGTGCTGGGCACCACCAACGACCTGGATTATAAAATCAAATGGGCGTGGGAAATGGTGACCCCCGGCCAGACCAGCGACAGCCTGGGCGAGGAAGAGCGGGGCACTCTGGACGTGAGCTCCCGCGGGGAGGACGGCCTTGGCCGCGCCCGCTGGCGCGCGGGCGTGCTGTGAGAGCACCGGGCGTAACCGACTATATATACTTTATTTTTACATAATCTTGGAATGGCTATTGAAATCAAATCTGAAATCTGGTATCCTAATACTTAGTGTATAGTACAAAATTGTCTTTAGGGGGAATTCTCGTGGCATTTATCCTCGATGAAGAACTGCAGAATATAACGAACATCAAGGTCATCGGCGTGGGCGGCGGCGGCGGAAACGCTGTCAACCGCATGGTGCAAAGCGGCCTGCGCGGTGTTGAATTTATCAGCATGAATACCGATCAGCAGGCGCTGTTTGCCTCCAAAGCCACACAGAAGGTGCAGCTTGGCGCGAAGCTGACGAAGGGACGCGGCGCGGGCGCCGACCCCGAGATCGGCCAGCGCAGCGCGGAGGAGAGCCGCGACGAGATCGCCACCGCCCTCAAGGGAGCGCAGATGGCTTTCATCACCGCCGGTATGGGCGGCGGCACGGGCACGGGCGCCGCGCCTGTGGTGGCCGAAGTGGCCAAGGAGCTTGGCATTCTTACCGTGGGCATCGTCACGAAGCCCTTTGCCTTTGAAGGCAAGCGCAAAATGAACATGGCCGAGATCGGCATCGCTGGCCTGCTGGAGCGTGTGGATTCCCTCATCGTCATCCCCAACGAGCGCCTGAAGCTCATCAGCCAGGAAAAGATCACGCTGCTGAACGCTTTTGAAGCGGCCGACAATGTGCTGCGCCAGGGCGTGGAGAGCATCTCCTCGCTGATCAATGTGGCGGCTTTCATCAACCTGGACTTCGCGGACGTGCGCAGCATCATGAAGGACGCGGGTTACGCGCACATGGGCGTTGGTTCCGCCAAGGGCGTGAACAAGGCGGAGGACGCGGCCAACGCGGCCATTTCCAGCCCGCTTTTGGAGACGAGCATCTCCGGCGCACGCGGCGTTATCATCAACATCACCTCCTCGCCGGACATCGGCCTGGACGATGTGGAAAAGGCCGCCAGCCTCATCACCAATTCCGCGCACCCCGAAGCGAACATCATCTGGGGCGCCGCGTTCGACGAGAACCTGAAGGATGAGATGAGCATTACCGTCATCGCCACAGGCTTTGACGCGGGCCTTGTGGGCAGCGACCCCATGGACGTGCCGCAGAATGCGTCTGCGTTCACCGGCAAGGTGCCGCCGGCAGCATTCCGAAACGACACCGCGCCCGTGGCCCCGGCGCAGCCGGTGCAGCCCGTTGCTCCCACGCAGCCGGTGCAGCCCGCCCCCGCGGTGGAGGAAGACGACAACAGCTATTTCGACGATATCCTCGGCCTGCTGAACAACCGCGGAAACAACTGAGCAACCTTGGGAAAAGCGGGGCGTTAAGCCCCGCTTTTTTGGCTGAATGGCGCTGCGTGCGCCCCGGCCGCAGCACAGACGAAAGGAGGCGCGCGTGTGCAGACACTGGAGGAAAAACAGCAGGACGGCATGACGGGCGCCGGCCCGGAGACGGAATTTCATACCGAGCTTTTCGGCTTTAACCGGGTGGAGGTGCTGTCTTACATCGAGCGCATCTCCGCGGCAAACGCGGAGAAAGCGCGGGCGCTGGAGGACACCATCGCCGCGCTCCAAAAAGACCTGACAGGCGTGCGCCGGCAGGGAAGCACACTGGCGCAGAAGGCAAAGCAGGTATTCAACGAGCTGGAGAACCAGAAAAAACGTGCGGAGGACGCGGTGGCAGAGGCTGCCGCGCTGCGCACAGAGGTGGACAAGGCCAACGACGAGATCGCCGCGGTGCGCAGCCGCCTCTTTGCCCGGGAGCAGGAAAACGCCGCGCTGAAAAGCGACAATGCGCGGCTGAGCGAAACGGTGGACGATCTGACGCGCGCTTTGACACGCCGCGGCGCGCCGCTGCCGACCGGGCAGAACGCGTCCGCTTCGGGAAGCAGCGGCGACCAGGCCCTGCTGCAGCAGGCGCAGCTCAAGGCGCGGGACATTCTGCGCGCGGCTGACGCTCAGGCGACGGCACACATTGAAAAGGCGAAAGAGGACGCCGCGGCCATTGTGGCCCAAGCAAAGGTGGAAAAGAGCAAAGCGAAGGCGGGGCTGGCGGAGTCCGCCGACGGCATTGCGGCCAGCATCGCCGTGCTGAAGGCGCAGCTTGCGGCGGTGGATGCCAAGATACTGGCGGCGACGGGCGATCTGCAGAAAGCCACCGACGGCATCACCGCCGCGCTGGGCAATACCGAGCGCAGCCTATCCTCGCTTGGCGCGCAGGTGGAGCGTTTCCCTGAAAATGCGCCCGCCGCGCAGCCGCAGCCGGCCCAACCGGCAGCGCCCCCAGCGCCGCAGGAGCCCGCTCCGGCCCGTGAATACGCTGTGCAGGAGCATGCGGCGTACCCTGTACGGGAGGGGCGGAGCGTTCGGGACGGGGCGGTTCCCGCTTTTGCGCCGGACAGCGAATACGACCGATATGTGCGCGCCCGCAGGGAAGAAGACGCCTATTACAGCGCTCTGCGCCGCGTGCGCTATGAAGATGAACTGCGCGACCGTTTTTATGAAGAGGAACGGCTTCGTCAGGAGGCCCTGCGCCGCATACGCTACGATGAAGCGCTGCGGGAACAGGAGTACGCGCGCCGCTGCGGCCCGGACCATCGCGCGCCTTATGCGGCCGCGCCGGAGGGCGGTTATCCTTTGTATGCATCCCGGAGGGACGACCGGTTTGACCGAGCGCCCGCCCTGGGGCGTGACGGAGGAGCGGCCGTTGTGCAGGCGAGAGAGGCGGATCTCCCGCAGACAGCGGCCGCCGGACGGCACGCTGCAGTCCAGCAGCCCATGGCGCCCATGCCGTCCTCTGTGCCGCCCGCGGCAGAGGAACCGCAGCAGGAGCTGCAGCCGCCGGCCTTTGAAGCCTCCCGCCCACGCTACCGCGCAACGAATGGCAGGCCGCTGCCGGGGCGCAACGTAACGCCTCAGGGAGACAGGCCCGCCGTCCTGGAGGAGCAATACGACGCGGTCCAGCACGCGGCTCGCGGCGGTGCGCCGGGCAATGCGCCTTATGATATTCCGGAAGCGCCGGCGCAGCCCGTGGTGCAGAAGGTGGAGATCCCGCAGGTGCCGCCGAAGGAGCCGCCGGAATCCGGCTCACAGATCCCGTTTGGAAAACCGCATGCACCGCGTGCCATGCCGTTTGCCCCGTTTGACCCCTATACGCCCCATACCGCGCCCTATATCGAACCGGACGCGGAGGCGGCCCGCATTTTGAACACGCCGCCGCCCCCGCCGCCGCGTGGGACGGAGGCGAAACAGCCCTATGTGCCGCAGCCCACGCCGATCGCGCCCAGCGTTCCGTTGTCGGGACCCTATGCCAGGCCGTCCGCCGCGGCGGTGGCGGGCACGCCGCAGGCGCAGCCTGCGCCCGCGCGCACCGAAGAGCCTGTGATCATCCCTTATTCCGCGCCCATCCCTCCGATGGGAAGTAAGGCGGATGCGGGAGAAGCGGCCCCTGCTTCAACGGCCCGGAAGGGGGAGGCTTCCCCGGCGGCGCCTGTATCCGGGCAGAAGAAGCCGGAAATGCAGCGCGCGCAGGAGCCTTCTGCACCGTCTGTGGGAGCTGCCGCGAAACCTCCGGTGTTCACTGCGCCGCGCGGCCAGCAAAAGCAGGGGTCCGCGCTGTCGGACGACCTGCTGGCCAATTTGAACGCGCTGCTCAACGGAGGGCAGGAACCGTAAGGCCGTCCGGGCCAAAGCCTTAAAATAAGGGCAACACCGCACAATTCTAAGTGTCGAATCGCGCCGGCAGATTTTTTGGCAGGTTAAACA
>OGGQ01004759.1_pt1 | contig 10715 bp, 7 predicted proteins | sample 1571191 | NCBI WGS metagenome assembly OGGQ01 (sample SAMEA2582061, study PRJEB24529) | metagenome | biome: Human gut stool | place: China | collected 2011
GGGGGAGGAGAACCTTTCTTCAGAAAGGTTCTCCTCCCCCGGCTCTCCGCGCTTGCTCAATCCTTCATCTGACACAACTCCCCATTGCGTCCCATAACAAGCTCACGAACAGAGATGCCGCACTCTTCGGCCGCTTCATGGCAAACCGCCGCAATGCCCCGGCAACAGGGGACTTCCATGCGCAGGACCGTCACCGAGGCCGGGCGCGCCTCCGTAAACAACGCAACCAGACGGGCGCGCATCTCCTGGTTGTCCTCAAACTTCGGGCAGGCGATCAACACGACCTTTCCTGACGCGATCTCGCAAAACCGGGCGGACGCGGGGGCCGAACAGTCGGCGGCAAGCAGGATATCCGCGCCCTTGAGGAACGGGGCGGACGGCGGTACAAGGCGCAGCTTGACGGGCCATGTCTGCCTTCTTTCACCAACCGGCCCTGCCGCCTTGCTTTCCTGCCGCTTCCGTGGAGCGAATTCCTGCACGGTGGCCCCGGAGCATCCGCAACCGAGCGTTCCGTGCGGCTCGTGCTTGCCGAGCGGCTGAAAAAGATGTTGCCTGCGCTCTTCCTTCTGCCTGGCGACGTGGCGCATGGCTGCCTCTTCGTCGAACGGCACGGCTTCCCGGCGCACGATGGCAAGCGCGTTCTGCGGGCATCCGGAAAGGCACGCGCCGAGCCCATCGCAATAGCTGTCCGAAACCACAGTCGCCTTACCGTCGATGATCGCAATGGCGCCTTCCGCACAGTCCAGCACGCACTGGCCGCAGCCGTTGCAGCGTTCCCTGTCTATTTCGATGATATTTCTGTATTCCTTCATGACGGATTCCTCCGGGGTTTTCTTTCTGTAAGCCCATTCCTACACCGTACGGAAGCCCAGCGCCGTGATCAAGATCACGATTTTCCGTTTGCCGTAAAAAAACATATGAAAAAAGCGGACACCCCGGCGGAAAAACGAAACGCCCCTCCCGGCGCGGGCCGGAAAGGGGCGAGGAAACTCTGTTTTCAGGTGACTTACTTGATGGCTTCGAGGAACCGGGCGGCGACTTGCGTCTTGCCCTTCATCTTGTCGATCTGTTCCGGGGTAAAAGAGCCGTGGCTGATGGAGAAGTCCACGATCTCGTTGAGGGCCTTCTGGACACTGCCGCCCGGGGCGAACATGGCAAGCTGTTCGTCAAGGGTAAATACCGGATGGCTCTGGATGTCCGCAACGGCCATTTCAGGCGTCAGCTCGCGGCCGGTCCATTCCTTGTAAAAACGGACGTAGTCGACGGCAAGCTCCTTGGCGGGCTTGGCGCGCAGGGCTTCGATGCCGCGCATATACATCTTGAGGAACGCCTGCACCTGCTCAGGGTGCTGATCCGCAAACCGGCGGTTCGCTACCAGCAGGACAAGCTGCGTGATGCCGCAATCCTTGGAATTCGCCACAGACTTGAAGCCCTTGGCCTCCGCTTCATAGGTCAGGGGGGCCCACAGGGCCACAGCGTCGCCCACGCCGCCGGTAAAGGCGCTCAGGGCCGGGGTGGGTTCCATTTCCTGAAGCTTCACGTCCTTTTCGCTCAAGCCGAGGATACGCAGCCATGTAGCCAACAGATAGTGCGCGGATGTGCTTTTGGGATACAGGATATCGGCCTTTTGCACGGTCACAGCGGAACCGTACACATTGGGATAGGACGGATTCGTGCCCTTGGCTCCAAGGATGGGGCTGTCCTTGCGCACATAAATGGCGTTGTTGGCGGATTCGTCGTTGGCGACCGCAATGATGTACAGGTAGTCGCTCAGCGGCGTGGTCAAAGCGGGCACGGCGCCGCACCCGGCGACTGCCCAATCGTAGGCGGCAAGGCTTTCGACGATGTTCTTGCCCGAATCAAACGGCATCATCGTCAGATCAAGCCCGGCTTCCTTGTCCCAGCCCTGCTGTTTGGCGTACCACGCCACAAAGGTCTCGTGTTCGCCCATCCAAGCGCTCGAGAGCTTGGCGGGCGCGGCCTGTGCGGCTGGCGCCAGCAAAAGAGCCAGCGCCAGCACGGCAAGCAGCGACTTTATCTTTCCGAAAATCATGACAAAAACTCCGCAAGGTTGACATGAAGGGAATCCCCCCGCGCGACGGATGGGCAGACCCGCCGCACGAGGGGCCCCGGGAGGGGCTACATGAGCAGATTCGGCAGGAACATCACCAGCTGCGGGCAGGCCGCAATGAGAATGATCAGCAACCATATCGTGCACAAGTAGGGGAAAGCCTTCAGCGCCACTTCCTCAAGCTTCACGTCCGTAATCTTCATGGTGATGAACAGGTTCGCGCCGAAAGGAGGCGTCAGGAACCCGGTTTCGCAGCACACCACGAACAGCACGCCGAGCTGGATCGGATGGATGCCGAGGGCGTTCGTGATGGGCAGGAACACCGGCGCGAGCACCACGACCATCGCCAGCGTATCCGCCACGAAGCCGCACAGGAAGATGAAGAACGCAATGAGCAGCAGGGTGATCGTCGGGTCCGTAGAGATGGAGCCGAGGAACGCACCCACGCTCTGCGGGATGTGGTACAGGGTCAGGAGCCGCGAGAAGGCCATCGAGACGCCGACCAGCACCGTGGCCGACCCGGCGAAGGCCGAAGTACGGATAAGCGCCGAGGAAATGTTCTTCCACGTCAGCTTGCGGTAAACGAACAGGCCGACGAACAGCGTCCAGAGCACGCCCACTTCGGCGGCTTCGGTGGGGGTAAATACGCCGCAGTAGATGCCGCCGAGGATGATCACCGGAGTCGCCAGCGCCCACTTGCCGTCCCAAATCGCCTTGAGCAAGCCGCAGACGGAAAACTTTTCGCCGGTGCCCTTATAGCCGCGCTTGCGGGCGATGCAATAGGCGGTGATGCACATGGAAGTGGTCATCACGAAACCGGGGATGAAGCCCGCCATGAACAATCCGGCGATGGACGTGTTGGCCACGACGCCGTAAATGATCATGGGATTGCTCGGCGGGATCAGGATGCCGAGCGTCCCGCCCGTGGCGGAGACGGCCGCGGCGTCGTCCTTACGGTATCCGGCGGCGATCATGCCGGGGATCATGATGCTGCCGATGGCGGCTGTGGTGGCGGGGCCGGAGCCGCTGAGCGCCGCGAAGATCATGCAGGCGAGGATGGTCACCATGGCGAGGCCGCCGCGGATGTTGCCCACCGCCTTCTTGGCGACTTCAATGATTTCACCGGTAATCCCGGCGGGCTCCATGAGGAACCCGGCCATCACGAAACCGATGGTGGCAATGAGCGGGAACTGGTCCATGCCCGTGTACAGGTTCTGGGGGATGAACTCCATCGGAAACGGCATCCCGATCATCGAGATGATGGACGCAAGCCCGATAACGCCGAACAGAGGCAAGCCAAGCAACATGAAGAAGACGAATGACAAAACAAGCAGCATGGCTTAGTCCCCCCTGCCCTGGAAGTGGAGCGTATGGTTCCGGAAATCGCGGTACAAGCCCTGCAACACGCGGAACGTCGTAACGGCCATACTGATCGGGATGATCAGGTACGCGTACATTACGTTGATTTCAAGAGAAGCGGAAACCTGCTTAAAACGGGTCATATTCTCGAGCATGTTGATGCTGTAATAAAAAACAAGCACGCAAAACACAGCGAACGAGAGCTCGGAAACCACGTAACAGACTTTCACCAGACGCGGGAAATGCTTTTCCAGCGTATCCATGAGCATGAGGACGCGAAGCTGTTCCTTGCGCTTCACCGCGATGGCGACGCCAAGATAGGATGCCCATACAAACAGATACCGGCAGAGTTCCTCGATCCACGAAAACGACTTGCTGAGCAGGAACCGGGAAAAAACTTCGGTTCCCAAAAGCAGGATGAGCAAGGACAGCATAATCGAAACGCAAAATTCTTCGGCCCATTCGTCGAGCCAGCGCAAAACCTTCATGATACCTCCCGGAGAATGGCGGGAAGGGCTCCCTTCCCGCCGGGGAACAGCTTACTTCTTGGCAAGAGCTTCCTTCTTGGCCAAAACGACGTCGATGACCGCCTTGCCCTTGGCGGCGTCGCCATCGCCTATCACCTCATAGCACTTGGGCCATGCGGTACGTCCGAGACGGACCCATTCGGGGAGGTCTTCAACCACGCCGAGCAGCTCCATGCCGTGTTCCTGCATGAGCTTGTCGTCGGTGGCGAGCATGTCGGCAACCTTGGTGCGTTCGTACAGCATGGCTTCCTTGCCGGCGCGGATCAGAGCGTTGCGCTCCTTCTCGGGCAGGCTCTGGAGCCAGCGTTCTCCGACGATGAAGTTGCAGCTGTGTACAGAGTAGTTGATCATGGTGGCGTACTTCTGCGCTTCGTAGAACTTCAGGGTCACCACGTTGTTGAAGCAGCCTTCCTGACCGTCCACCACGCCCTGCTGGAGCGCGTTGAAGGTTTCGGCAAAGGAAACGGCGGTGGGCTCAAGGCCGAGAGCCTTGAACGTGGACACCATGAGGGCGTTCTGCGGCGTGCGGATCTTGATGCCCTTGGCGTCGGAGAGCTTGCGGACCGGATGCTTGGCGCTGGTGGTCAGCTGGCGGTAGCCGATGTCGAGGATGCACAGCAGGCGGCAGCCGCCTTCCTTGATGGCCCATTCGTTGTTCTGATCCCACATGGCGTCCACGAGGGCGCGGAATTCTTCCAGCGAGTCGAACATGTACGGCATGTTCACCCAGCCGCAGGAAGGCGCGAACGGGGCATAGTTGTTGGTGGCGAGGTTGGCGATGTGGATGGTGCCGAGCTGGATGCCGCGCACGGTTTCCTGTTCGTCACCAAGCTGCATACTGGGGAAGAACTGGAAGTCAAAGGCGTTGTCCGAATACTGCTGGGCCAGTTCGATGAATTTGTTATAGAAGACGTTAGTGTAATTCTGCGGGTTCGCGTCCACGGAGGACGCCACGATCACCGTGGTCTTCGAGGCGGCTTTCGCCTGACCGAACGCAAGGCCGATCACGGATGCGCACAGCAGGCAGGCAACAAGCAATTTCTTCATGTCATTTCCCCTTGAACTGACATCGTTGCGGGAAAACTCCCGCTGAAACATTCCGCAAACGGCTGCGGAAACCTCCTCAACACCCCCGGCGGCTCCCTTTTCCGCCGGAGTCCGGGGGAATGACTCCCCCGGATGCCCCGGAAAGGGCTACTTCTTCGCCAGAGCTTCCTTCTTGGCGAGGACGATATCCATAACGGCCTTACCCTTTTCGGCATTGCCGTCGCCAATGACTTCATAGCACTTGGGCCACGCGGTACGGCCAAGGCGGATCCATTCGGGGAGGTCTTCGACCACGCCGAGCAGTTCCATGCCGTGTTCCACCATCAGCTTGTCGTCGGCCTCAAGCATACCCGCGACCTTGGTGCGCTCATATTCCATAGCTTCCTTGCCGGCGCGGATCAGGGCGTTGCGCTCCTTCTCGGGCAGGCTCTGGAGCCAGCGTTCGCTGGCGATGATGTTGGCGCTGTGCACGGAGTAGTTGATCTGGGTCGCGTACTTCTGCGCTTCGTAGAACTTCAGGGTCACCACGTTGTTGAAGCAGCCTTCCTGACCGTCCACCACGCCCTGCTGGAGCGCGTTGAAGGTTTCGGCAAAGGAAACGGCGGTGGGCTCAAGGCCGAGAGCCTTGAACGTGGACACCATGAGGGCGTTCTGCGGCGTGCGGATCTTGATGCCCTTGGCGTCGGCGAGCTTGCGGACCGGGTGCTTGGCGCTGGTGGTCAGCTGGCGGTAGCCGATGTCGAGGATGGACAGGATACGGCAGCCGCCTTCCTTGACGGCCCACTCGTTGTTCTGTTCCCACATGGCATCGAGCAGCGCGCGGAATTCATCCAGCGTATCAAACAAATACGGCATGTTCACCCAGCCGCAGGACGGGGCAAAGGGCGCATAGTTGTTCGTGGCGAGCATGGACATCTGAAGCGTGCCGAGCTGGAGGGCGCGGACGGTTTCCTGTTCGTCGCCAAGCTGCATACTCGGGAACAATTGGAAATCGAACGCGTTGTCGGAATACTTCTGAGCGAGTTCCACCAGCTTCTTATACGTGACATTCATGTAGTTCTGTTCGCTGGTGTCCACGGACGAGGCCACAATCACAGTGATCTTTGAAGCGGCCTGCGCCTGCGTCTGAACAAGCAGCATCGCGGTACACACCAAAAAGGCGACGAGAAACCGTTTCATGCAAATAGCTCCTGTGGATAAAGTTACCCAAAATGAAAACCAACCGAAGGGTTCCGGCATCAGGGGCGGCCACCCCCCGCAAGAGAGCGCAGCGCATCCTCAAGCACCCATGCCCCCAAAGCGAGGTGCTCAGGCGCGGTGGCCTCCTGCGGACAATGGCTCAGCCCCTTGATGCTCGGAACAAACAAAAGCCCGACCGGCACTCGGCTCCCGAGGCTGGCGGCGTCGTGGGCGGGACCGCTCTTGAGGAAGAGCGGCTGGACACCCCGCCTTTCGGCCGCCTGCCGGAACACCTCGCCCACTTCGGAGGACGTGCGCACGCCCCCGCTGGCGGAAAGCCGGACAAGCTCCAGATCAAGCCCTCTGGATTCGGCGACGGAACGCACGAGCGATTCGATGCGCTGCCAACCCTCCTCCAGAACGGGCACGTCAACATGGCGTATATCAATGGTAAACGTCACCGACTCGGGAACGACGATCCCCACATTGGGGGAACAGGCCAATTCGCCGATGGTGCAGGAAAAATCCTCGGGCAGATCGCCGTCCTTCCAAAGCTGCTCCATACGGAAGGCCAGCTCGGCGAATCCGGCGGCGGGATCGCGGCGCCCCTGCATGGGGCTGGCGGCGTGATCCGAATGGCCTTTGTAGACGATGCGGTGCAGACGCATCCCGGAAATGGCGGTAACGATGCCGAGCTCGCGCCCGGCGTCTTCGAGCATCGCGTTCTGCTCGATATGGACTTCAAGGAAAGCTTTAACGTTCGCGGGATCGATCTGTTCTCCGGGCAGGGCATCCGGGTCGAGCCCGAACGCACGCAGTGCATCGTAGGCGGACCCTTCGGCGTTGCTCAGGCGTTTCAAGCCCTCCACGCCGATCTGCCCCGCGATGCCCTTACTGCCGAGGCATGTGGAACCGAAATTCGACCCCTCTTCCTCCGCGAAGGCGATGAATTCGATGGCGCGTTCCGGCTTGTATCCTTCATCATGGAAGGAACGCAGCGCCTCCAGCGCGGCGACCACGCCGTATGTCCCGTCATAGCGTCCGCCGTTACGCACGGTGTCGAGGTGGGAACCGGTGAGCACGGCGGGAGCGCCGGTCGAGCCTTCAATCCGGGCGTGCAGGTTCCCCATGCCGTCAGTCCACGGTTCCAGCCCGATAGCCTTCAGTTCGCGCTCAAGCACGCGGCGGGCACGGCTGTCCGCCTCCGACCATGAGAACCGCGTTACCCCGTTTCCGGGCGTCGCGTTGCACGTGGACAGTTCTTCAAGCGTATCGAAAAGGCGCTGTGCCTGCATGGAAACCTCCTTGAGTGTCTTCGGCAGTGATGGTTCACTTCGCCGCAATATCCGCTGGGGCAAGGGGAGGGGCTTGTCTTGAAAACCCCCTCTCCATGCTATTCTGCGTTACGCTTCGTACACCACACGCCCGCCGCAGATGGTCTTCAGGACCTTGATGTCCCTGATGCCGGACGGATCGATGGCTTCAATATCACTGTCGAGCAATACAAAATCGGCAAAACGGCCCGGCTCGATGCGCCCGCGGTCGTGTTCCCCGCCGCAGCAAAGGGAAGCATAGGTCGTGTAGGCTTCCAGCGCCTGACGCGGGGTAATGCGCTGATCGCCCCCGAACAGGACACCGCCGTCGCTGATGCGGTTTACCGCCGCGTGCATACTGCCGAGGGCGGTCACCGGAAGGACGGGCGTATCCACATGCAGCGAAAAGGGCATACCCAAACGGACGCAGGAACCGGCGGGGTCCATGCGCGCGGTGCGCTCGGGGCCAAGGAAAATGGCGGCGTGCCGATCTCCCCAGACTTCGACGTGCCGGGCGAACAGACTCGGGATGATCCCGCAAGCCTTCATGCGCTCAAGCTGCGAGTCGGAAACGAGCTGCGCATGGATGAGCATGTGGCGCAGATCCGTGCGCGGGCACCGCTCCACGGCCTTTTCAAAAGCTTGGATGACCGATTCCGAGGCGGCGTCGCCGTTGGTATGCACGGCGACCTGAAAGCCGAGGCAGTGGTATTTGATGATGATTTCGTCGATCTCTTCCTGCGACCACAGCAACGCACCCTTGTAGCCGGGGCGGGTGTAGTAGTCTTCAAGCAGCGCTCCGGTGAAGCCCTGAATGGAGCCGTCGGTGAAGTATTTGACCCCGCCGATCTTCATGTGGTCGTTGCCGATGCCCCACACGCCGAGGGAGATGAGCTTGTCCATCTCGGAAGGTAGAAGCTGCAGATAGGCTCTGGCGTTGAGCCGGCCTTCGCGGGCAAGCTCCATGTAAGGCCGGAGGAACACTTCGGCTTCGCCGTTGATCCCGAGCCCGCCATCCTGAAACGTGGTAAAGCCTTTCTTATTGTATTCGGCGATGGCGCGGACGAGGCTTTCGCGCACCTGAGCTTCCGTGGGAACGGGCAAGCGGCCCGAGGCTTCGATGATGGCGTTTTCCAGCAGCAGGCCGGTGGGCAGGCCGTTCCCGTCAAGGACGATTTCGCCGCCGGGGACCTTCGTATCGGCGGTGAAACCAAGACGTTCGAGGCCGATGGTATTGACGTACCCCATATGTACCGAAATATGGACAACCATCACGGGCCGATCGGCGCAGACGGCATCAAGATCGTGGCGGTTCATGTGGCGGTTGTCGGAAATGCCCGAGTCGTCATACCCGTAGCCGATCACCCATTCGTCATCGCTTGCGGCGGCCTTGTCGCGCAGGGCCTGCTGCACGGCGGCGATGGAACCGAGCGAAGCGCCGCAGTACACCTGATTGAGGCAGCGGCTGAACGAGGACATATGGCTGTGGGTGTCGATAAAGCCGGGATAGAGGGTCCCGCCGCCGAAATCCACGACGTCGTATTCGCCCGCTTTGGCGTATCCGAGGACCTCTTCACGGCTTCCGACGCATTCGATGCGCCCGTCCGCGATGCAGACGGCTTCGGCTTTGGGAGCCTTTTCGGACATGGTGACGATATCAGCCCCGACATAGACGGTCTTTTTGCTTACCAACATGAGCTTGCTCCTTTGATGGTTCGTGCGTCGTATGGGGGCGTTCGGAACGCAATGCGAAAAAAATCCCGAAAAAAACACGCTGCCCAACTGTCCATTTTGAGCTATTGTGCTTTTTTGAACGAAAGGGCTTTCAAAAAAGACCGCACAGGAATATCTTTGTAATCATAAAGAAATAAAACCATTATGCGGTCAAATGAAAAGCTCTTCGCTCTTTCTAAGAAAAATACGGCATGATATTCCTGTTTACTTGCGAAGGACGGACAAAAAATAACGCCAAATGGACATTTTCTGTTCCAAAACGGAACAAAGTATAAACAAATAAATAATTACACTATGTTATCGATATAGTCTGTTTCACATGTCCTTCATTGCCCATCCGCAATATTCGATGCCGACGAGTTGCACACCGGGAATCCCTTCTGATACAGGCAAAGGTATGACAAAATCAGTTCCCCGACTTCCATAAAACGGGCTTTCACGAAGCCCGCCACCGTAAAACCAATTCACAAGCATAGGCTGACCTATTTTTGAATGGAGTGTTTTCATTAAGAAAAGAACCGGCATCTTCAATTGACGCAATCCGTCCGTTGCCAACATATATTGTACATTAAAGAACAATCTATCCGTATCAAAAGGCTCATCCCGCCCGATACGGTTCAGGGGGCATCATGGCGCTGCGACAGCATTATTGGAATCCCCGGACGAACGAAGCCTGTTTCGTTGATGAAACACAACTCATTTACGCCTTTAATGAAAGGCAGGATGCCGGGACATGGAGCGACCTGCATGTCCACCCCGATTGGGGGGAGCTGCTGTTTGTCGCCACGGGCAGCATCGTCCTATGCTCGGAAACGGGAAACTTCCTCGGGCAGGGGTACCGCGCCACATGGGTCCCGCCGGGCGTCCAGCATGAGTGGTATCTGCCCGAAGCCTCATGGAACCGCTCGCTTTTCTTCCACGCTTCCCTGTTCGAGAATTCCCCCCGTTTCCGGCAGTGCCACGGTTTGGAAATGTCCCCGCTACTGCGGGAGCTTCTTTTTGCGGTGGACGACCTCAAGCCGGACTTCACGACGGAAGAAGGGAAACGGTTCGCACTGGTGCTTATGGATCGCCTCAAAGCCAGCAAGGAAGTTGGCGGCCCTCTGCTCATGCCTTCCGAGCACCGTCTGGTGGAGCTGTGCGCGGCAGCCTTGGCCGCACCCGACGCGCCGATATGCATGGCTGATTGGAGCCGCCATCTCGGCATGTCCGAAAAAACCCTCGCCCGCCTGTTCATCCGGCAAACCGGGCAAACGTTCGGACGCTGGCTGCAAATCATGCGCCTCCAACACGCAATGACCGAAATCGAGCAGGGGCAAAGCGTCACCGCCGTCGCCCTGGACTGCGGCTACAATTCCGTCTCCGCCTTTATCTCGGCTTTCAAGAAGCATTTCGGCAGCACCCCCGGCGCCATCGCCAAGCGCCGCCACGAGAGAGAGAGAGAGAGAGAGAGAGAGAGAGAGAGAGAGAGAGAGAGAGAGAGAG
>OGGQ01004760.1_pt1 | contig 10710 bp, 20 predicted proteins | sample 1571191 | NCBI WGS metagenome assembly OGGQ01 (sample SAMEA2582061, study PRJEB24529) | metagenome | biome: Human gut stool | place: China | collected 2011
GCCACGGGGAGGCGGGGACGCGCCTGCAGCTGCTCGTTGCTCCCGCTTTCGTCAGCACGTTCTCCTCCTATCTCGTCCCTGAAGGCGATGCCTGAGAAAGCGAGCGCATTTAAAACGGAAGAGCGCCCCTGCCCGAGATACGCAAAGCGATCTGGGCAGGGGCGCTCTCAATTTGCCGAAAGGGGAGTTCGCGATCTGTTCGTGAGGCGAAAGCGCTACAGGCGCCGGAACACGGCCACCACCTTGCCGGCAATGGAGCAGTCCGTCGTGATGATGGGATCCATCGTCGAGTTCTCCGGTTGCAGGCGGATATGGTCGGCCTCGCGGAAGAAGCGCTTGACGGTGGCGCCGTCGTCGATGATGGCCACGACGATATCGCCGTTGTTGGCCACCGGCTGCTCTTTCACAACCACGTAGTCGCCATCGTTGATGCCGGCCTCGATCATGGACTCGCCGCGCACCGAGAGCATGAAGGAGGGAGCGTCGCCGACGATGTCCGTGGGCAGCGTGATGGTATCGGTGATGTTCTCCTCGGCGAGAATAGGGGAGCCGGCGGCCACGTTGCCCACCAAGGGCACATTGACGAGCTTGCTATAGGCGGCCGCGAAGGCCGTGACAGGGGAGGGAACCTCCTCGATGGGATAGGTAAGCGCGATGGAGCGGGATTTAAGGGGGTCGCGCTTGATGAAGCCCTTGTCTTCAAGCGCCTTCAAATGGACATGGACGGTGGAAGGGGAGGAGAGCCCCAAACTCTGGCACACCTCGCGCACGGTAGGGCCGTAGCCCTTCTCGCGAATGCACGCTTCGATGCAGTCGAGAACCGCCTGTTGCCGCTTGGTCACTTTCTGGGTCATAGCGCATCCTTTCACAAAAGCGTACATTTGTTTGAAAAATCTCTTGACGTGAACCTTTGTTCGCTCTATTATAACTGCGAACAAAGGTTCTACGCAAGAGGTCAGGAGTAAAAAATGGCACGCATCGAATTTTCCATAGCCTTCACGCTCAGCACCATCGCTTCATTTCTCATCTTCTTCGCCTAGAGCGTCGGGGGCGGGTGTCGCGAAGGTAGCAATGTTTTGAAGAGGGGAGCGCACTAGGTCTGATAGGGTATGATAAGCAATCAACTTATCAAAGTGAGAAGGAGAACCCATGCGCTGTCCTTCCTGTGGCTACCAGGAATCGAAAGTCGTCGACTCGCGATCGGCCGACGACGGCGCCTCTATCCGGCGCCGTCGCGAATGCCTGCAGTGCGGCACGCGATTCACCACCTACGAGCGGCTCGCCGAAAATCCCATTCTCGTCATCAAGGCCGACGGTTCTTCAGAGGTCTTCAACCGCGAGAAGCTCATGCGAGGATTGCTCATCGCCTGCGCGAAACGCCCCATCACGCCCGAGAAGATCGACGGGCTCATCACGAGCATCGAGGCGGAATTGCGCTCGAGCCAGCGCAACGAGATCAAATCGCGCGATTTGGGCGATTTGGTACTGGCCCGTCTGGCCACTCTGGATGACGTTGCCTACATCCGCTTCGCCAGCGTCTACAAGGATTTCCAGAACGTGGAGGAGTTCTCCGAGGCCCTGAAAGAGCTGGGCTGATCCATGGAGGTTCTTTTCAAGCAGCTCGACGAGACCCTGGAAGCGCCCGCCTACGCCCGTCCGGGCGATGCGGGCCTCGATTTGCGCGCTGCCGAGGGCGGCACGCTTTTGCCCTTCGAGCGAGCACTCGTGCCCTGCGGTATCGCCTTGGCCATTCCCGAGGGCTATGCGGGGCTCATCATTCCCCGAAGCGGCCTGGCGGCACGACAGGGCATCTCCATCGTGAACGCCCCGGGCCTCATAGACAGCGGCTACCGAGGTGAAATCAAGGTTCCGCTCATCAACCTCGATCCAACGGAGACGTTCAACTACGAGAAGGGCGAGCGCATCGCCCAGCTCGCGATCATCGCTACCCCCTCTATTACTTTACATAACACTTATGAGCTTCCCGAGAGCTCGCGCGGAGCGCAGGGCTTCGGGAGCAGCGGCCTTTCCTAGAAAGAGTGTCCTTTATGACCGATCATCGCGATTCGAAACCCGAAGAAACGCCCGAGCCCCAGCAGCTGGGAGCTCCGGAGGCGACTCCCGGAAATCCCCAGCGACCCGAGCCGCCGACGGAGCCTTCGCAGGATCAGAGACAGGTGCTCATCGACGCCGACTTGAAATCCGCCCGCACGCTCTCGACGGTAGCGGCCATTGCAGGTCCGGTCTCCTTCATCATCGGCGGCGTGATGCTGAGCACGGTGGGCCTTGTCTGCGCCATTGTCGGCTTCGTTAAGATCAAGCACGTGATAGACGATGTGGACGGTCGCCAGAAGGTCTATGCCACCACGGTACGTCAAACGCTTATCTGGGGTCTCGCCATCAGCGCCATTGCGCTCATCGTCAACATCGTCGGCATCGCGCTCATGATGCCCGTGCTCATGGAGGCCATGCAAACGGGAGACTTCACCTCGATCCTCGGCGAGGGCGCCACCATCACCGCGCAACCATCCGGCGGCAGCGGCAATGCCTGGGGCTAAGCGCCCTCCATATAAGGTAAAATGTTCCAAGTTGGAGGGCTTCTGAAAAGATTGACAAGAAAGGCTGATAATATGGAAGGGGTAATTTGAAAATCAGCCAAAAAAATTTCGCTCCGAAAAGCAAACATCGTAATAATAAATATTATGTAAACTCCCGCCTATTACCCCATTTTCCCAGTTGAAACCATGTTTTTACGCTCCTGAAGGTACGACTTGACAAGGTTGGTATGCCCCGCGATATAGGGCATCAACTCGGGCTTGAACTCGACCACGAGCGACACGAGAACTGCAAAATTGCGAATGTCGTACTGCTCAATGAGGGCGTAAACGTCGGAGAAATCAAGGTTGTAAACCTCGCTCATGTTGACCTTAAACCCGTGCATGTGCTTGATCTCGTCACGGTCGTACTGCGCCTTATCCTCCTTGCCGTAGTGCATCAGATAGCGATAGGCACCTATGCGGTTGGGCACGGGCTGAATGTACTTGACCCCGAAATCGTCGGGCAAGTAAGACAGCGCCGTGTCAACGAGAACTTGGCTATTAAAGGTCAGAATGCAATGCACATGAGGGGATACGGGGAGTATCTCGCCCGTCTCCTCGTCAATCTTGGTATCGCGGTCATGGACGATATAGGCCCCAGGAATGAGAAGGTCTTCCAAAATCTTCTCCCAATCGGCGGGCAAGTTGTCGATACGCTGCACGAACCACCAGGTGCGGCACTTCTTAACGGCCATTAGAAACGCTCCTTCTCGCAGAAGTCCAGGAAGGCAAGCCATGAGAAGGTGCCCGTTTCCTCGTAGTACTCGGCTATCTTGTGGCCCCAGAAGTCGGAGGAATAGAAGTCGGAGCCGACGAGAACGGACATTTCAAGAGCGGTCTCAAGAGAGCAACCGTCAATCTTAGCGATACGATAGATACACTCCTGGGCATCCTTGGAAAGGCGCAGAACGGAGCCGTTGGGCATTTCTGCAGAAGTTGGCATTTCAATAAGCATTAATTCATTTCCTTTCTGAAAACCAAATCACGGCCCCTATATCAAGTAGGGGCCGCCCCTGGGAAGCCGTGAGAACGCCCAGAGGCGATGAAAAGAGCAGAAGCGGGCAAAAAGCCCCGCCATGACGGCAGATCGACCGCGAGGAACGGCGAGGGACGGCGCGACGGCCACGGGGACCCCCAACCCCGTGACGCTACGCGCCGTCTTCCACCTGCCGAAAGCGGTTATAACTGTCGTAAAGGCGGAAGTAGGCCCGACGGGGGAGGAGGAACGAGGTGCCGACCTTCTCCTTCAAACCGTAGTAGTAGCTGACCGCCAGGAACAGACGGCCACGGAAGGGAAGGGACAGAATCAGACCCTTAAGGCCGAAATTGCCCATCTTCCTATGGTTGGTCTCTATCTCGACAAGGCATCTGATCTGGCGATCGATCATCCTATCGAACTGAGCAATAAGAATGATCTTGTAACCGTAGTGACGGTGCTGAGAAAGGAACTCTATCCAATCCTTGCGGCTCTTAGCATTCCAACTGCGGGAATTGAAAACAAGCTGCGCTTCGTCCACTACTAGCAAAATCTCATCCTCTTTGACCTTGCGGCCCTCCCAATAAGCGGTAGCGTACTCGGTGAGCCATTCGGGCGTAAGAAGATCATTAGGACGGTAGGTGAACAGCTTCCCATAGTTGCGCGTGTCGGGGTTTATGTCGAAGTTGGCTATAACGGGCAACTTCTTGAACCGCAGAGTGTCGCGTATGTCGCGGGCGGTATGAAGGCTCTTGCCGCTTCCAGGGGTGCCGCTGTAAAGGTAGATCATGGATACCTCCAATCACTTCATGAACTGCTGGCCCTGATCGGTGAACTTGGCGAACAACGCCACGGCGTTAGCGACCAGAACCAAGGCGAGCCATATACCGAATATGGCCATGAGGTCGGACACGGGAACAAACCAGTTGAGAGCGCCCAGCGCTTCCCTCACGCCCTCGGGAGCGACGAAGATGAAATCATCGGGATTAATACTAGGAAAGAGACCCAGGACAAAAAGCGCGAGGGACAACAAGCCGCCCAGAATCAAATCGGCTACAAAAGTGACCATCAGTAGGCACCTCCCACGCCATAGACGAACTTACGGGTATTGAGCAAAAGGGCGGCGACGAACAAGAGCCGCACCGTCCAGCGGCAGACCTCGGCGAAGTCCTCGAAGCAAGAGAAATCTACAACAAGGGGATTGCCGACTATATCGAACTCCCAGCAAGGCGCTTGGGGGTCGGCAACGACGGAGCCGAACAAAACGAGGTTGACCACGGAAGGAATGCAGAAGGGGAAGGCCGTAGACATGGCCCCCTTTATGCCGTCGATGGCGGCGGCGGTGGCGGGTACCTGCAAATCGCCCACGAGAGCGCCGAACATATCGGAAAGGGAATCGCCGACAACGTACTTATCACGGATACTGGCTACATCGGCAGTCAGCAGCCCGAGAAGCTTATTGGTCTCGGAGAGATCGTCGGGCGACTTGTCGAGGGCATCCCAACGCTTGGCCCACTCCATCAAATACAGGTCTTGAGCGTCCCAGCGGTTGCCCCAGGCGGTCAAGGTCTGCTGCAAGCCCTTAAGGAGATCGACAGCGTTCCCCATGTCAAAATTGATTCCCTGGAGGAAGTCCCAGAGCGTCCAATCGGCGTAGCCGGGAAGAAGGTCGGCGACACCGTGTCGGAGCATGGAGAGATCACCGTGGAGGGTATCGTACCATTGGAGGGAGGAATTAACGCCCTTCTTAATTTCGTCGGCGATCAAGGCGATATTGGCAAGGCGAACGCCCAGAGCATCGAGCGCGGAAAGGCGGTCATGGACGGACTCAAGCAGGTTGTCCAGATCGCGAGTCTCGTTCTTAATAGTCTCAATCGAATTACCGATGTTGTAGAGGGAAACGCGCCCGCCCTCGGGGCCTTTGGTAACGGAATCGAGAACCGCCACAATCTCCGAAACACGATTACCAGTGTTGTAAGAATTCGAATACAGCCAAGAAAGAAGCTGAGCGACGCTATAAGTCCCCGAGGCATCGGTTCCAGCAATAGTACCCGAATACAGCAATCGAGAAGATATAACGTCGGAAATAGAATTCAACGAAGATAAGCGCTGTGCGGAATGGTATCCATTGGAATAAATCCAAGACAAAAGCTGCGCGACCGTATATGTTCCAGATGTTTCAGAACCAGCGAGAGAACCGGAATAGACCAGACGCGACGAAATAAGATCGGAAGATGAAACGATAGAAGCCAAGCGTTGCGCAGAATGATAGGTATTGGAATAAGACCAAGCGAGAAGCTGGCCGAGAGTGTACGTACCAGAACCAGAGGAACCAGCAAGAGAGCCAGTGTAGGAGGAAGCCTGATAGATATACTGAAGCCATGCAGCAGGAGAATTCTTAGTAATAACGGCGGTACCACCGTAACCGTAGCCCCAAGCATTCTTAAATGCAGTAAGAAGCTCATTCATACGGGTTGAGGAATTGTAAGAATTCGAGTAGATATAAGCCAGTAACTGCGTAGGCCGATAAGTGCCAGAAGAGGAAGAACCGGCCAAAGAGCCAGTGTACCAGCTACCGTTATAAATATAATTTAACCAATATGCGGGAGAAATTTTATTAAAAACAGCTGTACCGCCATAGCCATAACCCCATGCAGCAGTAAAAGAGTCTACAACATCAGTTAAATTTGCTGATTTTCCAGAGCCAGAACCGCCAGAAAAGGCACCGCCAAACCCACCAGTAAGAGAACCGCCATAACCAGCAAGGGCAACAATCCCATCTCCAGCACCAGGAAAGGAGCCAGAGCGATAATAATCGGCAATCTCACCAAGGATATAAGTAATATCCTCAAGGGAACTTAAAACGCGCTCAAAAAAATTCCCGTTGTCATCTAATCCCCCATCAAGTCCCGAAGAATCTTCCCCTGTTCCCTCTGACAGTCCATCGTTTGTATCGTGTCCCTCCGCTGCTGATCCTCCATCTGCTGCATAAGAATCTGATTCGCCGACACCAGGCGAGAATTCAAGTCCTCCTGCGTCACCAGCGACTTCTTCTTGTTTTTCTTGAGGAACATCCTCGACCTCCTGCGACTCGTCGGCGTAAGCCCTTGCGGTTGAGAGCCGAATCAGTGAATCAGCCAGACTATATGAAGCTTCGACCAGAACATGAGCAGAAGGACGAAAACGGCCAGCGCCAGCAGCAGGAAGAAGTTCCGAACCCGGTGACGTTTTTTCGGCTGCTTCATGCCGTAGTACTCCCTGGAAGTCTGGCCCTTGGTCAGCCTGTCCATCTCCTGCGCGTTCCGGCTGATCCTCTCGAAGCTGTTCATAGATCGCGCCCCCATCGGTCGGTTCGTCAGCATATGCCAAAGTATAGCACGGAAGACAGCAATTAGCGGCCAGCGTTACCACCAGGAGAGCACGGAACGACCGAGCCGCGAGCATATCCATCTTGTCACCGCCTTTCTAATCTCTTCGGGGGTGCAAGCGCCCCCGAACCCCCGTTTTCGATCATCCAGCTTCACCGCTCTAAATAATGGGTTTCCATTTTTTAGAGCGCCGAAGCCGAGAGGGGGCATACAAACAGAAGGGGAGGGCCACAGCCAGACCCTCCCCGAAACGGCCCTTTTGCCGCCCTGGGCCAGAGGGCGAGCCGCCTAGTGCGTGAAGCGCTTGACGAAGCCCCAGACGGCGGGAATCACGATGAAGATAGCCGCAACGCTGAGGATGCTGGGCAGATTCGCGCCGATGGCAGACTGAAGATTGGTGCCTAGGCCCGTAATGGCCGTGGTCATCGCAGTAGTGATAGTCTCCATGGTCTCCATACTCCTTTCCTTTCTCTCATGCTCCTAGGAGCGGGCGATAAGACGGCGCACCAGTCGGAGAGCGCCGAATACTCCGAAGCTGACCAACCCGCATAGACAGGCCAGCAGGAAGCCACCAGGAACGGCCGAGAAGAGCGAAACGACGAAATCAAGCCAGCCGTCAACTTGGTACGTCTCGAGAATATCCATTAGAGGGCCACCGCCAGGAAGCACAGCACCAGGACGGCAGTAAGCGCCTTGGGCGGCAGCTTAAGCAGCAAGGGGCGCTTGCCCCAATCGTCGCGCCAGCGGTCGCGCGCCCAGGCGATCACGATCCTCAGAACCTCATAGACCGCGAAAGCGTAAGCAACAACGCCAAGCAGAGACAGAACAAGCAGAACGTTGAGAACAGCATCCATATCAGCAAACCTTCCCACGATGAGAGCCAAAGCTAAATTTCTGACGACTATTATCGCTCACCGCGCCAGGCAAGCAACGGAGCCAATAAGAAAGGGGGAACCGATTGAACCACATGACTAAGACCTCCATTTGTCGGAGAACGCGAGCCAAAGCGACGCGCCCAGGTTGAGCAGCAGAGCGACAAGCATAAAGACAAAAAGAACTGTCTGCATATACTGGAAGCCCATGAGATGGGAAAAGAATTCGGGGGGAACCTCGACCGACGAGCGAACCTCGGTGACCCAGTTGGAAGAATCATCGAGGGGAATAGGCACGGCGGCTAAATCGGGGTCGGGAACCTCCGAAACTTGCAAACTCCGCAGGGTATCGAGAACATCCGAGTTCAGCCCCTTTATCTGGGCAACGTCCACAGAAATGTCCTGCAAAGCCTGGTAAGCATCCAGCGCCAGGGAAGCGGCGGCATCCTCATTCAAGTTCGTCCACCTCCTTAAAATCACCTGGGAACTCGTCCTCAATGAAATGGCGAGCGGAATCTACATCGCGAAACGTGCGGCTACCGAACTGCTGCCCGAAGCGATCAAAAACGGTCAAGTCGACTTGCAGGTTGAAGAACTCCGAAATTTGAGCCGTCCAGCCGTTGAACGCAATATAAGACCTCATCACTGAACCTCCATCATGCCAGGGTGGCGGGTGAAGAGAAGAGACTGTGCGGCATCGAAGGTGGGGAAGCCGCGCAGATCGTCCAGCTGGTAGCCCTCGCGGGAAATCATCAAGGCCCAATCGCCCTGCTCCTCCTGAAAAATGCGAGCGTCGAAATACTCATCGGAGAAGAGCCAAAAGGAGAAAGAAAAGTCACGAGACACCTAGACCACCTCCGAGAACTCGACCATCGGAACGGACTCCATATCGCCGACATCGATCTCGCCAGCATGGTAGGCCGCAATGGCCTTCTCATCGAACATATCGGGGTACTTGGCAAGCTGGGCCATGAAAAGGCGGATGTAGAAGCGAGCGGTGGGGTTGTCCTGGAAGCACATAACGACATTGCCGTTAAAGGGGTTGATGCCGAACTTGAGGAGGTCGCCACGGGGAACGCCCATGATCGGGCTTACATCGGAAAAGCCCTCAAGCGGGATGATGAAATGGCGGTTGATCTGCATTGCTAGCCCTCCTTAGGTTGGGAAGAGTTATGTAAACTCGCGGAGGGCCTACAGGGAATAGCCGACGAAGACAACACGGGTAAACTTCTCGGCCACCTGAACGTCGAACTCGAATTCGCAATTAACTTGCGGCTCGGGCAAGGCGTTAGAGTTCTCGCCGATCTTGACCTTCATAACGCGATTCTCGTCGGTGTTGTAGATGCGGGCGCTGTGGTAAGCAATGGTATCGCCCTGATCGTTCTTGAACTCGCCCTTAGACTCGTCCAAAAGAAAACCGTTGCATACTGCCTTCATGATTTGTCCTTTCGTTAGACAACGGATAAAATCACCTATGCATCTTTGTAAAAAGGTGACAAAACGGATAATAGATGAAAGGCTGATAATATGGATTATGTAAAATCGAAATCACGATCAACTATACAGGGCTTCCTAGTGGCTCTCGCTGCTCTTTTGGCGCTTTCCATTGGAATGGTCGGGTTGGCCGGTTGCTCGAGCGGCACGAGCGATGAAGACGCCATCCGCGCTTCGCTCTCGTCCGAACTGGACAGCATTAAGAACATCGACGACGCGTTCGTCAACGAGTTCTCCGAGTCCATCGACATGAGCCAGCTTTCGGTCTACGGCATCGACGGCGTCGAGTTCATGAAGTCCTACCTGAGCGGCTTCGATTACACGATCGACTCGATCAATGTCGACGGCGACAGCGCCACGGCCCAGATCACCCTTACCTGCAAGAGCTATACCGGCTACCTGCAGGCGCTGCAGACGGCCGTGGACGAGGTCACCGCCGATCCCGATGCTCTTGCCGCTCTCTCCAACGATGAGATCAACCAGAAGATCGGCGAGATCGTCATCGGCTCCCTCGACGGCGTCGAGCTGGCGGCCACTCAGCCCATCACCATCACCTACACCAAGGTCGACGGCACCTGGGAGCCGGCCTCGTCCACCTCGGGCGACATCGCGGCCGCGCTGATGACCAACTAAACGCGCCGTCAACGCGCAAACCCCTTGAAGGGCGCTCCATTGGGGCGCCCTTCTTCTATAATGCCAGGTAATCGATAGCACTTCTCACGACGAAAAGAGAAATCGAACATGGGTTCCCATACGAAACCGAACAGCGGGGGAGCGACGACTCCCCTCTCCCCTCGCCTCGCTCTTCAGTTGGCCGCGCCCCATACCTGGCCGGCGGCCATCATGCCCGTGCTCGTGACCACCGCCTGCGCCTTGGCCAACACCGGGTCGCTGGACGTGGGCATGGCGTGGCTCCTGCTCCTCATCTGCATCCTCATGCAGGCGTCCGTGAACACCTTCAACGACTACTTCGACTTCATCAAGGGAACCGATACGGCCGAGGACAACGTGGAGGCCTCCGACTCGGTGCTCGTCTACAACGACGTCAATCCGCGCTCGGCCCTCGGACTGGCCATCGGCTTTCTGGTCGTGGCCTTCCTGCTCGGCCTGTACGTTGTTTGGAAGACAGGTCCCGTTCCCCTCGTCATCGCGCTTATCGGAGCCGTCATCGTCGTGATGTACTCCGGAGGCAAGACGCCTCTCTCCTACCTTCCCGTTGGCGAGGCGGTGAGCGGCATCGTTATGGGCGGTCTTATTCCGCTGGCATGCTACCAGGTGCTCTCGGGCACGTTCACGTTCATGGCGCTCCTTTGGGCCACGCCCACGATCATCGGCGTGGGCCTCATCATGATGACGAACAACACCTGCGACATCGAGAAGGACATCGAGGCATCCCGCCGCAC
>OGGQ01004762.1_pt1 | contig 10703 bp, 9 predicted proteins | sample 1571191 | NCBI WGS metagenome assembly OGGQ01 (sample SAMEA2582061, study PRJEB24529) | metagenome | biome: Human gut stool | place: China | collected 2011
GCGGCGTGATGGAGGCCGCCCTGCGCACCGCCTACGCATACCTCACCGGCCAGAGCGCGCCTCAGTCTCTGCTCCAGCTGGACCCGGTGCGCGGCTACGAGGGCGTGCGGGAGGCCCAGGTGACCATTGGCGAGCTGAAAATCCAGGTCGCTGTCGTATACGGCACCGCCAATGCCCGCCGCTTCCTGGCCCACATGAAGGAAAGCGGCAAGCAGTACCACTTTGTGGAGGTCATGGCCTGTCCCGGCGGCTGCATCGGCGGCGGCGGACAGCCCAAGGACCTGATGAAAAACGCCGACGAGACTCGCAAGAGCCGCATTGCAGCCCTGTATCAGCGGGATGGGGCCATGGAGCTGCGCAGCAGCCATGAGAACCCCGAAATCAAGGCGGTCTATGAGGCCTTCTACGGTGAGCCTCTCAGCGAGCTGGCCGAGCAGATGCTCCATACGACCTATTACGACCGAAGTGATATGATAAAAAGGAAGGATGAGAAACCCATGAGTCAGTGGAAGTGTAAGATTTGCGGTTATATTTACGAGGGCGAGAGCCTGCCCCAGGACTTCACCTGTCCTCTGTGCAAGCAGCCCGCCTCCTCCTTTGAAAAGATCGAGACTGCCCCCGCCAAGAGCGGCAGCAAGTATGCCGGCACCCAGACGGAGAAGAATCTGGAGGCCGCCTTTGCCGGAGAGTCCCAGGCCCGGAACAAGTACACCTACTTCTCCTCTGTGGCCCAGCAAGAGGGGTATGAGCAGATCGCAGAGCTCTTCCTGAAGACCGCTGAAAATGAGAAGGCCCACGCCAAGCTGTGGTTTGAGGAGCTGGGCGGCCTGGGAAGCACCGCCGAGAACCTGCTCCACGCCGCCCAGGGCGAGAACTATGAGTGGACCGATATGTATGACGGCTTTGCCAAGACCGCCGAGGAGGAGGGTTTCCCTGAGCTGGCCGCCAAGTTCCGCCTGGTGGCCGCCATTGAGAAGCGCCATGAAGAGCGCTACCGGGCTCTGCTGCGCAACGTGGAGACCGCCCAGGTGTTTGAGAAGAGCGAGGTTAAGGTGTGGGAGTGCCGCAACTGCGGCCATATCGTGGTCGGCACAGCCGCCCCGGAGGTGTGCCCCACCTGCCTGTACAGCAAGAGCTTCTTTGAGATTCACCGCGAAAATTATTGATTGCGGCGCTGTCCCGCCATTGAGGAGGACGAGCTCCCCTGCCGCCTGCTGTGCAGCAAGTATCCGGCAGCCAGAAAATAACCCTTATTACAGAAAAAACCACCCGTCAAACGGGTGGTTTTTTGCTTTCCTTCTCTTATTCTGCCGCGGAGGCGCTTGGTTCGTCCTCCTCCCCTGTCACATACCGGAGAAACGCCCGGGTGGGCTTGGACCGCTCTGCCGATTTCCGCCAGGAAAACATTACGGCCCGCCGGGCATTCTTGTCCCCCAGCTTATAGAAGCACAGCTTTTCCTCCCGCTCCATAAACTGGGCAAGCCCATCCCGCAAAAAGGCGGCCCCTTTTCCGTCCCGGGCCACGTAATACGATGTGAGCAGCTGGTCCATCTGCATCACCACGTTGGGTGTAAATCCAGCGTTTCGGCACAGGGTCACCGCCCGCTGATACAGATCATTTCCCTTTTTTAGAAAGACAAAGGGCACCTGGGCAAACAGGGCCAGATCCACGGCAGGCACCTCTTCCTGCCGGTGGCGTCCATTGCGCACATCCTCTGCGCTCAGGCAGTAGGCCTCCAGTCCCTGGTTCACCGGGAACTCCCTGGGCACTGCCAGAAGGATGGTCTCCTCATACCAGACTTTGGACTCAAACAGCCGGGGGTCGGCAGGCTCCACATCCAGGCTCAGATCAATGACTCCCGATTGCAGGCACTTGCGCAGATCCCCCGCGTTTGCCTCCAGCAGGCTGACACGCCAGGCGGGATACTGCCGTTGGAACTCTTCGATCACACCGGGCAGAATATGGGCGCAGAAAAAGGACGCCGCCCCCACCTGCACGGTCCCCTGGCATTCGCCGGCCAGGGCGTCAAAGTAGGTCTGCATCTCCTCCCGGATGTCTAAAATCCGCTTTACCGCGTCGATATAATATTCCCCCGCCACAGTCAAGCAGATGGGGTTGGTACTGCGGTCAAAGATGGCAGTGTGGATCTCCTCCTCCGCCTTTCTCACCGCCGCGCTCAAGGCAGGCTGAGACAAATAGAGCTTCTTTGCCGCCTTGGAAAAGCTGCGCTCCTGATACACCGCATAGACATATTCCATCTCTTTCAGCATCAGCATGGTCTGTTCCCCCACGGACTTAGGTTTTTCCTTCCAGAATTTCTGTTTTCTTACCTTATAAATATTTTTATAACATGAGTTATCAATTTATGAATTAGACGCAAGCTCCAGGCCGTGATATACTAAAACCATCAAAAACAGGCAGAAAATTCTGCTGCCAAACAGAAAGGACTGAGCTTTCGCCATGGATTCTTTGCTTGAAAAATTCTCGAAACTGGGCTGTGACAACGCTCCCGGACAGGAGGGCCGTCAGAAGGCCGCTGTTTTGGATCTGCGGGGAGAAAAGCTGGAGGGCCGGCTGGTAGACTTCTCCCACGGTGACGTAGACGCCCATCCCCCCATTCCCGGCACCCTGTCTGACTTTGTGACCGGCGTGGAGAAGATCGGCGGCCACCAGGCCTACACCGAGTACCGTGGCAACGGCGGCATCCGCAGCGAGCTGGCTGAAAAGATCTCCGCGTTTACCGGCTCTGCCATCGATCCCGATCAGAACATCATCCTGACCCCCGGCACCCAGGGCGCGCTGTTTCTTGCTGTGGGCGCCAATATGGTGGCCGGCGACAAGGTAGCCATTGTGGAGCCCGATTACTTTGCCAACCGCAAGCTGGTGGAGTTCTTCGGCGGTGAGCTGGTGCCCGTTCAGATGGACTATGAGAATGCTCAGAACTGCGCCGGTCTGGATCTCACCCAGCTGGAGAAGGCCTTCCAGGACGGCGCCAAGCTCTTCCTGTTCTCCAACCCCAACAACCCCACCGGCGTTATCTATTCCGATGCTGAGATCAGCCGCATCGCCGCCCTGGCCAAGCAGTACGGCGCCACCCTCATCGTGGATGAGCTGTATTCCCGTCAGGTCTTTGACAACCGCACCTACACCCACCTGTGCGCCAAAGAGGAGCGCCCTGAAAACCTGATCACCATCATTGGTCCCTCCAAAACCGAGTCCCTCAGCGGCTACCGTCTGGGCGTAGCCTTCGGCACCGCCGCCATCATCGAGCGTATGGAGAAGCTGCAGGCCATCGTCTCCCTGCGCGCCCCCGGATATTGCCAGGCCGCCTTCCACTCCTGGTTTGCTGAGCCCGCCGGCTGGATGGAGGAGCGCATCGCCGCCCACCAGGTCATCCGCGACTCCCTGCTGGCCAAGCTGCGCGCCTGCCCCGGCGTCTCCGCCCGTACCACGGAAGCAGGCAGCTACCTCTTCCCCAAGCTTCCTCCCCTGGATATTCCCGTCTCTGATTTCATCAAAGTCCTGCGGGTCCATGCCAATGTTATCGTCACTCCCGGCACAGAGTTTGGTCCCCAGTTTACCGACAGCTTCCGCATCAATTTCTCCCAGGACCAGCAGGCCGCTGAGGCTGCGGTAGACCGCATCATTACTATGATTGAGAGGTATCGGGCATGAGTAAGAATCCCATTCCCCAGGGCAAGTATAAGCCCGCCGTGCGCTACGGCAACCTGATCTTCACCGCCGGCATGACCCCCCGCAAGGACGGCGTGCTGCTGATGGCCGGAAAAATCAGCCCCGACCGTCCTCTGGACGATTACCGGGACGCGGTGATCCAGGCCGCCTCCAACGCCCTCACCGCAGCCCAGAACACCCTGGCTCCGGGAGAGCGGATCGTTCAGATCCTGTCTCTGACCGTCTATCTCAACGCCACCGAGGACTACACCACCCATGCAAAGGTGGGTGACATTGCCTCCAACTGGCTGGTGGAGCAGCTGGGCGAGGCCGGCATCGGCGCTCGCGCCGCCATCGGCCTGGCCACACTGCCCGGCAACGCCCCGGTTGAAATCCAGCTGGTGGCCGCTGCGGAATAAGCGATTTTATAAACAGGACATGGGAAGCTAAGCTCCCATGCCCTGTTTTTTTGCACCATTTACTCCCAGAGCAGACGCAAAGACTCTTCCAACTGGTAAACCGTGTTCACCAGTTCCTCCCGGATGGAGTCGATTCCCTTGGCCAGCATCCGCTTTTCCTCTCCAACCACGGCCAGAGAGTAGCGGGCCACGCCGCTCTGGTCCCGGATGGGCACGGCCACCGACATGACTCCCGCGTCCTGCTCAGAGACGGAAATACAGTAGCCCTGCTGGCGGATCTGGGTCAGATTGTTCCGCAGCTGCTCCCGCTCCTGGGGGTCAGAGAGTTTTTCCTCCAGCGTCTCCTGAATAAAGTCCTCCGGCTGCCAGGCAAGCAGGGCCTTACCGGTAGAGCCCCGCACCAGGTTGCCCACCCGGCCCACCTTGGATTGAATCCGCAGCATATTGGACGAATGTACCTTTTCCACGCAGATGGGCAGCCCGTCCACCATGGCGGTGAGGACCACATCCTCATTATACTGGTTCAGCAGCCGGTTCATCTCCTCCAGGATGACCTCCTCCGCCGTCACATTCTGGGACACCATGGCCGACACCCGCAGAATTCGGGACCCCAGCTTGTACTTTCCGTTGGGGGTCTCCTGGATCAGCCACCCCATACTGAGCAGCGTCTTTACAATATAAAAGGTAGATGTCTTTTGCAGGCCCAGCGCCTTGCTGATCTCACTGACACCAAGGTACTGGGCATTTAATTTGGGATAGAGCTCTAAAACCTGAATGGCTCGCGCCACCGAATTAATGCGCTGCGTGCTTTTTTCCTCCATAGTAATCTCCTTCATCACATAAAACATGTTTGGCGGGCTTCCCCTCATAAGCCACACCACGCTCTTTTATGCTTTCCTTCGCTCTTATCATAACGTAATTTGCTAAAACCTGCCAGATGTCTACGTAATATTTTATTAAATACCATGGGCAGAAAAAAAGCAACCCCAACTTTTTGGGCAAAAATTCCCCCGTTTTCAGGGCCATTTCATGCACAGGCCCCAAAAACGGGGGATATGTTTTATTTTGGAAGGTCAGGCAGACTGGTTAATCCTCCTGATCCAGCTTCTGCACCGTGCGATAGAGCACATCCGCCCCCCGGGTCAGATCCTCCGGTGCGGTCCACTCTTCGCCGCAGTGACTCAAGCCATCCTTGCTGGGCACAAAGATCATGCCCATGGGCAGACGGTGGGCCATGGGGTTGGCGTCATGGCCGGCTCCGCTGGGCATAACCTCACGGCTGGCGCCCACTTCCTCCGCGGCCTGGTCGATCAGCTGCATGATATGCTTGTCGCAGCGCACGCTGCCCTTATCAATCTGCTTTTCGATCTGGAAGGTCACCGTATCAATGGTCTTGGTGATCTCCTCAATGGCCTGGATCATGGCGTCGGTCTTTTCCGCGTCCATATGCCGCATTTCAAAGGAGCACTCCACCTTGCCCGGGATCACGTTTTCCGAATCGGGCCAGCACTGGATGGTTCCCACCGTCAGCACCAGCGTATCGTCGATCTCCCGGCAGCGCTGATCCGTCTGCGCGATCAGGCGGGCCATGGCCACCATGGCGTCCCGGCGGTTTTTCATCTGGGTGGTGCCGGCGTGGTTGCTGTGTCCAATGGCCGTGATCTTGTAGCGCACGATGCCCACGATGCCCCGAACTACGCCGATCTGCACGCCGATATCGTCCAGGTGATCGCCCTGCTCGATATGCAGCTCCAGATAACATTTGGCGTCGTGGAAATCCCGCTGGCAGTCCATGATCTCCTGCACGGTACGACCATAGCCCTGCAGCGCCTCTTCCAGGCCGGGCTGATGGGGATCCACCAGACCGGTAATGGCACGGCTGCCGAAGGTGCCGCCCACCGGGTTGGACTCCTCCGCATTGAAGCCGTAGATCTCAATCGGGTGGCGCAGCTGCACACCGGACTCCTTGAGCCGACGCACCACTTCCAGTGCGCCCGCCACACCGTATGCCCCGTCGTAAAGGCCGCCGGAGGGAACGGTGTCCAAGTGAGACCCCATAATGATGCTCTTAGCCTTAGGGTCCGAGCCGGGCAGGACGCCGTGAATATTACCGGCTACGTCCTGGTTTACCTGCATTCCCAGCTCTTCCATCTTGTTACGCACGATCTCCACGGCCTGGAAATAAGAGGGAGAAAAACAAATTCGGGTGTAGGAACCGTCTGGGTTTTTCCCTGCCTGGCCGATCGCCGCTAAAATTTCATTTACCTGATCCATCTCAAATCACCTTTCCCTTGGCGCTGAAAGAAGGGGACAACGCTCCTACTTTAAATCGACCAAGCCTTACTTCGCGCTATTGGGACGCACGAACTCGCCCCAGCCGGCCGCACTCTCGTCCACCACGCCGTTCTCCACGACCACGCGGCCGCGCACCACGGTGTAGTCCACGCTGCAGCCCAGCTTCCAGCCCTGGAACACCTTCATGATATCACGGGCCTGGGAGTAGCTGTTCTTGGCATCAAACTCATATTCCTTATTCATATCCACAATGACCAGGTCGCCGTCCGCTCCGGCGGAGATGGTGCCCTTCTGGGGGAAGATGTTGAAGCACTTGGCGGGATTGACGCACAGCAGCTCCACCACACGCTCCATGGACACGCGGCCCTTCTTGGCCTCGGTCAGCATGAGGGGCAGGCGCAGGTCGATGCCGGGGAAGCCGGAGGGAGCCACAAAGATGTCGTCGGGGCTCTTCTCCTTCTCGGAGACCAGGTAGGGGCTGTGGTCGCTGCCGATGAAGTCCACGGTGCCGTCATTGACGTAATCCCACAGCTTGTCGATCTCTTCCTTCTTGCGCAGCGCGGGGTTGCACTTGGCGTAGGCGCCGTACTTCTCCACGTAGCTCTCATCCAGCAGCAGATAGTGGGGGCAGGTCTCCACGTAGACCGTCTGACCCTCCTGCTTGGCCTTCTTGGCCAGCTCCATGGCGCCGCAGGTGGACACATGCACCAGCTCCACAGGGCAGCCGGTCTCCTTGCCGAAGCGCAGCATCTTGGCAATGGCCTCCACCTCAACGATGGGAGGACGGGACTCACAGTGGGCCAGAGGATAGGTGCGGCCCTCCGCGCGCAGGCGCTTGATGTTGCCGGTCACCAGCTCGTTGTCCTCGGCGTGGGCAGCCAGAGGCAGGCCGGTCTTCTTCACTTCCTCCAGAGCCCGCATAAGCTCCGCGTTGTTGGCGCTGGTCAGGCCCTTGAACTCCGCGTCGCGGCCCTCGGGAGCCTGGTGCAGGAAGGTCTTATAGGCCACCACGCCCTCCTTGGACAGGGGCACGATCTCCTCGGGGAACTCGCCGCCGGCCGCGCCGTAGAAGCAGTAGTCTACGCAGCTGCCCTTCTTGCACAGGTCCAGACGGTTATGTAAGATCTCCGCATTGTACTGGGGAGGAATGGAAATGGGATGCTCAAAGAAGGTGGTGCAGCCGCCGGCCGCAGCAGCCCGGGTACCGACCTGGAAGGTCTCACGCTCGGCGTGGCCGGGGTCACGATAATGCACATGGGTATCAATGCCGCCGGGCAGGACATACTTGCCAGCCGCGTCGATGGTACGCTTCGCCTCGGGCAGGCTGCCGGGCGCGCCTACCAGCGCAAACTTTCCGTCCTGGATACCTACATCCGCCTTGCGGAAGCCGCCCTCAACAAAAACAAGACCGTTTACTACTGCCAGATCCAACATGTTAATCTTCTCCTTTTTATTCATTCCGTCCTTCTTGGCAGGGGGGCCTCAGGCCTCCCTGCCAAAAACAAAGCTCACTTGTTTCGTTGTTTATTTTCCTTTTACTTCTTCCGGGAAGAACTTCTCCACCACCTCAGCGGGAGGAGGAGCGGTGACCTTGCTGACCACAACCAGAACCACAAGAGCCACGATAACCGCGGGCAGAGCAGCCATGACTCCGCCGGGCTGGCCCAGAGCGTACCAGATGCAGGCAGTGGCGAAGCCGGCGATCATGCTGGCGGCAGCGCCGGTGCGGTTGGCGCCCTTCCAAACAACACCCACCATGGTGAGGATTGCCATGGCGGCGCCCATCAGGGTGACCGCTCTGGCCTGGATGAACTGAATGGCCTCATTCAGGAAGAAGGTGAGGGACACGCCGCCGATGCCGATGACCACGGTGGCGATACGGGACACCTTCAGCAGCTGGGTATCGGACACATTGGGCTTGAGTTTGGCATAGATGTCGTTGCTGAAGGTGGAGGCAGCCAGCAGAAGCAGGGAGTCCGCGGTGGAAATAATGGCGGCCACCACAGCGGCAAACAGGACGGCGCCCATGATGGGGGACAGCTTGGTGGTTACCAGAGTGGTAAAGACTTGGTCCTGATTCTCAATGCCGGGCACCAGCAGCATGCCGCCGATACCGATGATGGACAGGGGGATGTAGAACAGCAGCAGGCCGATGCCGGTCAGTCCCTGGGAGCGGGAGGCGATCTCAGGGCTCTCAGCAGAGAAGAAACGGGCAATAAACTGGGGAGCGCCGAAGTTGCAGATGCCCCAGGTCACCACCCAGGACAGAGCGGTCAGCGGGGGAATCTCCACGCTGAAGGCCTGGACAAACCCGGGGTTGATGGCAGCGACCTGCTCGTTCATGGCGGTGAAGCCGCCGATCTCGCCCAGGAACTCCACGGCCATGACCCACACGCCGATGATGATCACAAAGGAGCAGATGGTGTCGGTCCAGGCCACTGCCTTCATGCCGCCCATGGCGGTGAAGGCCAGGAACACGACCAGAAGCACGATGCAGCAGGTCACGTTGTTCCAGTCAACAAAAGACTGCAGCACCACGATGCCGCCGGTGACCTGAGCAGCCAGCAGAGCGATGGTACAAACCAGGATCAGCACGGAGGCGGGCATGGCCAGCTGCTTGCCGTACCGGCTAGCAATATATTCGGGAAGGGTATCACAGCCCGCCTTGCGCAGACGCTTGGCAAACCACAGACAGGCCAGGAAGGAGGTCAGGAAGGTTCCTGCGCAGTTCCATACGCCGGGCCAGCCCTTGAGATAATAATAGCCCATATAGCTGACGATGGAAGCGGCACTTACGATGGTGGCAAAATAGGTACCCGCCATGGGCAGCATGCCCAGCGACTTACCGGCTACCATCCAGTCTTTCTGGTTCTTAACGCCTCTGGAGATCAGCATGCCGATGACCAGCAGGGCGACCATGAACAAAATAACAACGGTCAGATAAATTACATTCGGATTCATTTCTTATTTCTCCCCTTCGTCAAGGTATAGATTGCGGGAAACAGCGCTAAGAAAAAGAAAAACAACCACATCAAGATCAAACTAACACTAGCACCCATAATGTTTCTCTCCTAGTCTTTTTGAATTTGGAATGTTTGAAATGTACTGGCGGAGTATATCTCTGGAACTTTTTACCTCCCCTCCCTGTTCTTTCGTCAGCCTTTGATTTATTCCGCCTCTTTTTGGTTGTATGCCTGAATCCGGGCCTCGCTTTCCACCAGGGCCAGCGCCCATGTCAAACCGTCCACAACCGGAACACCCAGCCGCTTTTCCAGCCAGCCGCTGCTGCCGGCATAGTTTGCGCATCCCAGTACGATGGCTTGCACCCCCGGTGTCTTCAGCGCTTCTTTTCCTGCCTTCAGCAGGTCCTCCTTGCGGTTGCCCTTACTTACCTGAACCAGCTTCAGCTGCTCCTGGCAGTGGTACTTCCGGGCCAGCGCAAACTTTTTGGGGATGATCTTCTCCGAAGGGGTAAGCACGGCAAAGTTTCCCGTCATAGCCGCCATCTTCATGGAGGCCTGGGCAATGCCGTATGTAGGCTTTCCGGTGAGTTCCTGAACCAGGTCCAGATTGGGATCTCCATGGCAGGCTACCACAAATCCGTCGTAGTCGTCCTTTTTGCTCCGCACCACCTGGATCAGCTCTGTGGCAGATACCGCCTGATCCTCATACGTGACGATCAGTTTGGGGGCAGACTGCATGGACACCACATCCGCTTGGGCACGTCCCTGCAAAAAATCCTCGGCCACCCGCTGGATCAGCTTCTCGGTTTCTTCATCGCTGTTGGGGTTGATAATCAGGATCTTCACCGTCATCGTCCTCCCTAGGTGTGTTCATAATATTTGAACGTGTTCCTTATTGTTGAATATATAATATTTCGTGCTGGCTCTTTTGTCAAGCAAAACTTTTTCCTTCTTTGCGTTTTCTTCTGTTTTGCACAATTTCATGGTGAACGTATTCTTTGCCCGTTTTTCTGCAAATAGCCCCCGTTTGCGCAGAAAACAACAAAAAAACCGCCGCAGAATCCAAATTTCTCTGCGGCGGTCTGGTCTCTTCTTTGTCCCAAAAATGCATGTTGACGGGCTTGTGCCCAGCATTTTCCCAAGCATAACGCAAAGAGCACACCCCCCAAACCGGGATCTCCGGCTCAGGGGGTGTGCTCTTTGGTAGGTTACATGGGAAGGAAAACGGTTATTTATTTACAACGTTGATGGGGCTGCCGTCCAGGTAAGCCTTCACGTTGTCCACGGTAATATCCATAATGCGCTGGCGGGCCTCCTTGGCGCCCCAGGACATATGGGGAGTGATGATGCAGT
>OGGQ01004764.1_pt1 | contig 10694 bp, 11 predicted proteins | sample 1571191 | NCBI WGS metagenome assembly OGGQ01 (sample SAMEA2582061, study PRJEB24529) | metagenome | biome: Human gut stool | place: China | collected 2011
TGCTGAAACTGGAATTTTACAAATGCCGCCGCCGGAAGATCGTTCTGGTGTGCGCTGCTGTGCTGGCTGTGGAACTTATCTGGATGGAGGCGTTCTTTACCCGGCAGGATGCTAAGGATCTGAAATGGGGCTGGATGCTCCTGCTTTACAATCTGGCCATGGTAGACGCCATTGTCCTTCCCATCAGCGTGGCCACTCTGGCCAGCCGCAGCTGCGAGTTAGAGCACAAGGGAAGTACCTGGAAACTGCTGGAGACCATGGCAAGCCCAGGGCAGCTCTATGCCGCCAAACTCAGCTGGGGCGCCCTGGTACTGGTCATCTTGCTGATTGTCCGCTCGGGACTCTTTCTTGCTGTGGGGATGGTGCAGGGCTTTCAAGGAGATATCCCCTGGGGACGGTTTGGGTTGTTTACCCTGATCTCCTGGACCGTGTCCATGATGGTCTACACCCTTCAGCAGGGGCTGTCCCTGCGTTTCCCGAATCAGGCCGCCGCCTTGGTGTGCGGCATCGCCGGCAGCTTTTTGGGCATTCTCTCCATGCTGTTTCCTCCGGCACTCACCCGATGCGTGCCCTGGGGGTACTACGGACTTCTGGCCCTGGTGGGAATGAACTGGGATGCAGACACCCGGATTACGTCGTTTTATTGGAGATGGCCGGAACCTACGGACCTGTTGCTGATGTGCCTGTGGGCGGCGGTGTTCCTGGTGGTGGGCCGGATGCTGTTTGTGAGAAAGGAGGTATGAGAAATGCTGCTGCGTTGTCTGCTGGCGGAATTGCAGAAGTTCCGCCGCTCCCCGGTGTGGCTGGCCTTCGTGCTGCTGCCGATCTTTCCCGCTATTTTGGGTACGGGGAATTACCTTGGAAATATTGAGGTGCTGGACAATGCCTGGTACAGTCTGTGGAGCCAGCACACCCTGTTTTCCTCCATGTTCTTTCTTCCCGCCCTGCTGGGTGTGTTCTGCGCCTGGCAGTGGCGGCTGGAGCACACAGATCACAACTGGAACAGCTTCCTCACCGCTCCGGTGCCTGTGAGGGACTTATGCCTTGCCAAGGTCATCTGGGCCGCAGTCATCTCTGTGCTCTCCCAAGCCTGGATTGGGGCACTCTTTGTTCTCAGTGGAAAGATCGTTGGCCTGACCGGCCCTGTCCCGCCGGAGCTGCCGGGGTGGCTCCTGTGCGGAGCTGTTGGAGGCGTATCAGTGTGCGCGGTGCAGCTCTATTTCAGCCTGGTGATTCGGGCCTTTGCGCCGCCGGTCGCCTTTGGACTGGCAGGGGGGATTCTTGGATTGATGTTTACCGCCCAGGGATTCGGCTACGCGTTTCCGTATTCTCTCCTGTGCATCGGGATGCGGGCCAACAATCCATTGATGAAATTGGACTACGTGCCTTTTCTGATCTCTGCTGCGATTTACACGGCGGTGTGCACACGCCTGTCCATCCGGCATCTCCGGCGGCACGACACAGCGGCAGAATAACGTGATAATAGGGGGAAATTATTCGATTTAAGTGAACACTGATATTCGGCGCGAATCAAAAGGACGGCATGGCTTTTACCATACCGTCCTTTTCTTACCCTGCACAAAGTTCTCGCAAGAATGAATTGACAAATTGGTTTACTGAGTGTAAACTTTAGTTAAGGTGGTTTACAAGCAGTAGACTTTATCTGCATACGATGGAGGTAGACATATGGCGGATATAAGATTGGGTGTCGTAGAAACCCGTTTTGCGGACTTGATATGGGAGCATGAACCCATCTCTTCCGGCGAATTGGTAAAACTCAGTGAGGAAAAATTGAGCTGGAAAAAGTCTACCACATATACTATTTTACGGCGGCTGTGTGAGCGGGGGATTTTCTCAAACGACAAAGGCACAGTCACATCTCGGATATCTAAGGAAGAATTTTATGCCATGCAGAGCGAGAAGTTTGTTGAGGACACATTTGATGGCTCTTTACCCAGGTTTTTGGCAGCCTTCTCCACGCGGAAAAAGTTATCCGATGACGAAATCCACCAACTGCAAAAGCTGATCGATGAAATGAGGTGAGCGTATGTCATTACCTGCCGTTTTTTCTGCGGTACTCAACATGTCAATTACCGCAAGTGTTGCCATTCTTGTCATATTGCTTGCAAGGATTCTGTTGAAGCGCGCACCTAAAATTTTTTCCTATGCACTTTGGGCCGTTGTGCTGTTCCGTCTGCTTTGTCCGGTATCACTGACGTCGGGTTTCTCCTTACTGGGCCTTTTTCAGGTGCCAACCACAGAGACGGGCAGAATGGAGTATGTGTCTTTAGATGTGCCGAATGCGGAAGGGCCGGCAATCGCGGTTGATAACCCTGCTTCCGATCCTGATCAAACGACGGAGCATGGTGCTGAACCGTCCGTTGTGGAAGATACGGCAGCAGATTCTGCTGACACTCTGGTAGCGATTTCCAGCATGGTTTGGATTTGCGGTGTGGCGGTAATGTTGATGCTGAATCTTTTCCAGCTGATACGACTTCGCCGCAAATTAGTTGGTTCGATCCCTTTGTACGAGAATATTTACCTTGCGGATTATATTTCCACACCCTTTGTCATGGGCTTAATCCGCCCGAAAATCTATTTGCCTTCTACCATGTCCGAGGCTGAGCAATCCTATATCATCCAACACGAAAAGCATCACATCCGCAGAGGCGACCATATTGTAAAGCTGCTTGCCTTTGCGGCCGTGTGCGTACACTGGTTTAATCCCCTTGTTTGGCTGGCATTTGCACTGTCCAGCAAAGATATGGAGATGTCCTGCGACGAGGCGGTGATGAGACAGATAGACGGAGATATCAGGGCGGACTATTCCTCCTCTTTGCTGCAATTCTCCACCGGAAAACGAGTGATCGTTGGCACGCCCCTTGCCTTTGGGGAGGGAGATACTAAGGAAAGGATTGAGAACATTATGAAGTATAAGAAGCCGACCATGATCATGGTGGTATTGGCCGTGATCGTATGTGTTGGATTGACGGCCTGCTTGTCCTCCAATCCTCAATCCGGCACAGGAAAAAACAATCTTTCGGCAATGGGAGATTTGAAGGCAGAAGATATGGGAAAAACACTGAGCGAATTAAAAAAGGAGCATCCGGAAGGCGAATTGATTGTAAGGCCAGATGGTCTCCCAAACAGTGCTGCTATATGTTTTGGAGAACCGGAAGGGGAATATGCTTACTACTTTTTTGGAACACAGAGCGGCGATGCGGAAAAGGCTATGAATGAGCTGGAAGAGCAGCTGAAATGCGCTGGTTTTCTCACCACAGCAAACATTCTTTTCCCGAACATGGAAGATGAGATGTCCTTTGAAGATTTCTTCTCCTTGATCGGTGTGGACGATTATGAGTACTTAGTAGGAGAAGAGGTGATAAGTGGAGAAGGTTGGTTAAGATTCACGTATCAAGGAATGGAAGTGATGGTGAATACAAACGAAGTGGATGCCGCTGGCGGATGGGATTTCACAGGAGAAAAGATCGTGAAGCGTAATGCTCCAGTGGCTATTTCAGACCCAGAAATCGTAAATGCCAATCAAGAATTGGCGGATGCGGTGATGTTCGATTGAGCAGCAACTGCCTGTTTTATGCCAACTTCTTTAGGAGGCTTTCTTCTTTTAGCAGCAGCCATAGCAGTAAGACAAAAACGCTCCGGCAGAGAAATCTGCCGGAGCATTTTCATTTTTACGCAGATATAACAATCGGGAAAAGAGATTATTCTGGGTCAGGATTGGTAGGGGAGAGGATCCTCACCTCCAGGCCTGTGACATAGTTTTCCGGATGTCCCTCGGAAAACTGATCGATAATGTTTAGTGTCACCACACAGCTGTCCAGTACCAAGCCCCGGGCTGCCCCCTCCTGATAGAGGCGGCCAATGCTGTCGCGGATGGTGGTGTAGGGGCCGTAGTGATAGCCACAGAGGTAGTTGCCTCCTGGAATCAGGTCTGCGGCAGCCTGGGTTTCCTCCAGCAGCTTATCTGCACCGCTGTCTCCGAACAGATAGGCGCCGAACCACTTCCGATCGGCCGTGTAGAAGCCTACTGTGGGGTAGAAGTAGAAGGGTTCGTAGGTGAACAGATCGATCTCCTCACCGATATGAAGAAACTGGCGGTCGGGGTAGACCTTGCAGCGGAAGCTGTTCTCTTTGGCGTCCCGGGTCTCCTCCTGGATAAAGCAGATCTTTTTTTGAATGATGTCCACGGTGGTCAGCAGCTCCTGACACCGCCGCTGAAGGATGTCCGCCTGGGCGGCCATGGAGTCCATATTTTTGCTCACGTCGCCGCTGGCAACAAAGTCCGCTGCCTGCTCCAGGGAGTAGCCCAGCTTGCGCAGATAGCGAATGGTGGCCAGCAGATAGACCTGGTCAAAATGATAGTACCGCCGTCCGTTGGTCTGGTTGCGCAGGGCGGGCACCAGCAGCCCGCGGGCGTCATAGTAGCGCAGCAGCTGCACGTCCATACCAAAGATCTTAGCCAGCTCGCCGATGGTAAGATATTCCTTCATACCGGTTCTCCTTGCCGCCGCGGTGGATGCCACGGCGGGTATCTTTTATAAAAAATAGGTTGGGCTCTATCCGATCCAACAAAATTCATTTTGGGGGTTGATCCTATAATCGTTATAGGTTTTATACTGATTGTAACACAGGCATCCGGAGCCGCGCAAGGAAAAGTGTGAGATGAAAAAGGAGGAACCGTATGCAGACCTATCTGAAAAACGGGTATATTGTCACCATGGGCGCCGACGAGACCGTCTACGACGGCGGCGGAGTGCTGGTGGAGGATGACCGGATTACTGCCGTGGGAAAGGTGGACCCCGCCCTGGTAAAGCCCGACGCCGAGGTCATCGACCTGCAGGGAAAATATGTGCTGCCTGGCTTTGTCAACACCCATGTACACACCTCTCAGCAGATCTCCCGGGGCGTGGGTGACGACGTGGACTTCATCACCTGGCTGCACAAGCGGATGTGGCCCTATGAGAGCAACATGACGGAGGAGGACTCCTACGTTTCCACCCTGATGACGTCCTTGGAGCTGATCCGCTCCGGCGTTACGTCCTTTGCCGAGCCCGGCGGACAGTTTGTCTCCGGCATGGCTCGAGCCACCAAGGAGTCCGGTCTCCGGGGCAAGCTGGCCAAGTCCGTCATGGACTGCGGCGACGGCCTTCCCCCCATCTGGCAGAGGACCATGGAGCAGGAGCTGGAGCAGCAGGTGGAGGACTTGGAGAAGTACCACAACACGGCCGACGGCCGGGTCCAGGTGTGGTTTGGCCTGCGAACCATCTTCAATAATACCGATGAGCTGATCATCAAGACCAAGGAGCTGGCCGACAAATACGGTGTCGGCGTCCATATGCACGTGGCTGAGGCCAAGGAGGAGAAGGAGTACACCTACGCCCGCTGGGGTGAGGGCACCGTCAAGCACCTGGAGAAGCTGGGCGTGTTGGACAAGAACCTGCTGGCCGTTCATACCGTGTGGCTCACGGACGAGGAACTGGAGCTGTTCAAGAAGCGGGATGTAAAGGTGTCCCACAATCCGGCCTCCGCCATGCGGGTGCTGGGCTTTGCCCGGATTCCCAAAATGCTGACCATGGGGATCAACGTCTCCATCGGCACGGACGGCGCTTCTTCCTCCAACCATATGGACATGGTGGACGAGATGTGGCTGACCTCCCTGATCCACAAGGGCTGGCGGCTGGATCCCACCGTGGTCCCCGCCCAGGACATCCTGCGTATGGCCACCCGCTGGGGCGCCCGGGCGCTGCTGGATGAGGATCTGTACGGTACGCTGGAAGTGGGCAAGAAGGCCGACCTTATTGTCATTGACCCCCACGGCCCATCCATGATGCCGGTAAACGACAAGATCGCCGCTCTGGTGACCGCCATGCACTCCTCCAACATCCAGTCCACCATGTGCGACGGTAAGTGGCTCATGCGGGACCGGAAGATCCTGACGCTGGACGAGGAGGCCATTTTGAAGGAGGCCTGCGCCCGGGGCGCCGCCATCTATGACCGGGCGGGCATCGTACTGCCGGACCGCTTCCCGGTGGTCAAAGTATGAGCCGCCGCTGATGATACAAAAGAAAACCACTCAGTGATTGAAATGAAATAGGAGGTACGTTATGAATAAGGACCTGCTCGCTGTCGCCAAGGGGCTCAAGCCCGCTGACCTGGTCATCCAAAACGGCAAGATCGTCAATGTGTACTCCGGTGAGATCTATGATGGCGGCGTGGCCGTCTGCGGAGATACCATTGCCGCCGTGGGCGACGTGGCCTACTGCGTGGGCGAGAACACCCGTGTGGTGGACGCCGGCGGAAAGTATCTGACCCCCGGTTTCCTGGATGGACATATCCACCCTGAGAGCTCTTCTCTGGCCATCCGGCCCTTTGCGGAGGCGGTGCTGGCCCACGGTACCACCGGTATCATGACCGACCTGCACGAGGTGGGTGTGGTCTCCGGTCTGGAGGGCATCGAGGCCATTTTGAAGGAGGCCGAGGCCACAGATCTGAAAATCTACTTCGTCGTGCCCTCCCACGTGCCCTTTTCTCCCAATCTGGAGACCAGCGGAGGCCACTTCAATCCCGAGATCATCCGCAAGGCCCTGAAACGGCCTGACGCAGTGGGGCTGTCCGAATGTGTGGGACCCTATATTCTGGCGGAGTTCCCGGATCTGATGGAGTCCTTTGACAATGCCCGAGCCATGCCCGGCAAGACCATGCAGGGCCACCTGCCCGATATGTACGGGCCCGCCATGAGCGCCTGCGTGGCCGCCGGTGTGTCCACCGACCACGAGTCCTTCTGCGAGAAGGACGTATTCGAGCGCCTGCGCAACGGCTGCCACCTGATGATGCGGGAGGGCTCCGCGGCCCGCAATATGCCCACCCTGCTGAAAACCGTACTGGATAACAAACTGGACACCTCCATGGTCAGCATTGTCACCGACGATCTCCATGCCGTGGATCTGCAGCAACGGGGACACCTGGATGATGCCCTGCGCACCGCTCTGGGCATGGGCCTGGACTTTGTCAAGGCCATCCAGATGGTCACGGTCAACTGCGCCAAGGCCTTTGGCCTGGAGCGGGAGATCGGCGGCCTGGCCCCCGGCCGCCGGGCGGACATCAACATCACCACCGGTCCCGAGGCATTCCAGGTCCTGACTACCTTTGCCGGCGGCCGCCAGATCACCGACAACGGCAAGCTGCTGGTTCACTATGAGACTCCGGTCCATGAGCCCTGCGTGCTCAACACCATGCACCTGGTCAATCCCATTACCGCCGACAGCTTCAAGATCCATGCTCCTGCCGGAGCCAAGAAGGTGAAGGCGCTGGTGATGGATACCCTGCCCTACATTCCCTTTACCAACCGTCGGGATGTGGAGCTGCCGGTGGTGGACGGAGTCGTTCAGTGTGACGTGGAACAGGACGTGCTGTACATCGCCCAGGTGGAGCGCCACGGCAAGAATGGCAACATCGGCAAGGCCTTTATGGGCGGCTTCCATATCCGGGGCGGCGCCATGGCCTCCTCGGTAGGCCATGACAACCACAACATTATCGTTATGGGCGACAGCTTTGAGGATATGGCCCTGGCGGTGAACCGCTGCGTAGAGCTGGGCGGCGGCCAGGTCATTGTCCGCGGCGGTCAGGTGGCTGCCGAGGTGGCCTATCCCATCTGCGGTTTGCTCAGCGATCTGCCTCTGGATGAGCTGGCAGAGAAGAAGAAGGAACTCAACCGGGTAGCCCATGAGATGGGCACCGAGATTCCCATTCCCTTCATGTTCCTCAGCTTCATCTGCCTGGCGGCCATTCCCGCTTACGCCATCACCGACTGCGGCTTTATCGATGTGCCTACCCAGTCGGTCATCGATCCCATCCTGGAGGTATTGGAGTAAAAGGCAAGTGGATGTTGTGTGAGAAGCACAACGTTTTATACACGGAAATAGACGCAAAACTCCCTGGACAATCTTTTGTCCAGGGAGTTTTGCATTTTGTTCCCGGACCTTAAGAAAGCTTAAGAGAATATTCATGAGCATCTTCCTCTCGCTGTGATATAATCGCAAAATCAAATCAAGACATGCCGGACGGCCAGAACTGGCTTCTGGTTTGAGGAGGTACGCTCTTTATGTGGCTTGGCTCTTTCTTTCAGGGGTGCATGGATGCGGCCCAGTCGGAACAAGTTTCCAGACCCATCCGAATTCTCTGCATCACCTTCATATCCCTTGTGTCCCTGATCGCCATTACCAGCCTGTTTCTCCTGGTTTTTGTGATCGAGGGGCAAAGTCTTCTCAGAAGAGGCATCTTCCTGATCATGGAGATCATCGCTATTGTCCACTACCTGCAATTTCTAAAAGCCCTTATAAAAAAGGAGGGAAGAAGCCGTCATGAAACCAGACATTGAGAAAACAAGAGCATATTACCGTAATCTTGGCCCTGAAGACATCTGCAGCTGCGCCTACTGCCAAAACTACTGCGCCAGGGTCAAGGCGGCCTATCCAGAGGTGGCACGGTATCTGGACTCCCTGGGGGTGGACATCGAAAAGCCCTTTGAGACCTCTCCTTTGGAGCCGGACGAGAACGGACATTTGGAGTACAGTGTCTGTCAGTATGTCGTCTTTGGCAGTTGTCCCCAGGACTTTACTCACCGGATCGGGGATGTGACCTTTGGACGCTCGGACTGCCATCCCAATACAAAAATTGACGAGGAGCACTTTGTACTGGACCTCTATCCCATCCATCTGCCATTTGAAGAAACGGAGGTAGCCGACGATGAGACACCTGAAATTTGAAACTAAAATGGAGCTGTCAGGGGAGAAGCATCCTCTTCGGAACAGTATGAATACGGCGCATCGCAAGGAGTTTGAGTTCCAAGGGTGCGTGGAGGTGCCGATGGAGCTTTCGGAGGACCAGTTTCTGGACCGGTTCCTGATGTTCATCGAGGAGAACGGCTGGAGTTTCGGTGGCGGTGTACGAACCATCGTAGACGGCTACTATATCAGCGAGGACGGCACGCCGGGAAAGCCGGTTTGGCCGGAAGAAGACGAGTAAGGGATATCCTGTAACATGACGAAATGGTTCTTTCACCTTCTGGTTTTCATCACTTGATATGGTGTTTCATTTCTGGAGAAGCGATGTCTATATGATTGTCACACTCAAGAAAATTACTGAAGAAAACCAGGCCGCAATAGAACTCCTGCGGAAACTTGTGGAGGCACAGGGATTGTTTCTTGTATAAATATAAAGGAGATGCTTCGGTTTGCAGAAAAAGCATGGGAGGAAGGATGGAAAACAACTGGAAAGCATGGATACCATACCATGATGTAGAAAATAAATATTTTGTATGTAAGGTTGTTGATGATGAGGATGGACTTCAACTATTTCTCATAAGCAATGACTATACGAAAAAACTATGTGTCCAGTTTCCAGGTATAGTATATGCCTATCGAAATCGGCTTGAGCTTGCAGCACTTCGTACGTTAGATAAAATTGAAGATAAAACCAGAGGGTTTTCGGCATCGGATTGGACTTTCTTTGTTGTAGAAAATTCTGCTTATGCAAAGGAGATTGCAAAAGAATCGCAAGGTATATATCCATTTTCACAGCTTATCCACTTTGCTATTGTTGGAGGCCAAGCATTATTTGAGATTATAACGGATGCACTCCCTGTAATCACAAAAGGCTGGAAATTTTCACCTGAAGATATGGTGGATGAAATGACACTGCCAAGGGGAATCACAGGATTTTGGGGCGTGGACGCCGAACCGCCTCCGTTCCTGGACGAAAAATCATTCCGTCAGATGTGCTGCTCCATTGCCCAGGAAAACGGCGTGACTGTGACAGAATTGGACACAGATACATCACCAAGAAACTTCTATTCTGCTCAGATCCGAAGACATAACAACTTCATTTTTATTTTGCAGAACATCCACTATCCATACGCGGCCTTTGCTGGGCTAGACGATTCCGGTGGATTTGTTCTGACCAACCCACCGGAGTGACTCCAGTTGCCGGAAGGACAGGTGCGGTTTCTAAGCCTTTCCGAATTGAATCAGGGCTGGCGCGGCCTGTGCGGGAAGTTGAGCCCGGAAGAACTGGAACAGATCCGTTACTGGAATCCTCAGACGGTGGGGGAGATCATTTTCAATACTTGGGACTGAGATAAAACATGGTCACTGGGAAATGCTGCTTTCCCAGTGACCATGTTCTCAGCCAGCAGAAGAAGGAGCAGGAGAAGACGAAGCGGCTGGTGGGGGGCTATGTGGCATAACGAGGGCTATGTGTTTTGCGACGCCATGGGCCGGCACCTGTCGCCCAGTACCGTGTACCATAAACTTCAAGCGAATTGCCAGGAACATTGGCATACCTGCCGCGCGGCTTCATGACCTGCGGCACAGCTATGCGGTGGCGCCTTGCAGGCTGGAGATGATATCAAGACTGTCCAGAGCAACCTGGGCCACCACGATATATCCTTTACCTTGAATACCTACGGCCACGTGACAGTACAGATGCAGCAGGCCAGCGCAGACCGGATGGATGCTTACATCCAGAACATTACAGAAGTGAAAAGGGAAAACGAAAAGGAAAACGATCGCTGAATATAAAAAAGGAGCCTTGAAACCCAACGGTTTCAAGGCTCCTAAGGTGGTCCGAGTGGCGGGATTTGAACCCACGGCCTCATGGACCCGAACCATGCGCGC
>OGGQ01004782.1_pt1 | contig 10660 bp, 9 predicted proteins | sample 1571191 | NCBI WGS metagenome assembly OGGQ01 (sample SAMEA2582061, study PRJEB24529) | metagenome | biome: Human gut stool | place: China | collected 2011
CCCCCGCAACCATAAAAAGCCTTGAAATCAAACGATTTCAAGGCTTTTTCCTTTTCTCAAACCGGAAGGGTTCGGATCAGGTCCCCGGAATCATTTGTACTAAATTTAGCCGTTTTGGAGGTCAGATCTGTTGGCAAAAGTCTCCGATACCCTATTCTATAATTGAAATAACGGAGGATGGAGCATGATGGGACGGCAAAGCGGGCAAATGAGCATGGTGATTCTGGATGTGGCAGAATTAATTCCAAGTTATCACCTACTTCGAAAAATCAGTCAGATGGTTGTTTAACTTTTCTATCACCTAGCCATTGTGCGAGGGTGTTTATATCGTGCAGATATTTGTTAATGGTTCCAGCGCTGCGCTCCTCTTTACATAAAAACTGTCTATAAGCTGTAAGTTATTTTAGTGTCAGACGATATTTTCCATAAAAACAAATCCTCCGTATAGCAAAAGTAATACCAGTACTGTACCATGTATTTCTTTTGCTATGCGGAGGAGATTACATTGAGATATCATAATTTCACAGACGCTTACCTGTAAAATTGTTTGCTGGCCACATTAACAATGTATCCCTCTGTGCTTCCACTGTCATAACCATCCTCGTATGGAACGGTGACCTTCCGGTGGAAACGGGATGGTGCGCCACAGAGTTTTGTTCTGTGACGCACCCGAATCCGTTCCGAGTTCGAAGTGCAGGATGGATGCTAAAAACCAATGGAGCGGCGGGGAGTCTTTCCGGACTGCAGCAGGCGACAGGCCGCCTGTTCAAGATCCGAGATCGTCAGAGTATCCGCACCTTCTTCCGAGAGAGTGCGCAGGGCCATCTCCTCCACTGCCCCCTGAAAGAACCGGCGGGCCTCCCGGCCGTTACCAAAGCAGTCCTCCTTCTGCTTGCGCAGCTTCTGAAAGAAGTCCAGGCAGGCCGCTTTTCCCGTCTCCGGCAAGGCAAACCCATCCTGCCGCGCCAGGTGTCCCAAAATCTTCCACAGGGTCTCGTCGTCATAGCCAGGAAAATCCAGCACCTGGGCCACCCGGCTGGACAGGCCGGGGTTGGAGGAGAGCAGCCGCTCCATCTCTCCGGGGTAAGTGGCAAAGATCACCAGCGTTTCAGGGTGCAGTTCCATGTGGCGCACCAGGGCATTGACCGCCTCCACCACATAGGCATCATCGTCCCGGCTGCTGAGCAGGGCCCCCGCCTCGTCAATAAGCAGCACGCCGCCCCTGGCCTTTTCAAACAGGGCCGCCACCTTGGGGGAGGTCTGGCCCAGATAGGTGCCCACCAGCTGCTCCCGGCCCGCCTCCACAAACCGGCCGGTACCCACCCCCTCCTCCCGGAGGATCTGGGCCAGCAGCCGGGCGGTGACGCTCTTGCCGGTGCCCGGCGGGCCAGAAAAGGCCAGGTTGCGGCAGGCCGGGGCCATGGGCTGCCCCGCCAAAGCCCTCCGCTGCTCCAAAGCCAGGCGGGCGCACAGCCGCTTCACCGTCTCCTTTACCTCCTGCAGCCCCACCATGGCCTCCAGCTGCTCCCGGCCCCGGCTCTCCAGTGCTAAGGGTGGGAAAATCAGATCCTGGGTGGTGACTGGCAACGGCCGGCTCTTCTGCACCGCCCACAGCGCCGCCCGCTCCAGATCGGTCTCCTCAAAGGCCGCTCCCCGGTAGCGGCGCAGGGCGGCCACCACCTGGCGGGGGTCAAAGTCCGGGGCAGGAGGCCCCAGCAGCTCGGTGACATAGCCCATCAGGCAGCGCTGCCAGTAGTCCTGATTTGGCAAGCCCACCTGGCAAACCTGGTATCCGTAGGAAAAGCGCAGCTCCTCCACCAGCTCCCGGTCCACCTGCTGGGGATGCAGGGCCACAAAGACACAGTTTGGGTGCTCCTCCAGCCCCGGATCCTGGGGGGCCGGCAAGGTCTCTATGAGCCGCCGGGACAGCACCGGCCCGTCCGGAGCGGTCACCAGCAGGGCAGCGGCGGCGTCCAGTTTCACCGAAATCTCTCTGTCCCGGCGGCTCTCATCCCCCAGAGTGGGGTCCAGCAGGCTGGGAGAGGCCACCAGCATGGCCCGCTTCAGGTCCGGGCCCTCGTTTCCCTCCAGCCACGCCAGGGCGTCCGGCAGCTCCGGCTCTGCGGGCTGCGCCTTTTTTACCATTCCCAACAGCAGAGCGGTGAGGTACATAGCGGCCTGGCGGGCGCAGTAGTCGTCCTGGGTAAGCAGGATCACGCCCAGGCCGCCTCGCCGTTGGGAAAGCAGAGTCTTGGGGTCGATCCCCGCAAACTGGGGAGCGGCACAAAACTGTCTCAGCAGGCTGCGGGGGCTGCGCTCCTTGGAGGGCAGGGGCGTATAGGCCAGCTTGTCCCGGGGCACGCCGGGCAGGGAACACAGCCGGGCGGGGAGACAGGTAGGGATTGGCCGGGGATTGGGGCGGGGCACCCCCTCTCGGGCGGTCTGGATCTGGTTCATACAGCCTCCTTCTCCCCGTCATCGGGGTCGTCGGGATCCTGGAGGGACCGGAACAGCTCGTCCCCCTCCTCCTCTGGGTCTAAGTAGTACGTGTCCGTCAAAGCAACAAATTCCGGGGTCTCCCACTGGCCGATCACATGGGCAATGGCCTCGCTCTCCTGGAAGCAGTTGACCAGATACTCCAGGTGGGGCTTGCCCTCCAGAGCGGTCCGGCACACATAGGATACCGCCTCCACCGCATCCACCGCCTGCTGGAGGGCGTCCAGCCGGGGGATGGACAGCTTCAGGGCCAGCTGCTCCCGGACGGCCATCCAGTCCCCGGCCTGAACCAGAGGGACGCAGTCCTCCAAAAACTGCCTGGCGGGGAGGTCGTCGGTCTGGGCGGCGGCGTCAAACAGAGCCTGAATGTCCTCCTTCTTCTCGTTCTCCAGCAGGGGCTGCAGGGCCGCCTGCGCCACCAGCTCGGTGACCGCCAGTTCCAGGGCCTCCATGCACAGGGTCTCCGTGCGCCGCACCAGAGCGCTGACCAGGTTCCAGGCCTGGTTAAAGTCCATCCGGGACAAGGCGCTCACCGCCATCTCTCCCCGGTTCAGGGCATCCTCCAGCAGTCCGGAGGCCACCATGGTCTGATACTGGGCGCAGTACTGGTAAAAGCCCCGGGCCACCTCACCGGACTGGAGGTACTGGGCCACCAGGGGAAGGTCAACCTGCTCCCCCGTCTCCTCCAGGCATGTGAGCATCACCGACAGGTCCTCCCAGGCCCGGGCGGTGACCAGGGCAGTGCCCTGAGCGCCGTCGGCGCGGCACAGGTAGAAGTGGTCCCGGTGGTCCTTGAGGTAGGAGAGGATCACCGGATGGACCCCCTTCTTCTTAGCGTAGGGCAGCCAGGCGGCGTAGTCAGGCCGGATGTGGACCATGCGCAGCCGGTCGGCGGTGACCGGGTCCAGCTCGCTGGCTGCCCGGTTATACTCGGTGGGGTTGCCCGCCAGCACCAGCATCCAGCCGTCGGGGATGGCGTGGGGGCCGAAGGACTTGTCCTGAAGGAGCTGGAGCAGGATGGGCCGCAGGGACTCGCTGGCGCAGTTGAACTCGTCCAGGAAGAGAACGCCCTCCGTCTTTCCGGTGTCCTCCATGGTGCGGTAGACCTGGGCCACGATCTCGCTCATGGTGTACTCGGTCATGGACACCCGGCGGCCCTCCACCGTGCCGTCCACCAGCCGGGGCAGGCCGATAGCCGACTGGCGGGTGTGGTGGGTAATGGAGTAGGAGAGAAAAGCCAGGCCCTGTTCCCGGGCCACCTGGCGCACCACCTCCGTCTTGCCCACTCCCGCCGGGCCCATGAGGCACAGGGGCCTGGCCCGGCGGCGCTCCACCCGGTAGCGGCCCTGGCGGTCCCGGGCAAAGTAGATCCGGGCGGCCTGGGCGATGGTGTCTTTCGCTTGAGTAATGGTAACAGTCTCCACAGTCTGTAGTTTCATTCTGACGCCTCCTCGACAGTAAATTCATTGGAATCCAAATATAAGGTAGTCAGCCAGGACGGCCGGGGCGGTTGGGAAACCCATCCATTTCGCTCCTCCCCAGGGATAAGAAAGGCCGTGGGGTAATCCGGCGGCGTGTCGGGGTAGTGCCCCCAGCCATCGGACAGGTACAGCAGTCCCTGGACCCGGGAGAGCTTTCCCTCCTCCCGCAGCTGCTCCACCCGACGAAAAACCGGGCGAAAGTCGGTCCCCCCAAACCCACGGGGTTCAAATACCTCCTCCAGCATGTCCAACTGGTCGCCCGACTCCAGCCATACCTCCTGCTGGATCTGGGTGTCACACTGGAGCAGCAGCACCTGAAAGCGGCTGGTCCCGGCGGAGACGTCCCGCAGCAGGTTCAGGGTTTCCCGGAGAAAGCGTCGTGCCACCTCTCCCTCACAGGAGCCGGAGGTATCCATGGCGATGACCAGCTGGTCAGGGGCTGGGGGCTCACTGAGCTCGGGGGGCTCGATGAGGGGGATATCTCCATAGAACTCCAACCCCAGGCAGTACCAGCGGGAGTCCAGACCGTCCGGGTCGGTGAGCAGCCGCTCCCGGGGACAGGCAAAGCGGCGGAGAAAGTCTCGGTAGGAGATCTGGTTCTCCTCCGCGGGACAGAAGGCCTCCCGCAGAACGCCGGGCAGCGTGCCCCACCCGCTTCCCGGGCTCTGGTCCACCAGGCTCTTCATCACCGCCTGCCAGTCCGGGGCCAGCTGCCCAGCGCCCTGACCAAGGCCAAGGCTGGACCAGCTTTCTTTTCCGCTCTCTCCGCCTTTCCCTCCGGCTCCGGCCCCAGCCGCCACCGCAGGGTTCCATAGGTCGTGATCGTCCAGCATGCAGGAAGCCCGCTTGTTCAGCGCTTTGCCCATTAAGTCCCAGTCCTCCCGGATAGCCCGGTACATCTGGGGCATGGGTCGGTTGAAGTTGGGTTCGTCCTCCAGAAGCCGGGTCCAGGGAAAGATGGGAAGCCCGTCCTCATCTCTCTCCTCTGGCACCTTCAGCCAGGGAAGCAGCCGGTCCATGATGGCCTGCACCCGGCAGTCGGCTAGGGCGTCAAAGAGGGGGAGGCGCTTGACCCCCCGCCGCTGGGGCAAATGCCCCAGCAGGCAGTGGAGCAGCACATGGACCAGCTGCCGGGCGGGCAGGTTGCGGTCTGCCTTAAAGTCGGCAATCAGCTGCTGGGGACAGTAGAAAAGGGCAGCGCCGTCGGTGGAGGGAGGGATGGGCTTCTCAATAGGCTGATCCCGAAAAAGGTACAGGGGCAGCATCAGGGCCGGGATCTCCTGGGCCAGCCGCCGCCGGGTCAGCTCCAGGATCTGGGTCGCTGTCTGCTTGGCCGAGACCGAAGTTTGTTTCATGGGGATACCTCCTTACATGTCATACGGGCCAGCAGAGCGGCCCGCTTGGCCCGGTCCTCCGCCGAGGCCTCCGTCCCGGTGGGGATCTCCTCCAGCAGCCGATTGAGGTTTTCCCCCTCCAGCGCTCCGCCCGGCTCCAGCGCCGCCCGGAATGTCTCCACGCTTCCCTTCCACCGCAGCCACCGTGCCAGGGAACTGGGCCGGTTGGCCGGGGGCTCCCCTATTACGGGGCAACGCCGGAGGATCCAGGCAATTTCCTGAAACCTCTTGGGAGCAAACGGGAGGTCATTCCGGTCCAGCACCGGCCGTGGGCGGTGGCCCAGACGCTCCTCCCACCACTCCAGCACCTCCTTCCAACTCCATTTTCCTTCCGTTTGGGCATCGAGTATGGTTCGAAAGGCTTCGTTGAGCACGATCTGCTCCCTGCGCCCCAGCGCCTCCCGAATGGGGCGGAGCAAATCGGGGTCGTCAGGCTGTGATTCCAGCGCCGCCATCACCAGCCAGTCGGCCGTCCGGTCATCCTCCGTCAGCTCAGGCTGCTGTGCCAGGATGGCAGACGCCACCGGCAGGAAGTTTTTATCCGCGGCCAGCTGGGGCCACTTTTGGATGACCGTTTGGAAGTCCTCCGCCGTCACCCTCTCCTCCCGGACCATCCGCAGGGCCAGAGGCCAGTTTTCAGCTCCCACGGCGTGTTCCAGCTTCAGCTCTTGCGGGATTGGCAGGGGATCAAAGGGACTGTACTGGTCAGGCATCCACTTGGCGGCGATGGTCTGCAGGCAGAAGTCCAGCATAACGTCCCCCATACCGCCTCTCGCCCACTCATCCAGCAGCTCCCCGGGGTAGAAGGGCGTAACCCCCGGCCAATCCAGCAGCACCTCCAGACATTTCATACTCCCACCCCAGACGGCGCCCACCAGCGGGGAGGTGAGCGGCTGGTTTCCTATGTCCACCTGTGCGCCCCGCTCCAGCAGGGCGGTCAGGTGCTCCCAGCGGCCCCGGCGAGCCGCTTCAAAGGCCAGCTGCTGAAGCTTCTCCCACGCTAGCGGTCCGTGATCCACTGCCCGGGTGAAGGCCTGACAGGTGGCATCCAGCGCCGCCTGACACACGGAGAGGGGCATGGGCTCGTCCAGCCGCTTCAGCAGGGCATAGAACCGCGGGTAGTTCTTGGCATCCAGCGCCTCCAGAAAGGGCTTCTCGACCACCTCGTCCCGAAAGGTCTCCTGAAGGACCTGTTCCATATGCTCCCGATATTCTTTTGTCATTTCCATCATGATCCCATCTCCTTTCTCGTGTTCCCCGCCTGACGGGGCCTATCTTACCATCCCCCCTCTGTCAAATTTTCCGAGGGAGGGAAAAAAATCACCTGGCTTTTGCCAGCAGGATAGCCCGCTTGGCCCGGTCCTCCGGGGACGGCCCCCAGATGCACTCCCGCAGGAGACATCCCAGGTCCTCCCCTTCCAGCGCTCCGCCCGGCTCCAGGGCCTCGCGCACCTGCCGCACCGTACAGCACTGCACCAGCTGCCGGGCCAGGAAGCTGGCGCCGCCCTTGGGGACGGCCCCCCGGATCTGGCAGTGCCGCACAAGCACCGGCCAGGTCTCCCGGAATTCCAGCCCGCACACCGGGACATTGCGCAGCAAGGCGGGGGCGGGGCGCTCTCCCAGCCGCTCTTTCCACCGCTCCAGCAGCATGCGCCAATTCAGATGCCATTCCTCCAAATCCTTCTGATACTGAAAAAAGAACCGCTCCATGATTGGCTCCAGCGCCACCCGCTCCCTGCGCCGCAGCCGACGCAGCCAAGGCTCCAACTCCGGCGACGGCCCCTCCTGGGGCAGCAGGGCGGCCATCACCAGCACCGAGGTGCACCTTCTGCGCCGCAGCAGCTGGGGCCAGGCTGTAAGCAGCTGAGACAGCAGCCCATGAAACTCCCGGCGGGCCAGAATACCGCCATATTCGTCCAGAACCCTTTGGGCCTGAGGCAGCTCCACCCCCCTGGTCTCTATGATCCGCAGGGCCAGAGTGGGATTTTGCTGCTTCAGGGCATGGCACAGCTCCAGCCCCGGCACCAGGGGCAGCGGGCCGCCCCGAGCCAGGCGGTCTGGCATCCACGCCCGGGCCACCGCCCTCAGGCAGCGGTCCAGTTTTTCATCTCCTTTGTTTCCCTGGGCCCACAGCTCCAGCAGCCGGGGCGACCAGACGGGCTCCGCCTCCGGCGCCTGGAGCAGCCGCCGCACACATCGCAGGCTCCTGTTTTCCACCGCAGCCGCCAGGGCGTCGGCCGGGACAGCGCCAAGTTCCATCCCCTCCGGTTCGCATATAATGTGCTTCACATCGCTTCCCGCTGCCCGCAGTCGCTCCAGCACCAGCATCAAATGGTCCGGCCGGTCCAGTTCCACGGCCCACACCAGCAGGTGCGCCAGCTGCCCCTGATCCAGCTGACTTTGTTTCATCAGGGCTTGAAAGGCCCGCAGGGAGCACCCCAGGGCGTTTTTGCCCACCTGCCCGCAGGCCCAATCATTCCAATATACCCAATCAAAGGGCAGCGGATCGTCCATCTCCCGCAGCATGGCACAGAGCGTCCGGGACTGTCTTTTCTGTATCACTTCGGCCAGCTCTTGGATTCCGGGCACTTTTGGCCCCGCCAGTACATCTACCGTCTCCAGACTCTGGAACCAGGAATCAAAGGACAGATCGTCTGTGATCTCCATCGCTCCCCCTCCTTTCCTGTTCATGGTAGCACTGTCTCCTGCTCAAATTTTCCGAGCAGAAAAATCCCCGCTCAGATAATTTGAGCGGGGGAGCAGAGTATGATAGGGCCACCAAATACAAAGGAGGAACCAGTGATGGTAACGATGCCCTATGTGGTAGATGCCAAGGACGGCCGGGGGGCCGACATTTTCTCCCGCCTGCTTCAGGACCGGGTAATTTTGCTGACGGGGGAGATTTGCGACGAGAGTGCCGCGGTGGCGGTGGCCCAGCTGCTGTATCTGGAGGCCCAGGACCCGGAGGGGGAGATCTCCCTGTACATCAACAGCCCCGGCGGCTCGGTGACGGCGGGGCTGGCCATTCTGGACACCATGGCCCACGTGCGCTGTCCGGTCTCCACCACGGCGGTGGGACTGGCCGCCTCCATGGGGGCGGTGCTGCTGGCAGCGGGAGAAAAGGGCCGCCGCCGTCTGCTGCCCCATGCGGAGGTGATGATCCACCAGCCCCTGGGGGGCGCGGGAGGCCAGGCCACCGACGTGCTCATCCAGGCCAAGCGGCTGGAGCGGGTAAAGGAGGGGCTGCTGGACCTGATGGTCTCCTTCACCGGCCAGGAAAGGGAAAAGCTACGTGCCGACATGGAGCGGGACTGCTTTCTGAACGCCCAGGAAGCGGTGGCCTACGGCCTGGCCGACCAGGTGTTGTAAGGAGGGGAGCCCATGGACTGCATCACCCCCACCGTGGCCCTGTCGTCGGTCCCCCTGTGGATCCCCTTTCTGTGCGGCTTTCTGCTGGCGGCGGTGCTGGGCCTTGTGCTCCAGGCGGTCCTGCTGATGGTCTACCTCCGCGCCGACCTGCGGCATCTGCTGGAGGAGCTGTCGGAAGAGGAGAATTCCAGCGGCTGACCACACTTAAAACGGAAAAGAGCCGGACCCGACGGGTCCGGCTCTTGCTGCATATTCTTAAAATCCAATGGCCGGGGCATCCCGGTGGAGGGTCCGGTCCTCCGCCAGCAGGTCGGCGGCGGCTGCCCGGATATCCTCCGGCAGGACCTGAACCGCCTGCTGGGCTGTGATGGACGGTTTGGTCAGCCGGGCAGCCATGTGGACCTTCACCCGGTCCGCCAGATTCCGGGCCTCCCGGCAGTTACCGAAGTCTGGCCGCTCCCTCAGGCGGCCGAACAGCTCCTCCGCCACCGCCGCCCCCTCCGCAGGCACCTCATACCCCTTGTCCCGGAGCATGGTGCAGAACACCTCCGCCAGCTCCTGGGGCTGAAAGGAGTCAAAGTGGATCTTAAAGGCCACCCGGCTGCGGATGCCCGGGTTGCACTGGAGAAAGCGGAGCATCCGGTCTTTCCGGGGGTCCTCATCCCCGCCGTAGCCGGCGAAGACCACCAGCCGGTCGCTGGCGTGGTTCTCCAGTTCCACGCACAGCTGGGCCAGGGCCTCCTGGGTAAAGCAGTCGGAGTCCTGTCCCTCGGTGAGGCTGTACGCCTCGTCCAGAATGATAATGCCGTACTGGTCAAACAGAGCCTTCACCCGGCCAGTGGTGTGCCCCACATACTTGGCCTTTAGCTCGGCGGCGTTGAGACAGATGGACTCCCGGTTCTCCAGCAGACCCAGCCGAGCCATCTCCTGCCCCAGCCGCAGGGCTCAGGTGGTCTTGCCAGTCCCCGGCGCCCCCAGAAAGGCGAAGGTACAGTGGATGGGGTCGGCGGGCAGGCCCAGCTGCCGTCGCTTTTTCTGAAAGGCCAGGGTGTCCACTACCTGCCGCAGCTGCCGCTCCACCTCCTTCTGGCCCACCAGGGTGGGGCCGTCGGTCTGGGTTGCTGTCTTGCTGGCGGCAAAGCGGCTTAAGTAGGCAAAGTCCCGCTGGGTAAGCGGGCCGGAGCCCCGGCGGCGCAGCAGGGCGTTGGATACCGCCTTGGACAGGGTGCGGTTGTCCACATTGCCCCGGTAGTCCTCCACCAGGTGAAGCACCGCCCGGGCCGTCTTACCCCGGGCCAGGCGGCTGCCCTGCTCCTGGGCCAGCTGGCAGAGCACCTGCTGCTTGTAGGGGCTGTCTGCGGCGGGACTGTCCACCGCAATTACCTCTGTCTCCAGCTCAAAGGCCAGGTCCTCTACGCCGTAGCCCGCCTCGGCCTCCAGCTCGTCCATTTGACACCCATTGATCTGGCAAGCCCGCTCCCACCACAGCAGGATCACAAAGGCTCGCAGATTCAGCATTCCCTGGAGGGTGTGGACAAAGGCCGCCGCGTGGCCTCCCTGCCAGCGCAGTAGCAGCGGGGCGGCGGCGCTGCGCAGCCACCAAGGGGTCTTCCGTCCCGCTTCCTGGGGCAAAAGCCCGAGATTTCCCATACTATATCCGTCGCTTCGATCACTGAAGGCGCGTACCGCCTCATAGCCGCTGACGCAGGGCAGCTCCCGGCTGAAGTCGAAGTCTGCGTCACCCTCCGATGCAGGACTCTGCCAGTCTCCGGCCTGCTCATCCTCCTGGGTGTCCTCCTCGTCCCCGTCTACCCAGTCTGACAGCTCCCATTTGGAGCAGCCTAACCGGTGGTAGGTGCCGATGTACTGGGCTGCCAGTTCCAGCTGCTCCCGGTCTCTTCCGTGGAGCAGATAGACCTG
>OGGQ01004783.1_pt1 | contig 10660 bp, 8 predicted proteins | sample 1571191 | NCBI WGS metagenome assembly OGGQ01 (sample SAMEA2582061, study PRJEB24529) | metagenome | biome: Human gut stool | place: China | collected 2011
AAAATAATAAATTTCCCCCGCCGTACGGAATCTCACGCCTATAACTTTTGTCATCTATAAACCTCCCTGAGGGATCTAGTTTTCCTTCATCGTAAGGAATAAGAGCTCCATCGTTAAATCAAAATTAACATTGGCAGACAGCCTTGACTTGGCTTTTTCCAGGGAATCCAGGATAATCTCGATTCCTTCATAGCTCTTCTGATCCGCTTCTTTTCTAATATACTTTATTTCTTCCTTAAAAATCAAGTGATTTGCATCATTCGTGGCCTTAAACAGCAGAACATCCCGGTACCAGATGGAAAGGATATCCAGATAATCCGTCACATCCAGCTTGTACTCGCTGATTTTCTTAATCGCCGCCACTATTTCAGATATTTCCATATCATGAATATATTTTAAAAGCGTTACCGCTTCTTCTTTCACATTATCGAAATCCTCACTGGAAGCCAGCAGCTTGGCCCGTCCGATATTCCCTCTGGCAAAAGCCACACAGACATTGGCCTTATAATCCGGGATCTGCATGTCCTCCATGAGAAATTTACGTACGATATCATCCCTGACAGGCTTCATATTCAGCACCACGCACCGGCTTACAATCGTGGGAAGCAGCGCCTCCACGTTCGTGGTAAGGATGAGCAGCACCCCATAGGCCGGCGGCTCCTCCAGCGTCTTCAACAACGCGTTGAAGGCGGCCGTCGAGAGCATGTGCACCTCGTCGATGATGTATACCTTGTAGCGCCCGCGCGTCGGCGCGAACTGCACGCGCCCGATGATCTCCTCGCGGACGTTTTCCACGCCGGTGCGGCTCGCGGCGTCCAGCTCGTACACATCGGGATGCTCGCCGGCAGCGATCATCTCGCAGTCGTCGCACGTGCCGTCGGGCTCGGCCGTGGGCCCCTTCTCGCACAAAAGCGCCTTGGCCAGAAGGCGCGCCGTGGTGGTCTTGCCGGTGCCGCGCGGGCCCGTGAACAGGTAGGCGTGGCTCACCTTGTCCTGGGCGATGGCGTTTTTGATGGTGCGCTCGATGTGCTCCTGACCGACCACGTCCTCGAAGATCTGCGGTCGGTACTTGCGATAGAGTGCCTCGGCCATGGCCTACTCCCCGCCTTTCTCCTCAGTCTCGGAAGCCGCCTGCGCGTCCTCGGCCGCCACCCGGCGCCGCGCCTCCGCCTTCGCCTCGGCCTCGGCGCGCATCACGCGCTCCTCGGTCAGCTCGCGCTCGTACTCGGCCTCGTTCACGCGCTCGGCCGCCTGGGCTACCGGATCGCCCTCCTTGGCGCGACGACTGTTCAGCGCGGCCTTGATGACACCGATGAACGCCGGCGCCACCGACACGGCCACAATGCCCAGCACGATCACCTCGAAGTGCTCCTGCACAAACGGAATACCGCCGAAGAAGTATCCCACCAGCACGAACAGGCTCACCCAGGAGATGCCGCCGACGGCGTTGAAGAACGTGAACTTCCCGAAGTTCATATGTCCGGTACCAGCGATGAACGGCGCGAAGGTGCGGAAAAACGGCATGAACCGCGTGATGATGATCGTGAGCCCGCCATAGCGCTCGAAGAAGTGGTCGAGCTTGGCCATGCGCTCGGGCGTGAGCGCCTTCACCTTCCCCGAATCGATGATGCGGCTGCCGAACAGGCGCGCGATCCAGTAGTTCGAGGTGTTGCCCAAAATGGCTGCCGCCCAGAACACGATGAGCGTGGCCCACACGTTCAGGCCGCCGCCGTCGGCGGAGAACACGCCCGCTGCGAACAGGAGCGAGTCGCCCGGCAGAAACGGGAAGAACACCAGCCCCGTCTCCACGAACACGATGAGGAACAGCGGCGTGTACACCCACACCGGGCCCAAAGCGATGATCCAGCCGGCGATGAAGCCGCGCGGGTCTTTCAAAAGGTTGATGAAAAAGTCGATGATGCCCACCGAGTCTCCAATCTGCAGAATAACGTAGAAGGCGGCGCGCCGCCGGCCCCATTGTATTTTCAGAGGTCACGGCAACGAGACCCTGCGCAAAAGCGCCACGGTAATTTTACGTTGGCACCGCGGTGCGCCCTTCGCGCAAAAGTGCCCCGAATAGGTATGGGCGCTCGTCAGCGGTCCCTTATGGCTGCTTCCTCCCGGACCTGACCAGGTTCGGAACATGTCGCCGCCCATACCCATTCGAGGCACTCGAACTCGTAAGGCCTAAGTATAGGGGAAGCGCGCACGACTGGCGACGGCGCTCCCCTCCGGCAACTAAAAGTCCATAGGGCGCCCGCTAAAGACCGTCTGCGGGCATTTTCACTACGCGATCCTTGTTAAGATCTTCGTAAGGTCTTCGCAAAAACCGGGGGAATTGCTACTATTCTTTCGACCCTTAAACGTAACTCAAACACATCAGTCCCGAGGATGTCATGGCCCGATCCGATTACAGCCGCTACGACGACGAACCCAGACGCTCCCAAGGCGGCCTCTCTCTTTCCACGGGCCGCTTCGACGGCCGCTCCACTGGTGCCACCCGTTCGTCTTTTTCCTCCGACAATCGCCCGCGCAGCACCCGGCATAATCCCCTGCGCGACGAGTACCCCTCAAGTCGCGACCGGCGTCGCGAACCCGAGTCGGGACGCCGGCACTCGGGCGACGAGCGCTCTGCACGCGGCGAGAGGCCCCGCGGCAATCAAGCGCCCGCCGGCAATCGCAGCGCCCAGGGGCGTTCGCGCAACGGCGCTCCCTCTGGCCGCGGCAGCCACGCCCCTCGCGCAGGCGCCGCATTCGCCCCCCAGATGCACACCCTCGCCCCGGCCGGCGGTTTCAGCCTCGCACGGGCGGCCATGGCGCTCATCGTCATCGCGCTGGCCGTCATCTTCGCCATGGCGCTTTTCCACATCGGTCCTTTCGCATCGGCCGCCGCCAAAGACGGCAGCAAGCACGTCGGTGTCGCCAGCGCCAACGCCGTGGGCAACAACGCTTCCTACTTCGCGCAGAACGTCGCCACCCAGGTAAGCCTCGCCCGCCCCGTCGAGCCGGAGCTGGCCCAGCTGCCCGCCTACACGCCAACCCGCGACGACCTTACCAATCTCGCCGGGCAGAAGGCCCCCTTCGCCTTCGCCCTCGGCAACGCGACCAACGACGCCGGCGAACAGCCCGCCGCGCCCGTGCTCTCCGACCGTTCCCTCGTGAGCTTGAACAACGCGCTCTCCTACTACGACAACAATGGCTATGAGGCCAGCTACCTCATCATGGATCTGGGCACGGGACGCGGCATTGCCGGCAACGTGGACGTGCCCATCTACGGCGCCAGCTCGTTCAAGGGCCCCTATTGCGCCTATGTGGTGAACAAGGAGTTCCCCAACGACATCGACCGCGCCTCGTCTTCGCGCCTCACGCAGGTGGAAAACACCATTGTCTGGTCGGACAATTCCTCCTACGGCAAGCTGCGCCGCACCTACGGAAACGACGGCATGGAAGCATGGCTGGCCGAGGCCGGCGTCGATACGGCGCTGGTGAACGACACGTACTTCCCCACCTACACGGCACGCCAGTCGGCCCTCATGTGGTTGAAGATCTACGAGTACCTGCCGACTGCCGATACCTCGGCAGCCCAGTGGCTCTCCGACACCTTCGGCAAAACCGAAGTCTCATTCCTGCGCAACGGCGCCCTGGGCACCACGAGCGCAGGGCACACCGACTACCTGCCGGAAGAGGGTTCCGGCGGCGAGGAAGGCGTGGAAGACGACGGAAGCGACGAGGAAGGCTCCGAGGAGAGCACGCCCGCCGACGGCCCCGAAGGCGACGGCTCTGTGCTCGCCGAAGACGCGGAGGGCGGCCAGACGCTCATTGAAGAGGATAAGACCGTTGCGTCCATCGGCACGAACATCACCGTGCGCAACAAAGCCGGCTGGATCGACGGCCAAGACGACGACGCCGTGTGCGATTCGGGCATCGTCACCATCAACGGTCGCGACTACCTCATAACCATCATGACCAATGCGCCCGACTCGGCCGCCGGCGAGCAGGCCTTCGCCCACCTCGCCCGCACCCTGCTGGAAATCCGCGGCGACTTGGTGTAGGAGGGCCCGTGGCCGACGCTCCCGACAATCCCCTGGCCCCGCGAACGCGGCCGCCCTACTATGCCGGCGCGCCCATCGAGTTCGCCGGCTACGTGGACGACTTCGACCGCACCATCTGCGCCATGGAGTTCTCGCTGGACGACGGCGCCTCCTGGACGGCCTACCCCACCGCCGCCGTGGACAAGAGCCGCGGCGTGAACTGGCGGTTCGTCTACACGCCGGAAACCCCCGGGCGCTATCTTCTGAAGGTGCGGCCCGTGACCGAGGACGGCGAGCCCTCCACCCTGGTAGCCGGCTTCGCCTTCGAGGCGCTGCCCACCGGGGGCACTTACGGGGATGCGCGCATCCGGGCCGTGGGCGGCTCGTTCAAGGACGCGCGCATCTTCCGCTCGCGGGAGCTCGCGAACCTCACCGGTGAGGAGGCGGCCTTCCTTTCGGGCGCCCTCGGCATCGCCACCATTTACGACCTGCGCACGGCGGCCGAGGTGGCAGCGCACCCGGAGCCCTACATCGTAGGCATGCGCACCGTGGCCCTGGAACCCTCCACCGAGCATCGCCGTAAAGATTCCGACAAGCGCCTGATCGCCGGCGTCATCGAGCGCTACGGCGAGCCCGAGGAGCGCATGGGCGCGAACTACCGCCGCTACGTGCGCGAGTATCCGCTGGTAGGCCAGGCTCTGCGCTCCATGGCCGCCGAGGGGCGTGAACGGCAAGGACCGCACCGGAGTGCTATGCGCCACCTTGCTTCGCGCCACCGGCGCCGACGAGGACGCCATCATGGAGGACTACCTGCGGGTGAACACCGACCACGCCAACCTCATCGCGGAGGAGGCCGCGCACCTCGACGGCGGCATGACCGACCACGAGCGCGCCATCCTGATGTCGTTTCTGGAAGCGCGCCCGGCCTACCTGCGCGCCTACTTCGACGAGATCGACCGCCTCTACGGCAGCTTCGCCACCTACCTGCGCGAGGGCCTGCATCTCACCAACGAGGCGATCGAGAGCCTCCGCGCCCTAGTGGCCTAGAACGAGAAAGGGCGCCCGCAACGCGGGCGCCCTCGCAGAGGCCAATAACCAAAGCTTACAGGATGCGCAGGCTCACGTCCTTCAGCTGGCGGCCGGTGACGGCACTCGGAGCGCCCGTCATGGGGTCGCTCGCGCTGCTCGTCTTCGGGAAGGCGATGACGTCGCGGATGGAGTCCTTGCGGGCCAGAAGCATCACGAGGCGATCCAAGCCCAGGGCGATGCCGCCGTGCGGCGGGGCGCCCAGCTCCAGCGCGCGGATGAGGTGGCCGAACTTCTCGTCGATCTCCTCGTCGGTCAGCCCCACGACGCGCAGGATGCGGCGCTGCTCCTCGGCGTTGTGGATGCGGATGGTGCCGCCGCCCACCTCGAAGCCGTCCATGACCAAGTCGTAGGAGTAGCTGCCGCAGGCCAGCGGATCGCTCTCGATCTTGTCCAGATCCTCCTTCAGCACATGGGTGAAGGGATGGTGCTCGGCAGCGTACTTCTTCTCGTCCTCGTCGTAGCGGAACATGGGGAAGTTCACGACCCACAGCAGCGCGTGGCCCTCGCGGGGGATGTTCATGGCGTCGGCCATGTGCAAGCGCAGGGCTGAGAGCACCGCGTTGGCGATCTCGGGCTTATCGGCCGCGAACAGCAGAAGGTCGCCGGGCTCTACTTCCATCTCGGCCTTCAGGGCCGCCCACTCCTCGTCGGTGAAGAACTTCTTGATGGGGCTCTTCTCCTGGCCATCGGTGGTGAACGCCACCCAGGCCATGCCCTTGGCGCCGTTGGCCTCGGCGATGCTGGCGAGCTTCTCCACCTCGCCGCGGGACCAGTCGCCGGCACCCTTGACGTTGATGGCCTTCACCACTCCGCCGGACTGGGCCACGCTCGCGAACACCTTGAAGCCGGTGTCCTTCACGATGTCGGTGATGTCGTGGAGCAGCATGCCGAAGCGCACGTCGGGGCGATCGCAGCCGTACAGGCGCATGGCGTCGGCGTACTGCATCTTCTGCAGCGGGAAGGCGACGTCGGTCACGCCCACGGCCTTCAAGGTCTCGGCCATGACGCCTTCCATCATGTCGCACACATCGTCGCCCTCGACGAAGGACATCTCGATATCTACCTGGGTGAACTCAGGCTGGCGATCGGCGCGCAGGTCCTCGTCGCGGAAGCACCGGGCGATCTGGTAGTAGCGCTCTACGCCGGCGCACATGAGCATCTGCTTGAACTGCTGGGGGCTCTGGGGCAGAGCGTAGAACTTGCCCGGGTTCGGCCGCGACGGCACGATGTAGTCGCGGGCGCCCTCGGGCGTGGAGTTCGCCAGAATCGGGGTCTCGATCTCCAGGAAACCGCGCTCATCCAGGGCCCGGCGCATGGCCTGGGTCACCGTGTGGCGTAGCTTCAGGTTGGCGAGCATCTCGGGACGGCGGATGTCCAGGTAGCGCCACTTCATGCGCGTGATCTCATCGGTCTCGATGCCATCCTCGATGGAGAAGGGCGGCGTCACCGACGTGTTCAGCACCTCTACCGCATTGGCCAAAACTTCGATCTCGCCCGTGATCATGTTCGGGTTGATCGCCTCCGGTGCACGCTCGCGCACGCGCCCGGACACCTTCAGCACGTACTCGCGACCCAAGTGCTCGGCCGCATGGAAGTCCTCCTCGCTCACGCAATCGGGATCGACCACCACCTGAGTATAGCCATCACGGTCACGCAGGTCGATGAAGATGAGGCCGCCGTGGTCGCGAGTGTGCCACGCCCAACCGCACAAAGTCACCTCTTGGTTCACATCAGTCGCACGCAGCTGCCCGCAGGTGGCGGTGTGCATGCAATATTCGTTGCGGAAGTCTTCCATAGTCGTTTCGTTGCTCCTAGGGGTCAAAAATCACGTGCCCGTAATCGTACCGCATTGCAGGCGCGCAAGCTAGCTTTCGGCGCGTTCGGCAACGGAAAAGCGCACAGACGGCAGCAAAAAGCCCCCGTCGCTCACAAGCAGCGACGGGGGCTGGACAATGCGCGATCGGCTCTTATCCTTCAATCAGATCGCGAAGAACGTATTGGAGGATGCCGCCGTTTTCGTAGTAGCGGCCCTCCGTGGGCGTGTCGATGCGCACGGTGGCATCGAAGGTCACGGCGCTTCCATCGGGCTTCTCGGCCGTCACCTTCACGACAGCCGGACTCGGCAGCCCCGCCGAGAAGTCGATGGGCGCCACCGTGATGGTCTCGGAGCCGTCGAGGCCCAGCGTCTCCGCGTTTTGCCCCTCGATGAACTGCAGCGGCAGGATGCCCATGCCGATGAGGTTGGAGCGGTGAATGCGCTCGAAGCTCTCGGCGATGGCCACGCGCACGCCGAGCAGCATCGGGCCCTTGGCCGCCCAGTCTCGGGACGAGCCACTTCCGTACATCTTGCCCGCAAGGACTGCCGCCGGCGTGTCGGAGGCGGCGTAGTTTTCGGCGGCGTAGTACAGAGGCGTTATCTCACCGGTAGTGAAGTCGCGGGTCCAGCCGCCCTTGCGGCCGTCCGCCAGCTTGTTCTGCAACTTCACGTTCGCGAAGGTGCCGCGCATCATCACCTCGTGGTTGCCGCGACGGCTGCCGTAGGTGTTGAAGTCGGCCGGAGCCACACCATGGGCCTCCAGGTACTCGGCCGCCGGCATGTCCGGTGCGATGGCGCCGGCCGGCGAGATATGATCGGTCGTGATGAAGTCGCCGAAGTTGCCGAGCACACGGGCGCCCTCAATGGCGTCCTGGCCCGCAACCTCGCGGGTCATGCCGTCGAAATAGGGCGGGCGGCGCACGTAGGTAGAGCCGTCGTCCCAAGCGAAGGTATCGCTCGGCTCGGCCCCCAGGGCCTGCCACGCGGCGTCGCCCTCGAACATGTTTGCGGCGCCCTGCTCGTACAAGTCGGCCGTCACGAACTCGTCCACAAGAGCGGCCACCTCGTCGGCGGCGGGCACGATGTCGGCGTAGAACACGGGATTGCCCTCAGCGTCCGTGCCAAGGGGATCCTTCTCCAGATCGATGTCCATGGTGCCGGCGATGGCGTAGGCGATGACGTTGGCAGGTTGCATCAGGTAGTTCTGCGACACGTCCGGTGAAATGCGGCCCTCGAAGTTGCGGTTGCCCGACAGAACGCTGGCCAGTTCGATGTCGTCGGCCACGGCATGCATGGCCTCGGACAGAGGGCCCGAGTTGCCAATGCAGCTCATGCAGCCGAAACCGCAGGTATAGAAGCCCAGCTGGCGCAAGGGCTCAGTAAGCCCCGCCCGCTCGAGCAGAAGCTCGGTGGCGCGGCTACCGGGAGCCAAGATGGTCTTCACCCAGGGTGCCGGCGCAAGCCCGCGCTCGGCGGCGTTGCGCGCCATGAGGCCCGTGGCCAGCATCATGGCCTGGTCGGTGGCCGTGGTGCAGCTCGTCACGGCGGCGATGGCAATGGCTCCGTGGGTCAGCTCGTAGTCCTCGCCGTCAACTTCCACATGCACCGTCACATCGTCGAGGCCGCGCTCGGCGCAGATGGCGCGGAAGCGCTCGCCGGCCTTGGCGAGCGGAATGCGATCGTGGGGGCGCGAGGGGCCCGCCAGAGAAGGTTGAACCGTGGAAAGATCGAGCTCGATCACCTCGGCATAGGTGCGCGGCGCCGCCTCGGGATCATTCCAGTAGCCCTGGGCCTTCGCGTAGGCTTCAACCAGAGCCACCTGCTCGGCGCTGCGGCCCGTGAGGCGCAGGTAGTCCAGGGTGCGGTCGTCCACCGGGAACAGCGTGCAGGTGCAGCCGTACTCCGGAGTCATGTTCGAGATGCAGGCGCGCTGGGTGGCGGAAAGCGCCGCCACGCCGGGGCCGAAGCATTCCACAAAGCAGCCCACCACACCGCGTTCGCGCAGCATTTGTGCGAACGTCAGCGACACGTCCATGGCCGACACGCCTTCGGACAAGTCGCCCGTCAGCTTCACGCCGATGACGCGGGGCACGAGCGTCGTGATGGGTTGGCCCAGCGCAGCTGCCTCCGCTTCGATGCCGCCCACGCCCCAGCCGAGCACACCGATGCCGTTGGCCGTGGGCGTATGGGAGTCGGTGCCCACAAGCGTGTCGAAGTACACCACGGGCGTGCCATCGGCGCCGGTAAGGCCGGCGGGAGACTCCATGACCACGCTGGCGAACTTCTCGATGTTCAGCTGATGACAGATGCCCTGTCCCGGCGGCACGATGCGCACGTTCTCGAAGGACTCCTGGGCCCATTTCAGGAAGTCGTAGCGCTCGCCGTTGCGCTTGAACTCCAGCTTCATGTTCTCATCCATGCAGCCGTCGCACCCGGCCACATCCGCGATGACCGAATGGTCGATGACCAAATCGCACGGTACCTGCGGGTTGATCTTCTTCGGATCGCCGCCCAGATCGGCGCACGCCTCGCGCATGACGGCGAAATCGACAAACACCGGCACACCCGTGAAGTCCTGGAACAACACGCGCGCCGGCGAGAACTCCACTTCCTCGCCCGTCTGGCCCGCCAAGCCGGCAGTTACGATGCGCTCGGCCATGGCCTGGGCCTCTTCGGGCGTGCGCCCGCAGCGCAGCGCATTCTCCAAAAGCACGGTAAGGGAGTAAGGCAGCTGCGCCGCCCCCTCTATCTCGCTCACCGGGTAATAGGTGTAGGCCCCATCGCCCACCTTCAAAGAAGCTTCAAAGCTCATGCAACAATCTCCTTGGAACTAGGCAACATTCTCGATGATTTGGTTGGCACGGCGCTTGAGCATGCCCTTGCCGTTCTCGGCATCGAAGCGCATACGATCAGCTAGGGCGCTTTTCACAGACCCGTCCAGCTTCCCCTGGGAGAAGTCGATGACCGCCAGAAGCATATCCTGGAATTCCAAATCGCCGTGATAGCACTGGATGCCCTCGTCGATGAGAGGCCATACTTTTTCCGAGCGTTTCTCGGTCGTCGCACCCAGCTTGCACAGAAAGCGCATGGCGGCCAAACGCAAAGGACCGCTGTCCTCGTCGAACAGGGCCGCCTCGGCGCCGGGGATGGCCTTGTCGCAGGGCCGAGAGTCGAAGGGCACGACGTAAGTCAGCGCATCAAGACATTCCCAACGCGTCTGAGCCTCAGGGCGCTCCAATGCGTCGACGAGATCGGACGCGAAAGGCACGAGTATTTCAGGATTCTCAGCAGCCACGCCTGCAATGACCTTCGCTGCCTGCTGGCGGCCGCGGCGGCTCCCATCGGAAAGAGCCTCCACCAACTCCTTCAGCTTCGCCGAATCCTTCAGCGCCTCCTCAACGCGCTTCTTATCTTCAGGGGTCTCTGAACTCAAGGGAAACCTCCCTTTCCTGACGAGCCCTACGGCTCTGTCATCGACGCCAGTTTTCCAGAAAACATTATACGCGTCCTTATATTTTCAAAGAAAGAAGCCGTTCCCATTTCACGGTTAAGGGCGCACAAAAACAAAAAGACGCCCGCATGGGCGTCCAAATAATAATATAGTTTTGTCGCACAGGTTCGCCCGAGGAAGTCGGCGAGGGTCCGGCAGGCGCCCGGAATTGCCCCGCCTCGGGGCCGAGCGGCCTCCGCGCCGCGCCGAGCCCCAAGGCGGGGCAAGGGCGGG
>OGGQ01004786.1_pt1 | contig 10650 bp, 8 predicted proteins | sample 1571191 | NCBI WGS metagenome assembly OGGQ01 (sample SAMEA2582061, study PRJEB24529) | metagenome | biome: Human gut stool | place: China | collected 2011
CTCGCTTGCGACAAGGAGCGCCGTGCGCGCAAGAAGACCCGCGAGGCATTGGGACGCGCGGCTGGCCATTTGGTAGTCGTCGACGAGAACGTAATCGCGGCGGAAGGCCTCCAGGTCATGGGCGAAGCGCTGGCCGTAATCGAAGGCCGCGCGGGGAAGCTCGCAGGCGAGGTAGGACTCTCGATGGCGCAAGGAGCCGACGAGCAGGCGAAAGACGCGCTCTTCCTGCTCGTCGTAGAACCAATCGCCGCTCATGGGCTCCAGGTCGGCCCAGCTGCGGTAGAAGAACTTCAGCATTTCGCTGAGGCGCCGCGGTGCAACCCCGGAGGTTTTCACATCTTCCAGAAGAAGGCGCTCCTCGAAGCCCATGAGGATGCGGCCCCGCCGACCCGTGCGGGCTTCGGCTTGCGGAGAGGACAGCACGTCGAGCGCGTACAGCGGCAGTGTCGTCACCAAGGGCAGGTCCTCAAGGGGCACGACCGCCTTAAGGCGCCGCTCGAGGGCGCAGGCCGCAGCGGGGGTGGCGGCGAACAGGATGATTTCTCGCGGCGGCACGCCTTGGGCCAAAAGATCCAGGACGGCCTCCACAAGCCGTTGGGTCTTGCCGCATCCGACGCGCCCCTCGACGGAGTGCACTTCGGCTGCAGTGGCGTAGGGCGACAGGTCCATGGTCGCGTCCTCCCTTCAGGCTTAGGCCGCTACCAGATCGGCGAGCAGGGCGGCGTCCTCTTCCAAAAAGCCCTCGGTCACATTGGCAACGCCCTGGTAAAAGGTCGTGTCGGCGAACCGACGGGTATCGCTAAGGAACACCGGCACCCAGCTGGCGAGGTGGTCGTCCATGAAGTTGCGCTGGGTGTTGATGAGTGAGAAGGCGCGCTCTTCGTCACCGGCGCGCAGGGCCTTCGCCGCCCGGTAAGCCAGAACGCCCATGAACTCCAGCTCCACGGCCACGTGATCCTCGCCGACGGTCCAGGACTCGGACTTTTCCAGGCCGCAGGAGCGGTAAATGGCGAGCACCTCGTCGCGGGCATCGCTCATGAGCAGGCGCTTTTCCGAAGTGTAGACGGATTCGAAGGGATAGGCCGCCGAATAGGTGTCGATGCCCGAGCCCAGAAACGCGCGGGTATAGTCCACCGACAGCTTCATGAGGGGGTCGACCCAGGCGTTGGAGAGGTACTTGGCGATCTGGTAATAGCCCTCGTCCATGAGTCCGTTGCCCGAAGAGACGGGGTAATCGGTGTCGTTCAGCTGGGCGAGCAGCGCCTCGTCAACCTCTTCGCGGAACAGGCGGGCGAGAAAGCTGTAGGTCTCGCTGCGGCTTTCGCAGAGCGCGGCCAGATCTTCGGCGGTCATGACGCCCTCGTCGTTGGTATCGGTGCCGAGGGCAGCGTTCTCGGTGGTTTCGGCAGTCTCGACGATGGTCTCGGCAGCGTCATCTTTGCGGGTCGCGATAGTCATGGTTGCCTCCCTAGTTCTCGTTGTCGGCGTGCAGATACGCGCGGCCGTGCTCGGTGGCGGACCACTGGCCCGTCCATTCCACGGCGCCCGCATGCTCGAGTTTGTCGATGAAGTACATGGCGTAGCGCTTGGGGTTCTGCAGCACCGGTTCGTCGTCCACCACGTCCCCGATCTCACGTAGGCTGGCGCCTCCGTCGCGAGCGCACAGCTCAAGGCAGGTGGTGAAGATGGCGCCGTACTGCGGCTCTGTCTCGTACAGGGCGGCGATCATCTCCATCGGGCGATAGCTGTCCAGCTTGGCGGCCCCTGCCTCGGTCAGGCTCCAGAACACCTCCGGCGCCGGGGCGACGCGCCAGTACTCGACGCCTTCCACTTCCACGCGCAAGGGCTCCTGCTCCACCTCGGCCAGCGGGGTGCCGTTCTCGTCGGTCTGAGCGATGGCCCCGGCGCGTTCGAGCAAGTTGCACAAGGTCAGCGGCTCGTAGACCGAGTGGTGGTGGCGCTTCATCTCGGCGATGACCTCCTCAAGGCCGGCCGTGGGGAGGGGGGATGCGCACGTGCCCATGATGGTGAAGAGCATTTTGTGGAAGGTGGGCATCTGGGCGAACAGTGCGTCGATGCGCTCCTCGGCGGTCTCGCCGTTGTCGAAGGCGACCAGGTCGCGCTGGAACTGAGGGGCGGCTTCGGGATTCGGCATATTGAAGGGGCCCTCAGCGAGAACCGAGGGAGCCTCGGCGTCGTCGTCGGTGTCGTCGTCGAAGGCGAAGGCCTGCAAGGGGTCGAAGTCGGCGGTCAGGTAGCCGTCGAGTATCTCATCGGTTTCGGTGCGGTCAGTCATGGGGCCTCCTCGGTGCGAGTTGTGCGGTGCCACGATCTTAACGAGGCATAAATTTATGCGTCAAGCCTGTTCAGAGGCATGCTCTCATGACGATTTGGCTTGGATGATGCTTGCGCGCCATGAGCTTATTCCGATTCGACATGCTGTCAGATTTCCCGTTGACGGCGCCGCAGCGCGCCCCGATACTGGGCCTCGAAACGCTCCGTCTCGGGCTGGCCTTCGCGGTTGCGCTCGGGACGCATTTGCAGGATGAAGGAGGATGCCATGCTGCCCAAACCGTCGCTCGTGCTTCAGGTGAGGCTTCGGCCCGAGGAGTACTCGGATACCGCTGCTGCCGAGATCAAGCGCAGCTACATGTACCTGGCCCAGTCCGTCGTGTCCGAGCTGGACGAAGGCGAACGTGCCGAGGGCAACCTCATGCGTCTGAACGTCCGCCTCATGAAGCCCTTTTGGGATGCGTCTGACCCTGCTGCTGAACAGCTGTGGCGCGCTTCGTTCATGCCCTGGCTTGTCAACGCCACGCGCAATATGTCCACAGCCATGCACAACTACAACACGGTGCTGCATCCCCTGGGCGCCGGCAACGTGACCTACCAGTGGGCCGACTTCGACTTCGCCCCCCATGCCGTGCTGCGCCTGAAGGTGGACGACGAAAACCGCATTCCGTCTGAAGCGCCGGCTCTCTGCGACAAGGTGCGCACGCTTGCCGCCGAGGGCGTCTTCGACGAGAACGTGGCTCGTGTTCGCATCCCCTCCCGGGCGAGCATTGCCGCTCAAGAGGCCGCCTTCGAAGAGGAGCAGGCCCGCTACCGCGCCGCTCTGGCCGCCCAGAATGAGGCGGCCGAAGATGAAGCGGCCGTTCCCGCTGAAACGGCGGCCGAAGGCGAAGGTTCGTTTGAGGCCGACGAGGCGGCTGTTGTTACTGAAGACATCGAAGAGCTTGGTATCGCTCAGCCCTCCGACTTGGCGGACGACGCCGCAGCTGACGCGACCACCGAGGCTCCCGAGGGTGCCAGCGAAGTTCTCGCCGAGCCGGTGTTCAGCCTCGATTATTCCATCTGGGGCATCGAATACACCGACGGCACCGTCGTTGAGCTCGATTCTCGCATTCACTAAGCTTACCCCGGCCCGGATCGCGCTTCCCCTCTTCCCCAACCTCACGATCCGGGCGTCTTTCCCCTCCCTTGAACGGGCGGGACGCCACCCCTCCGGCGCCCTGCCCGTTCGCATCTCCGACTTTTCCCAGAAGGCGGTACTTGTTCGTCGCTTATGCCGCTGCCGCATAAGCAATGCCGAATGGGCATTGCCAGCCCGTCAACCCGGCATCTTCGGAAATTCCTTATGCCACCCCAAGCGCGTAACGTGTACGTCAGAAAAGCTTGTGAGATGTCTCCGCCCCAGGGGGACTTCCAAGCTTTCTAAAGAGAGAACCCGAAAGAAGAGAAGGAGGATGAAATGGGCAAGCTGAACATGACGCGCCGGTCTTTCGTCAAGACCGCCGCCGTGTCTGCCGCCGTGGCTGCCGTTGCCGGCGCCGCCAGCCCCACCGCTGCTCTCGCCGAGAACGAGAACGCCGCCGCCACCGAATCGGCGGTCACGCGCATCCGCTCCTGCTGCCGCGGCTGCGGCAAGGTGGAGTGCGGCGTGTGGGTCTACGTCCAGGATGGCAAGGTCATCCGCACCGAGGGCGACGCCGACTGCTACCTGACCATGGGCAACCACTGCGCCAAGGGCCAGGCGTCCATCCAGGCGGCCTACCACCCCGACCGCATCAAGTACCCCATGAAGCGCACGAACCCCAAGGGCGACGACGATCCCGGCTGGGTGCGCATTTCCTGGGACGAGGCCTACCAGACCATCGCCGACAACATTCTGGAGATCACCGAGAAGTACGGCAACGAGTCCACCTTCACCTGGTGCGGCACCGGCCGCCAGTGGTGCATGCAGTCCGACGCCGGCATGGCGCTGCTTCTGTTCGGCACGCCGAACATCGTGGCCGCCTACCAGGTGTGCAAGGGCCCGCGCCACTTCGCCAGCCGTATCGACAACGTGCAGGCCTGGTCCTGGTCCGAGCTGATCAACCACTCCACGAAGTTCGTGCAGTGGGCCACCGAGCAGTCGCAGTCGAACTACGACGACGCCGCCCGCACCGTGGTGGACGTCGCCCGTTGCGCCGACGCCTTCATCTCGGTGGACCCGCGCCAGACGAACCTGGGACGTACCGCCAAGTACTGGCTGCCGCTGCGCCCCGGCACCGACAACGCGCTGGCGCTCGGCTGGTGTCACCTCATCCTGAAGAACGACCTGTGCGACTGGCAGTTCCTGAAACGTTGGTCGAACTCGCCGTTCATCGTGGTGCCGGACATGGACCCGACCGGCTACGAGGAGCATGTGCAGAACGGCGGCTACCCCTACGCCTACCAGACCCGCCTGCTCACCGAGGCCGACATCGACCCGACCATGGTGGACTGGGAGATCGAAGGCGACGGCGACCCGCAGCGCTACCTCGTGTTCGACCAGCTGAACAACCGCTGGACCTACTGGCAGGCGCACCCGGAGGTGGGCGAGGCCCACTGGGAGGGCGAGAATTGGCAGAAGTCCACGAGCTACTTCGACCAGGATCTCTCCCGTCTGCGCGACGACGAGTCGAAGAAGCCCGGCAAGGTGTACGACCTCTCCGAGTTCAACCCGCTCATCGACCCGGCCATGTACGGCGAATTCGATGTGAAGCTGAAGGACGGCACCACCCATAAGGGACGCCCTGTGTGGGATATTTGGGCCGAGTACCTGGAGGGCTTCACCCCCGAGAAGGTGAGCGAGATCACCGAGGTGGACGCGCAGCTGCTGACCGACGCCTGCCTGGAGTGGGCCACCCGCGACGATCCGCGCATCCCCAACGGCGGCATCAACTACGGCCTGGCCATCGAGCATCACGGCATGTCCACGCAGAACTGTCGCGCCATCATGGCCGCCTGCGCCATGGTGGGCGCCATCGACACCCCCGGCGGCCAGCGCGGCGCCACCAACGGCTGGACCACCCAGTCGGGCCCGACGTCCATGTATCCCGGCGCCGACGGCGGCTCGAACCCCGCCTCCTTCGTGCGCGCGCCGTTCTTCGGGCTGTACAACCGCATCGCCGGCTACGAGAAGTTCCCCATGCTGTACTGGTACGCCGTGTGGGCCGACTGCAACTCGGTCATGGAGTACATGCACCGCGATGCGAACGCCCCCTACGAGATTCACGCGGGCATGATCGGCTCCGGCGACCATATGAACATGGCCAACGCCAGCTACAACTGGGAGGCCCTGCTCATGCTGGACTTCCTCTTCGAGGCGAACCTGTGGCATTCGCCCACCTCGGGCGCGGCCGACATCCTTTTGCCGGTGTGCCACTGGACCGAGATGAACGCCCAGCGCATCGCCCAGGGCTCCGGCGGCTCCTTCAGCCTGTGCGTGCGCGCCGTCGACCCTCCGGGAGAGTGCAAGAGCGATCCTTTGTACTTCCTGGAGCTTGGCCCCTACTTCGGCGTGCCCTTCTCCACCGATCCGGAGGATCCCTACTGGGAGAAGAAGTCGGCCGAGACCGGCAAGCCCGTGGATTTGCTCGCCCTGGAGTACGAGTGCCTCGACGCCGAGCACGGCGGCGGCTGCGCCCCCTACGACTCCTGGGACGATTTCGTGGCCGCCTATCAGGAGCACGGCACCTGGAACATGAAGGAAGTGTTCCCGGACGACTGGGGTTCCTACCGCCGCTTCGAGATCGGCCAGGCCTACCGCAAGGCGCCCCATCAGCAGCCGACGAAGCTGGACATCAACATCCCCGGCTTCCCCACGCCGACCATGAAGCACGAGCTGTGGGCCACCACCATCGAGTCCCACTTCCCCGAGGGCTCCGACGGCCCCGAGGTGACGCCGGGCTTCCACACCGAGGCGCTGCCCTACTACGTGGAGGGTATCCACTCCCGGGTGCGCGATGCCGAGACCTACGAGGAGTACCCGATTCTCTGCATTACCGGCCGCCGCATCCCCGTCTACTTCCACAGCGAGCATCGCCAGCTGCCCTGGTGCCGCGAGCTGTGGCCGGTGCCCCGCATGGAGATCAACCCTGAGACAGCCGCCGAGCTCGGCCTGGAGCAGGGCGACTGGGCCTGGATCGAAAGCCCCTGGGGCAAGGTGCGCCAGACCGTGGACCTCTACTACGGCATCGCGCCCGGCACCATCAACTGCGAGCATCAGTGGTGGTATCCGGAGCTGGCCCAGGCCGACAAGGGCTTCAAACTGTCCTGCATCAACTGCATCGTCGACCGCACGGCCCAGGACAAGTACAACGGCTCGTCCACGGTGCGCGGCTATCCGGTGAAGGTGTACAAGGCCACGCCCGAGAACAGCCCCTTCGGCAACCCCGTGCCCTGCGGCAACGACGGCACCGAGATCATCCACGACTCGTCCGATCCGCGCCTGAAGCTGTGGGCCATTGGCGCCGAGGGCATTCACCCCGATAAGTTCGACGCGTAAGAGAAAGGAGTGGGAGAAATGACACAGCTTGCTATTTGCACTGACCTCGACCGTTGCGTCGGATGTTTGGCCTGCAGCGTGTCCTGCAAAGTGGTCAACGGCGTGCCCATCGGCAACTTCTGGAACAAAACCCTGCGCGTGGGCCCCACCCCCAAAGAGGGCGGTTCCGGCCAGTTTCCGGATGTCGAAACCTACTTTTTGAACGTGCAGTGCCAGCACTGCGAGAACCCCCAGTGCGTGTCGGTGTGTCCCACCGAGGCGTCGCACAAGTTGCCCGACGGCACCATTCAGATTGACAAATCGAAGTGCATCGGCTGTCAGTTCTGCGTCATGAGCTGCCCCTACGGCGTGCGCTACCTCAACGAGGAAGAGGGCGTGGTGGAGAAGTGCACCCTCTGCCAGCAGCGCACGGCCCAGGGCGAGCTGCCCCAGTGCGTGAGCCAGTGCTGCGGCATGGCCCGCTGGTACGGCGACGCCGAGCAGGGTATCGAGTCCTTCGAGGGCCCGCGCGGCGAGCGGCTGGGCGACTTCGTGAACGACTTCACCGAGGATCAGGTGTACAAGCTCACCGACGTGGGCAACGGACCGAGCATGTTCTACATCATGCGCAACATCAAGTGGCAGGGGGTCGAGTAGCCCATGGAAATTCAAATCCCGCTCGTCATCTTCACGAGCTTTCTGGCCTGGGCCGCGGGCATCTTCGGCACCCAGTGCATCCTCGCGCTGCAGAAGCGCGGCGGCGCGGTACAGCTGCCGGCGCTCATCTGCTCGGCTGTGGTGCTCGTGGTGGGCGGCATTGCCGTCGTGTTCCATCTGACCCACCCGTTCAACCTGTTCAACGGGTTCGGGCACATCACCTCGGGCATCACCCAGGAGCTCATCGCCATTGTGCTTCTGGCGGTGGCCATGGTGCTGTTCTTCCTGATGCTGCGCCGCTCCGAGGATGATACGGTGCCCCAGTGGCTGGCCGTGGTGGGCCTCGTGCTGGTGTGCGTGCTCATCGTGGCCATGGGCCACAGCTACATGATGCCGTCGCTGCCCGCCTGGGACACGGTGCTGCAGCTGCTGTCGCTGCTCGGTGCGGCCTGCGTCATGGGTCCGGCCACCGTGGCCTTCATCGGCGCCGTGAAGGGCGTCCAGATCGAGGGCATCGGCCTTCTTACGGTCATCGGTGCGGCTGTGAATGCGGTGCTCTCGGCGGCCTACATGTTCGCCCTGGAGGCCTCGAGCGCCACCTTCCAGTCCTTCCAGTACTACTTCGATCCGACGCACCCGAACGTGGCTATGGCCAATCCGGCCAACGTGTCCCTGTTCACCGGCGACTCGCTGGCGGCCCTTGTGGTGGCGGTCATTGCGCTGGTGGTCGCGCTTATCGGCGCGCTTGCGGGCAAGAAGCAGGGCGCGTGGAAAGTTTGGGGTGCGGTGGTCGCCATCGCCGGTTTGGTGTGCGCCGTGGCTCTGCGCGTCATGATGTACACCATGGGAGAGACCCTGTTCATGCTGTACTAGCAGGCTTCGGGGAGGCCGCGTGCGCGTGCGCCTCCCCGCCCTTCGAGAAATGAGACAAGGAGGTTCTCATGCGAGGAATATACAAGCGGGCCGCACTCGCGCTTGCCGCTGGAGCGCTCGTGGTAGGCCTCGCCGGGTGCGCCGCGGAGAGCGCGCCGGTGAGCGACCCTTCCAAGGGCGATAACACCCAACTGGCCTATACCGGCGCCGAATCCGCCGACGAGCAGAGCTTCGATACCGTCACGTTCGGCAGCTATCAGGGTCAGGACATCACCTGGCTCAAGCTCGCCGAGGAGAACGGCAAGACGCTGCTGATCAGCGAACAGGTGCTGGACGCCGTGCCCTATGACGATTCGACCGAAGCGTACCAGTGGTCGGTGCAGTCGCCACGCCCCCAGAAGGACATTGAGTGGGCGACGAGCTCGATCCGCACGTGGCTGAACGGCGAGTTCTTGAAGGCCGCCTTCAGCGCCGATGAGCAGGGTGCCATTGCCGCCACGACGCTGACCGATGCGAAGAACAACGTGTCCCACACGGCGGCCACGGCGGCTGACCCGTCGGTGCATGCGGCCGAGGAGACGACTGATCAGGTCTTTCTGCTGAGCCTGGCCGAGGCGAAGCAGTACTTCGCCAACAACGCTGCTCGTGTGGCCCATCCTACCGACTACGCCGTGAGACAGGGCGTGTATGTGGGCGTGGCGAGCAGCGACGAGCAGCCCGACGGCGCGGCGGCCTGGTGGCTGCGTTCCAACGGCTACTATGCCGGCTACGCCTCGGTGGTGACCGACGACGGCTATGTGCACGGCGACGGCTACCGCATGGCCGGCGAGCTGCACGACGGCTTCGACGACCACGGCTCCGAGCTTAAGAGCACGCTCGGCGGCAACGTGGGCGTGCGTCCCGCCATCTGGGTGGAGACGAGCGCGCTTTCCTAGAAGCGTTTGGAATGGGCGGCTGCGACAAGCGATTGCAGCCGCCCGGTTCCTGTTGATTAGTTCGGGCTTGGAATGATGTAGTTGCGACTCGCTGCAGGCGGGGCCACGGGGTACCGCCCAGTCGCTCAGACAGTCCTCGATGGTATCGAAGGCGTTACGGCCGCCTTCCCCCTAATTCACTGCGCCTTCGATACCATCTGCGGAACTCGCTTGGTGGGCGGCACCCCGTGTCCCCGCTTGGCTCAACCACGGTTGCGATATCGTCAATTTGAATCCGAGGTAATCGAGGAAAGATGAGAGACGGAGGACAAGCATGGCTGGAGGAAATTCGCTGACGCGGCGCACGCTGTGTATCGGCGTGGGTGCCACCGTGGCCATGGCCGGGCTGGGAGCGCTGCGTTATGTGGGTAGCGAACCGCTCGTGCGGCCGCCGGGAGGGCAGGACGAGGAGAATCTGGTTTCCCGCTGTGTGCACTGCTACCGCTGCATCGAGGCGTGCCCCGAGAAGGTGATCGTGGCCGCTTCGCTGGATGCGGGCGTGCTGAACATGCGCACGCCGCGCATGGAGTTCTCCGACTGCTACCCCGGTCAGCTGGACGATTTTCGCTATTGCGATTTCTGCGCCGAGCGCAACGGGGGCGTGCCGCTGTGCGCCGCTGCCTGCCCCTCGGGGGCCCTGCAGCTGCCAGTCGATTATGCCCCCGAAACCGAGGTCATCGGCGTGGCGGTGCTGAACACCGAGACGTGCATCGCCTACCGCAGCAGCTTCTGCGCCTTCTGCCATGACGTGTGCATCCAGGTGCGCGGCGAGGAAGACGCGGCTATCTATTACCAGAACGCCGACGCGACCGACGCTTTGGACACGCGGCTGCCCGTGGTGGATCCGACGAAGTGCAACGGTTGCGGCGCCTGCGAGGCCGTGTGCGTGTCGGCCCAGGCCGGTTCCACTATGAACGCCTCGGAACGCGCCATTGTCGTGAAGCCGCTGGAAGGGTAGGGGATCGTCATGAAGTTCAAGAATGCGCGCACCGCCGTGGCCGCCGTTGCCTTCGCGGCGCTGGCTCTCTGTCTCATTGTCGGCGTGGCCGCGGGAACCTGGTGCGGGTTCGGGGCGAACGACATCGCGGTTCTGTGCCCGGTGGGCGCGCTGCTTTCCATGGTGGCCGCCAAGACGCTCGTCCCGCGCGCCGTTATCAGCGTAGTGGTGACCGTGGCCCTCGTGCTGCTTCTGGGCCGTTTGTTCTGCGGCTGGGCTTGTCCGGTGACCCTGGGGCGCCGGGTGAAGGAGTTCTTCAAGCCCGTGAAGAAGCGCGAGCGGGAGACGGAGGCCCTCGCGCAAGCGAACCAGGCCCTCGCTGTCGAGGAGATTGCGGCGCTCAAAGAGGCATCGTCGGG
>OGGQ01004788.1_pt1 | contig 10640 bp, 14 predicted proteins | sample 1571191 | NCBI WGS metagenome assembly OGGQ01 (sample SAMEA2582061, study PRJEB24529) | metagenome | biome: Human gut stool | place: China | collected 2011
TCCGGCTGTGGCTGCTCCGTAGTTTCCGGCTGTGGCGCGATCAGGATCTGTATATTCTGTTGTTGTGTGCGATTTTGTATACTCAATCTGCGCCTTTACCAACCCTGCAATGTCCAGACGCGCGCCAATCTTGATTTTTGACGATGCCACCTTGCTATCATCATCGTTCCTACTGATTTCCCCGCTCTGTTCTACCTCGTGATACACCGATGTGCTTGGTGGATAATATGCAAACACATCCAGCGGTCTCTCGCAGGCGTGGAAGCCGTGATCACAAGCCTGCGCACTGTCTTCCTCATACTCTTTGCCTTCTTCATACTGGAAAGGCTTTGTGCCCGGACAGCAGGTCATGTCCTTGTTGAATCCCTTGTAAGATTTGATAACGTCCATCTTTATTCCTTTCAAAATGTCTTTCTTTGTCTGTTGATTTTTCCGAAAAACTCTGCTATTCTGAAATTGCAGAAAATAAGAAATTCAGAAAGCCTTGGCCCCACTAGATCTCCTTCCAGAGGGGCCGCTTTCATTTCATGCTACAGAGCAGAACCGTGATGTAGAGATAACTGAAGAAGATAAACCCCATCGGCAATAGTTCTGCGAAAAACCTTTTAACGATCCGGCGCTTCCTTCTCATTCTCTTCATCCTCCAGAATTTTTTTCTCTATCTTCTCGGCCAGTTTTTCAAGCAATTCGTCCAGATCTTCATCTTCACCAGTCTTCTCCGCCGCTTTTGCTTTCTTTTCCTTTATGGCGGCATCAATTTCCTGATCAGACATGAGGCCAACATTAAATGCCTCCCTCAGGTCTTTTTCTCTGATACCGGAATCCTTCAGCCCATGAACCAAGGTAGCAAACTCTTTCACAATCATTCCGTACATTCCTAATGCTTTTACGTTAGTTCCATTCACTTTAATCATCTAAATATCCTCCTTTGATATGTTTAATTTTTCTGCCAGGGCCGCCGCCATGAACCGGTTCCAATCCCCGGACAGAAAGTTATACACGCTCTGCCGGCTGTACCCAATCAGGGAGGCCAGTTCTGAAACTGTCATATCTTCCTGCGCCATTCTCACCCGGACGGCCCGGCGAAATTTCTGCGCATCGATTCCGTCAAGCTCGTACATCATGACGGCAATCCTCTCAGGGCTGCATCCCCGCCCGGAAGCTGATGCAGTACCATTGTCAGGAGCTGATTCATAGTGTTTACCGACTGGACCAGCTTCTTGACTTCTTCACTCTCGCCGCCCTTCACGAACCGTTCTACCTTCGACCGGAAGAAGAAATATGTATTCCGCTCCGGCGCCCTGACCACCACACCGAGATCCGCCTGTCCTGAATCCATCAGATTGTAAATAGTCTGTTTGCTTATCCCGGTAAGCTCGACCACTTCCTGAACACTCATCTGCTCATTCATGTTTTTCTGCCTGCCTTTCTTTCACATTTGACAACACTGTCCATCATCATATGTGCTATACATCCGGCCTCATGTATATTCAGCTTTCTTTCCGCCATAGTCCTCATGAAATCATGTGCCAAACTTTTAATTTCCGGAGAAACATCGCCATACAATGTTTCTTGTAAATTTTTCTCTGACACTATCTCCTTCCCTGCAAGGTCAAGAATAAGGGCCGCTTCCCATTTATCCACATTACTCTTTAAAATTCCAAGAATGTACCCTGCTACTTCCATAAGTCTGGCATCTCTGGCACTCCAATCCGTATCCGGTCTGTACGGCTCTGTAGGCCTCCACTCCTGGCTCTCGATTTTTATTACCGACATACTCTTACCTCCTCAGCTCTTCGACAGCCCACAACTACCCGCTGGAATATATGGAAATAAACAAATGCTCAATCGTCAGGAAATCAAATGCAATGGGGGTAAAAATATAAAAAAGTCAGGAGATTTCCAGCGGGTAGCTGTAGGCTGTCTGGTTCTGGGGATTACTCCTCCAGAAAATACTTGATGTCTACGCCGAAGTAATCAGCAAGGATCTGTAGCTTGTCTAACTTGGGCTTGCTACGGCCTGATTTCCAATCAGAAAATGTGGACTTTGTAATTCCTGTATCCTCTGAAACTCTGTAGTCCGTAACACCCTTTTTGTCTCTCAGCATCACATACTTTTCATACATCCAAAAAATCACCTCTTTTCCGAACTTTTTCTTGCAAATAGTTCGGAAATCAGTTACAATATAGTTGCGAAGTATATTGACCCGAATTAAATATTAATTCTGTTTTGATTTCCGAACTCTGTGCCTTTATTATATTGCGGAAATCAGAACTTGTCAATGACTTTTTGTACGGATTTCACAATTTTTTTTGACGAGGTGACACAATGTACGAAATTTATTGCAAGTTGAGAGACGAAAGAGGGCTGAAAGATGCCGATGTGGCGCGAGAAACAGGTATAACTAAATCCACATTTTCAGACTGGAAAAATGGAAGAAGTGAACCCAAAGATCCAAAATTAAAGAAAATAGCTGATTTATTCGGAGTCACGGTTGACTATCTAAGGACAGGAGAATTTGGAGAAAGTTATTATTTGAATGATGAAACCGCTAAAGCTGCACAAGAAATTTTTGAAAACAAGGAGCTACGGGCCCTGTTTGATGTTGCGAGAGACGCAGATCCAGAAGATCTGAAAGCACTACATAGCATGGCGCTCGCCTTGAGACGTAAAGAGCGAGGTGATCAGGATGACACCGGATGTTAATGTCCAGATACTTAACTTTCCCGTTCCGGGTAGCGAAATGGTTGTTCCCAACGAAGACGGAAGCTTTACAATAATGATAAATGCCCGTCTTTCATATGAAGACCAGATGAAGGCTTATGCTCACGCTATGCGGCATATCACAGAGGACGATTTCCAGAAAGAAAATGTTCAGGAAATAGAGGCACATGCTCACGAAATGGTCAGAGCGGCCAAGTCTGCCAGAAAAATTCCCGCAAAGCAGTTTGAGGCACAGCTGCGCCGGCTTAAAAAAGAGCGCCGACAGCTCCAGCAGGCTCTTCAAAAAAGAGAACAGGAAATCAGATTTCTTCAAGAAATAGGGGTTACAAATGATAACTTTTTCGATGCAGCGGAAAGGCGCTGGCTATATGGAGAATAAACAATATGGACGAATTCTCAAAGGAAAAGCGATACTGCAAATTCTGCGGAAATGAAATCGATCCAATCACAAAAAAATGTACAGGATGCGGAAAACAATTTTTCAATAAAAAGATTTTCTATAGGATAATCTATAAACTTTTCCTATTGCTGTCACTTATTGTAATAGGTTTTCTCATTACTGTTTGCTATCAGCAGAATAAACAAATTACAGCATTAAAACAAAGTCTTGACTCTGAACAAGAAAGAATAGACGAATTAGAGGCAACGATAGAATATTTAGATAATCATCTTGTATTTACAACACCATCAGGATACGCTTTTCATCATCTTGATTGTCCATATATTCAAGGAAAGGCTTTAACGCCTTGGTCATCAACCTTGCAAGCTGTAAGTGAAGGATACTCTCCTTGCACACGTTGTTTTCCAGGACTTTAAAAATGTGTCAACATATTAACCATGAGGGAAAATTAAAATGAAATCTGTACGTAAGAAAATTATTTTGTTTGCATGTGTTATTTTCTGCTCTTTCACCCTGACTCTGACAGTATCAGCGGACAACGGCAGTACCATCGTTTACATTACTGATAGTGGAGAAAAATATCACACTGCTGGATGCCAATATCTGAGCAGAAGCAAAAATTCCATAACGCTTCAAGAAGCAGATGAGGAAGGATACTCACCATGTTCAAAATGTAATCCTCCAGTTTATGATGGTGGATCTACATCAGGCTCATCTTCAATAACAAGCGAGAATATTCTTCCAGATACTTACTCAAGCATTGAAGATTTTGAGGACAAAGATGTTTCAAATGATGTAAATACACCTGAGAATCAAAACACACCTGATGAAACCGAATCACCATCGAGCATTTCTCAAATACCAACGGCATATATAGTTCAAGAAATAATTATCGTTTTGATTGTTGCGTATGGTGCATACACTTACGGCAAAAAACGTCAGGCTGACGCCATAGATTCCGATTATGATCGAATCTCAAAGGAATTGGAAACTATAAATAGTTCATTTCAAGAACGGTTCGGCCGTCTCCGGAATCCACTTACCGGCGAACGTATTAAAGATGCAAAGTCATATCTAAGAGCTCTTGATGCGCAAGACATGGTACGGGAAAACCGTAAGGCAGAAAGAGAGACAGAATTAAATAATAAATAAAAAATCGGCCCCCTGCGCCAACAGAAGACCGATTGAGATACCGAAAATGATACCCCTATAAACAAGGATATTGTATCATTTTTCGGGCAGCCTTGCAAGGGAACAGAAGTTCTCTGGCTGTATTTTTTATACCCAAAAGGAGGATGATACAATGCCAAGAAAGAAGAAAAAACCGTTTAACCGGCTGCCGAATGGCTTCGGGAGCATCAAAAAACTGTCCGGGAACCGCCGGAAGCCTTATTATGTATGCGGACCGGAAAGCCGGGTCCACGGCGTAAAGATTCCCGGCGAGAAAATCGGATCTGCAGAGACATGGGAAGAAGGTTATCAGATGCTTGCCCTGTGGTGGGCAGAAAAAGAAAAAAGGACGCTTCCGGATAAGCAAAAAGGAAGCATCACGCCAGAACATGCGTACACTTTTGCACAGGTTTATGAAATGTTCTACAAAGAAAAATATGAGCTTTCGTTGAGAACATACAGTAAGTCCTCCCGGGATTCCACCAGAGCGGCCTTTAAAAACTGCTCCTCATTGCATGATACTTCTTTCTATTCTCTGGGATATAAAGAATTACAAGAGAATATAGATTTCCTGGCGACACGAGATAAGCCTTTAAAGCACGCTTCCCTGGAACTGGTTTTAAATCTATATCATGAAATGTACAGATATGCCTTAAAATTTGACATGGCGGAAAAAGATTATTCAAAATATGTCGAAATACGGATTCCTGATGATGATGAAAAAGGTGAGCCCTTGACATCTGAAGAGCTGGAAATTTTGTGGCAGCACACGGACATTCCAGAAATCCAGGCAGCACTAATTATATGCTATTGCGGATGGCGTATCTCGGAATTTATAAATATTTCTATCGACCTCGACAACATGACTTTTTATGGTGGAATGAAAACGGATGCCGGAAAAGGAAGAACCGTTCCAATCCATCCTCGTATTTTGCCCGTATTACACGATTATATGGGGCACCCTATAAAATATGCGGACGCATATAGAAAATCGCTGTATCAGGCTTTGACAGCTTTAGGGGTACTATATTATAGCAAAGATGGAAACAGGAAAAAGCATACGCCGCACGATTTCCGGCACACCTTCTCTTGGTTATGTGATACTTACGGGGTAGATAGCCTGTCCAAAAGAATTATGATGGGACATTCTCTTGGAAAAGATGTGACTGATAAAGTATATGGTCATCGCACTTTAGAACAGCTCAGAACAGAGATTGAAAAGATTCAATGAGTGTTACTATTTTGTTCCGTGCACGCACCTTTCATCATGATTTTACAATGTTTTACAGGCACAGGAAAGCCTAAAAATACGGGAATCTCCGTATTTTTCAGGATTTTTCCCATTTAACGAAAATTTAAACTTTTTTTACGAAAGTCAAATGCCCCGCTGCAGGCAGCGGGGCATCAAACTGGCCGCGGGAATAGAGCTGGACCCGGAGTATCAATGGAAACAGTCTCCCAGACCCGGCCTGGTCATTTCACATTTTTTCGCTGCTTCAGAGACAGAAATTAAAGAAAGATCTCCAGGATGACTCCTACTGCTGCCGAAATCACATACAGCAGAGCCAGAATTGCCACATTTTCTTTCACGGGATGGTTGGTCTTAAAAAGGACAGCCAGCCCCACGCCGGCTCCGGCACAGAGCCCGGCCATAGCGGACGCAAAGCTCAATCCTCCCGCCAGGTAAAGCTCTGTAATCAATATAGAAGAAGCGCAGTTGGGAATCAGTCCCAGGAGAGCTGTCAGAAGGGGCTGGAACCAGGTGTCCCGTCCCAAAGCAGCAGTCAGCGTATCTGTTCCTATCCATTCCAGCAGAAGATTCAGCACAAGGGTAAAGACCAGAATATAGACTGTCAGCCGCAGCGTGTGGCGGAGAGCCGGCTTCAGAATGCCGCCGTGGCCGCTGCAGCCGCAGCTTCTGCATAAATCTTCAATGTGTTTTTCTTCCTTTTTCTTTCTCAGAATCAGGTCTGTCAAATAGCCAAACAGAATTCCTATGAGCACCTTTCCTATCAAAAGCTGCGCAATGAATCCCCCGCTTCCCGGATTTCCCAGCAGAATCAGCACCGCTTCATCCGAAGTGGAAAGGAAGACAGCCAGCAGAGTTCCCAGAGTAATGACGCCTCCGGAATACAGGTTGGCCGCCGCCACGGAAAAACCACACTGGGGAACGCAGCCGAAAAGGGCTCCCACTACAGGCCCCGCCTTTCCCACTTTTCCGAGTATACGGTTCATATAGTTATTCGAATAATGCTCCAGCGCTTCCAGTGCCAGAAAGGCCGCCAGCAAAAAGGGTACCATTCTAATCGTATCCAGAAACGCATGTTCCAGCGCATGCAGTATCATAACTTCATCTCACTTTCTGTTCTAACAGGCTAACAGAATACCACATTCCTGCCTGACGCGCAAGAGAAAGAAAAATCTTTGTTAAAAATTTAATAATATCCATTGCATTATTATAGTAATATGTTATAATGGCCTCAGATGAAGGACAGGCTTTCTAACCTTCATCTCTCCCGCTTAAGCTGGAGAAAGTTTTTGGAAAATAAATAATAGCGAAGTAGGATTTTATGCGTCAAGTGTTCGCTGGCTGGGGAGTTGCCGCGAAACGAAAAGCAGAGCATGAGAGCTTGGTCTTACGATATAATATCCGCACCCGTTGCTGCAGATGAGTACATCTCATGTGTGGAGGAGATCGGGCTGGGACAGTCTCGATATTATTTATTTTACCTGACACACTTACAGGAGGTGTATTTTTTATGCAGTTATTTTCAAAAGACGCTTTTGCGTTCCGGGAACAGTTTCAAAATTTGAAGAAGGTACAGAGCATCTGTCTCTGCGGCCTTTTTGTGGCGGCTTACGTGGCTCTCTCCTTCTTCAGCATCAAAATGACCGAATTTCTTGAATTCCGTTTTGCCTTTCTGGCTCTGGCCGCGGCAGCCGCCTGCGGCGGCCCTGTTATGGGTATGGCAGCAGGACTTACGGGCGATGTCATCAGCTTTTTCGCAGCTCCCCAGACAGGCCCCTTTTTCCCTGGCTTTACCATCAGCTACGCGATTCTCGGTTTTCTGTTCGGCCTGATTCTTTACCGGGCAAAGATTACTCCCCTGCGCGCTTTCGCAGCGGGCCTGGCAGAGTTTATCATTGCCTGCACGCTTAATACCATGTGGCTTCATTTTATGTACGGCATGGAATGGGAATATCTCTTCACCATCCGCCTGATTAAGAACACGGTTTCTCTGGGCGTAAATTCTGTGCTGCTCTTTGTCTTCATGAAGGCCTTTTCACGGATTATCCTGACCGTCTCGCCGGCTCTCAAGGCATCCCGGCAGTAGAAAAACTGCCGGCATCCCCCTGAAAGCTGAACGAACCCAGACAGTTCCAAGCAAAACTGCCGTCAGGCACATACTTATTTATTATACCAGACAAAGGGTTGTCGGGAGATAGATAACCTTAAACAGGAGCAGGCGTGGCTTACACGAGTCACGTCTGCTCCTAAATTTAGCTCCTAAAAAGAGATTTTCTGAGTTTTTATAAAGGAAATATCTGATTATCCTCCATGGAAGCTTCTCCGAACGGCGTTTCAACGGACCTGTGCTCTTCTGCCGGACAGACCTCCCGAAGCCTCTCCTCTGCCGCATGCACATGATCCAGATACATTCTCCTGATGCCCGGATACTCTCCAAGCCCCTGCATCCTGCAAACTACCTCATAGCCTTCCTTTTCAAACTGGCTTCTCCAGGAATCCTCATCCTCACCGGACATATCATGAATCGCATGGTCGCCGGCCACCACCATAAAGGGCGCCAGTATCAGTCTTCTGGGGCCCAGCGCGCGGATCTGCTTTTTCAGGGATTCCATGGACGGATAAGCTTCCACTGTTCCCAGGAATACTCTGGAATATCCCAAATCCTTAAACGTATAATCCAGGGCCGCATAGATGGAATTGGCATAATGCGTGGTTCCATGTCCCATCAGTACCAGCGCCTCGTCTTCCTTCAAGTCCGGAAACTCTTCCATCACCGCATGAATCACTGCCTCATTGTCTTCCTGGGAGGTCAGCAGCGGATCACCGAAGGCCACGCTTTCAAAATCGTCCCGCCTCCCCAGCACATCCTCCTTCATCAGATCGTTTTCCACTCCGTTGATCACATGGGTCGGCTGCACAATCAACTCGGTAATTCCATCCTCGATCATCTGTTCCACAGCCTCGGAAACCGTGAAAACCCGAATCTGATCACGGCGCAGCAGCTTGGCGATAATCAGCTTGCTGGTCCAGGCCCGGTAAATCCGGTAATCCGGATAAGTTTCTTCGATATCTTTCTCTATTCTGTCAATGGTTTTCTCTCTGGTCCGGTGAAAGCTTGTACCAAAGCTCACCACCAGAATCGCCTTTTTGGAATCCTTCATTGCTCCTGTCTCCTTGCTATTGCCTTTCTTTTATCCGCTCTTTTTATACTTCTTCTGTCCGGCTTCTGGTCTGTCTTTCCATGCCTCTTCCTTTTCTCATCCCCGTTCGGTGGGGTTCAGGCTGCCAGAGCTTTCAGTGTAGAGATGGAAATATCACCCACCACAGCCAGGTCCTCTGCCTGGTACGCATAGGGGAAGTTGTCCTCAAAGAGGATCTGAGAGGATGGCGGGAACTCCTCGTCTCCGGCCCAGAGAATGAAGCGCACATGAAGACCATTGATGAATTCAAATTCATAGGAAACATCGCCCAGGCTCAGCTTCTTCACGCCTGGTATTTTTTCCATGCCTTCCGCAAATTTGTCCAGCTTGAAACCGAAGCCAAATTTCAGCCTCATCAGGCAGCGTCCCTCAAACTGGCGGAAATATACTTCGCCCCAGGGCACTTCCCGGTAGGTCAGGTATTTGCCGCTGCTCTTTACCACCTGGGCTGAAATCAGAAAGCGCAGCACAATTATCTTCGCCGGAACCATGTCCAGCAGAAGAAAAGCGCCCTCCTCATTCTCGTCTTCCTTGTGCACCGCAAATTCCGGAAAATCTACCAGATAGCGGAAGCCCATCAGCCGGATATGAAACTGCTGCTTCTCCTCGTCATACTCTACACCGCAGCGCTCGGCCGCTTCCTTCGGATCGATATTCCGGTATTCGCTCAGATAGTGCTCCAGGGGAATCCGTTCTTTATTGTCCTTTTCATAAGGGAAATCCATATTTTCATCTCTCTTTCCTGAGACCCTCTCAGGATTTTCTTCCCGACACAGTCTCATGCTTTATGACAGCATGCCGGCCGGGACATATAGCTCCGGCCGGTATGCGTATCTGCTCATTTATGTTTCTGCTCTAATTTCTGTCTCTGTTTTCCGCCGCCGTTTCCTGTCTCTGTCTATTTCTGAGTCACTGACGGAAACAGGCTGCTGTCCGTATGAGGCAGGAAGCAGCAGGCCACGAACTCATCCATGTATCCAGGCTCCGTGGAAAGCTCCAGATAAGTCATGTTCTGGGCCAGCTCATAGACCTTGCGCTCTGCTTTTGTGGAAAGCAGCATGGCATAGGCGCCGGACAGGGAGGAATTGCCGATATAGTGATAATACTCGATGGGAATATCTGGAAACATGCCGATATTGATAGCATTCTGCATGTTGATGCCGCTTCCGATTCCTCCGGCCACATATACCTGCTCGATCATGCTGATGTCGAACTCCAGACTCTTCAGCATCGTGCGGACCGCAGAGAAAATCGCTCCCTTGGCACGGATAAAATTGTCAATATCCACCTCGGTGATCTCTACATCCTTTGTGCCCTCTGCCTCTTCTTCAAAGGCCAGCACATAGCTTCCCATACCGTAGGCGTCGTGCTTGATTCTCTTTCCTTCCCGGATAAATTTTCCCTTGGGGCTGATCATGCCGCAGCGGAACAGCTCCGCAATTACGTCAATGATACCGGAACCGCACAGGCCTACCGGTTTCTGTCCCTCGTCTCCGATGATCTGGAACGTGGGTTCCATGGTCTCCTTATCAATCGTACATGCCTCGATGGCGCCGTCTGTGGCGCGCATGCCGCAGCTGATATCGCCTCCTTCGAAGGCCGGTCCTGCGGAGCAGGCGCAGCTCATCATGAAATCAGAGTTTCCGAATACCAGCTCTCCGTTGGTACCAAGGTCAATAAACAGGGAAAACTCCGGTCTGTTCCAGATCATACTTACCAGAGTACCTGCTGTAATATCTCCGCCGACATAGCTTCCGATATTCGGCGCCATGATGATGTGTGCATCTTTGTTGATTTCAATTCCCACATCCGATGCAAACAGAGAATTTGTCTTAAAGAATGCCGGAATATACGGCTCAGTACGCAGATAATCCGCATTGATTCCTGCAAAAAGAT
>OGGQ01004791.1_pt1 | contig 10634 bp, 12 predicted proteins | sample 1571191 | NCBI WGS metagenome assembly OGGQ01 (sample SAMEA2582061, study PRJEB24529) | metagenome | biome: Human gut stool | place: China | collected 2011
AACCGCAAACCGGTCGATTCCCGCGGCGGCGGATTCCAGCGCCAGGCGGTAATCAAAGTGGATATCCGCCACCAGAGGAATCTGCACCGCCTGTTTGATGGCGGGAATCAGGGCGACCGCCGTCTGGTCGGGAATCGAAACGCGGAGAATCTCACAGCCGGCGCGCTCCAATTCTACCGCCTGCCGCACGTTCCCCTCGATATCCGAAGCGGGGACGTTGAGCATGGACTGCACGCTGATTGGCGCGCCGCCGCCGATCGCCACTTTCCCCGCAAAAACCTGTTTGGACTGCCGTCTCATGCGCCGATCCCCTTTCCTGTCACAAGCCGCAGAATATCGCTAAAGGTGATCACCACCATGAGGCACATCAGGAGCACAAACCCTGCGGCATTTACCCAACCTTCGTATTTCGGATTGACCGGTTTGCGGCGCACAGCTTCCACCAGCAGGAAGACAAAGCGGCCGCCGTCGAGCGCCGGGAAGGGCAGCAAGTTGACCACGCCGAGGTTGACCGTGATAATCATCATCATGTATAAGATGTTATTGATCGCGGTGCCAAAGCTCTGCTGCAACCCCTGCGACGCCACTTCTCCGATTGCGCTGGCCGCGCCGACCGGCCCAGCCATATCATTTAGGCCGAATTTCCCTGTCACCAGGCCGGCAAGGCTGTACCACACCATCCGGACCGTGGAAACCGTATCCTGGAACGACTTGGTGATCAACGTCCCCACATTTTTGGGGATTGGGTTTACATAGAAGTCCAACATCAGGACCTTCGTCCCATCGTTATCCCTTGTATTAAATTTGACATCTTCAAACGTCAAAGTCTGGCCGTCGCGCGAAACCTCAATGTCCACTGCGTCCGGGTTCGCCGTCGCCAGCGCAAAGCTGAGGTCGCGGTCCGTGGTGATCTTATACCCGTCTACCTTTGTAAAGGTATCGCCGACCTGTAAGCCGGCCGCCTGGGTCGCCGCGCCCTCCTGGAACTCCGCGATCGTCGTGGAGCTGAAGGCCGGCTGCTGCACTAACAAAATCATCATCAGGACAAGCCCCAAGACGATATTCATCACCGCGCCCATCACGACGACTAAAATCCGTTTCCAAACGGGTTTGTTATTAAATGCGCCTTCGTCATCACTGTCCTCGTCCTCGCCTTCCATGGCGCAAAAGCCGCCGATGGGCAGCAGGCGCAGGGCGTAGGTCGTCTCCCCCTTTTGGAAGCGGAACAGCGTCGGGCCCATACCGATTGCAAATTCGTTTACCCGTATCCCGCTCAATTTTGCTGTCATAAAATGGCCGAACTCGTGGATGAAAATAATGAATCCAAAGAGCAGGACGGCAATAATCACCAATAAAACCTGTAAGATAACAATCACCTCAAACCTTCGCCTTTTGGCGCACAAACGCGCGCGCCGCTTGATCGGCGTTCAATATATCCTCAACAGATGCAATCTCCGCATCCGGTTGATGCTCCATCGCCTGCATGACCAATTCCCCGATCTGCAGGAAAGAAATCTTGCGGTCCAAAAACAGCCGGACTGCCTCCTCATTTGCGCCGTTTGCCGCCGTGGAAGCCAAGCCTCCACGCAACAAGGCACGCTTACAAGCGCGCAGGCACTGGAAGGTTTCCTCATCCGGCTGCGAGAAATGCAGGGCGCCGCACTTGATAAAGTCGAGCGGTTCCACCGGGGAAGGGAAACGCTGCGGCCATGTGAGCGCATATTGAATGGGGATGCGCATATCCGGTACGCCGAGCTGCGCCAGGACGGAGTGGTCGGCGTATTCGACCATCGAGTGGACAATGCTTTCCCGATGTACAACCACATCGATCTGCTCCGGGGCGACATCAAACAGCCAGAAGGCCTCTGTAATTTCCAAGCCCTTGTTCATCAGGGTGGCGGAGTCAATGGTCACCTTCGCCCCCATATTCCAATTGGGGTGCTTGAGCGCCTGCTCCGGCGTGACGGACACGAGCTCCTCCCGCGTTTTGCCAAAAAACGGCCCTCCGGAAGCGGTCAGAATGAGCCGTCCCAGCGCCTTTTTCTCCGGGCATCCCTGCAAGCACTGAAAGATGGCGGAATGCTCGCTGTCCACGGGCAGGATATGGACGCCCGCTTCGCGCGCCGCCTTCATCACCAGCGCGCCGCCCGCCACAAGGGTCTCTTTATTCGCCAATGCCACATCCTTTTTCGCAGCGATTGCCGCCAGGGTTGGGCGCAGGCCGACCATCCCCACCACGGAATTGCAGACTACATCCGCACAGGCGATCGAGGCAGCTTCACAAAGCCCCTCCATCCCCTGCACCACGCGGACCGGGGTATCTGCAACTGCGATACGGAGTTTTTTCGCCGCATCTAAGTCAAAAACCGCAACAAGTTGCGGTTTCCATTCTCTGATTTGATTTTCAAGCATCGCCACATTGCGGTTTGCTGCAAGCGCACAGACACGCATCCCCAAGCGGCGTGCAACGTCGAGGGTCTGTGTGCCAATGGAACCTGTAGAACCCAATATGGAAAGCATCTGTTTCATAAAAAATCCCCTTTCAGGGCGAGGGGCGGGCCATCTGCGAAAATCGCACCGGCCGGCCCCTCTATGAAGTATTATGAACCGTTCTCTCGTTTTATATCACGATAGGCAAAAACTGTACCAAAAAATAAACAAATGGCGCTACAAAAATCACGCTGTCAAAGCGGTCCAGAATCCCACCATGGCCCGGGATGATTTCGCTAAAATCCTTGATATGGCAGCTTCGTTTAATCAGCGAAAACGCCAGGTCGCCAATAACCGAGAGCCCCGCCCCCACAAAGCCGATCACCAACAGCGATAGATAGGAGACATCGACCTCGTACGAATAAAACAGCGCCTGGAAGACATAGCCAAACACCAGCATGGCCACGACGTTTAAGACAAACCCGCCGATCAAACCCTCCACCGTTTTTTTCGGGCTAATCTGTGGGCATAGTTTCCGTTTCCCCCAGAAGCTTCCTGCAAAAAACGCCCCGGCATCCGCAATCCAGGCGGAGAAGATCGCGATAATCACATAGAACATCCCATGCCCGCCGCCCGACTCCCGCAGGCCAACCAAGGTCTGCAAAGCAGTTGGAATCAAAAGCGACATGCTGTACACAACGCCGATCTCCCGGAAGGTGAACAATTGATGGTAAAAAATCAACGCGCTAAAAATGACGACCGTATAAATGTAATAGGCCGCCTGCTGCCACGTGCCCTGAAGCAGTGGCAGCACAGCGGCAAAAACGACACTGGGGATCAATAAAATATAATTTTTGGACATGCCTAGGGCAGAGATAATTTCTACGACGCCCATCACAGAGATGAGGGCAATCGCCAGATTGAGCGCTAAGGGAAACATCTGATTAAAGAGTACAATCGCCAGCAAAAAAACAACCAATGCCGCTCCAGAAACCACTCTCGATTTCAATTATATCCCTCCAAAGCGCCGATTTCGTTTGGCAAATTCATCCAAGGCGCGATCCAAATCCTGCGTGGTGAAGTCCGGCCATAAGATGTCCATAATCACATATTCGCTGTAAGCAGATTGCCATAGCAAAAAATTAGAAGTACGGTTTTCCCCGCTGGGGCGGATGATGAGATCCGGGTCTGGCTGCCCCGCGGTATAGAGATAGCGGGAAATTGCGTCTTCGTCGATTTCATCCGGCTGGATTGCGCCGGATTTCACCTCTTGCGCCAACCGGCGCACCGCATGTGCGAGCTCTGCGCGCCCGCCGTAATTCATGGCGATATTGAGCACCATGCCGGTTTTATTCTTGCTGGATTCCTCTACCCGTTCAATCAAGCCGCGCAAAACCGGGTCGAATACAGAAACGTCCCCGATGAAACGCGTGCGGATATTTTCCTCCGTAAAGTCCCGGAGCGCCTCCTCCAGATACTGCTTGAAAAGGCGCATTAGGGCCTTGACTTCCTCCTGCGGCCGTTTCCAGTTCTCTGTGGAAAACGCATACACCGTCAAATAGGGGATGCCAATCTGACTGCAATATTTTGTAATCGTCCGGAAATTGGAGGCCCCGGCCACATGCCCCGCCGAACGCGGCAAACCGCGCTTTTTGGCCCAGCGGCCATTTCCGTCCATGATAATCCCCACATGGCGTGGAAGAAGCTCTGCTTTTCGAATTCCGCTCGCATCTTTCATCGTATTCGTCCCATCTCTATTCATGAATATGCAGGAGCATTAGATCTCCATGATTTCTTTTTGTTTCTTTTCAAAGATGGAATCGATCTCTTTGCAATACTTATCTGTGAGATCCTGCGTCTTCTTCTCGCCCTTCTTCAGGTCATCCTCGCTGATCTCCGCCTTCTTTTCCATTGCCTTCAGCTTCTCAATGGCGTCGCGGCGGATGGAACGCACCGTGATCTTCGTCTCCTCCGCCATCTTGCTGACCTCTTTGACAAGCTCTTTGCGGCGCTCCTCGGTCAACTGCGGGAAGGTCATCCGGATCACCTTGCCGTCGCTCTGCGGGTTGATGCCGATGTCGGACGCCTGAATCGCCTTTTCAATCGCACGGCACACCGACGCATCCCATGGCTGGATCACCAATACGCGCGCCTCTGCCACAGACACCGCTGCCAGCTGATTGATCGCGGTGGGCGCCCCGTAATAATCCACTTTTACCTTATCCAGCACAGCCGGATTTGCCCGGCCCACACGGACCCCCGCATAGGTGTGCTCCAAATTTGCTGCGCTCTTTTCCATACGCTCTTCCGCGTTCTTCAATACTTCTTTCACTGTTCTTCCTCCTTTACAATGGTGCCAATCGGTTCCCCGCAAATGGCTTTTTTGATATTTTCCGGCTGGTCAATGCTGAACACCAGGATCGGAATGTTGTTATCCTTGCACATGGTGGCAGCGGTACTGTCCATCACCTGCAAGTTTTGATTCAATACATCCATAAACGAAAGGGTATCGTACTTTACGGCGTTTGGATTTTTCTTCGGGTCGCTATCATAAACGCCGTCCACCATCGTGGCCTTGAGGATAATATCCGCATCAATCTCGGCAGCGCGCAAAGAGGCCGCTGTATCGGTGGAGAAGAAGGGGTTGCCCGTTCCACATCCGAACACTACGACACGGCCTTTTTCCAAATGCCGCACGGCGCGGTTCCGAATATAGGGCTCTGCGATCTGCTGCATGGAAATGGCGGTCTGCACACGCACCGTCAGCCCCAACTGTTCCAACGCATCCGCTACGCCGAGCGCATTGATGGTAGTTGCCAGCATGCCCATGTGGTCTGCACGGGTGCGGTCCATCTGTCCGCTACTGCGCCCGCGCCAGAAATTGCCTCCGCCTACGACAATGGCAATCTGAACGCCCATGTCCACGCATTCTTTAATCGGGCGGCAGATGCGCAAAACCGTCTCAAAATCAATGCCATGCGTCTCGTTTCCCGCAAGGGACTCCCCGCTCAACTTTAAAAGGACCCGCTTATATTTCGGTTGCAAATGAAACAACTCCTATTATATATTTTGTAGATTGTGTAACAGCTTCTATTATTTTACAATATGCATTCCGCAATGTAAAGCATTTCCTTTGCATTTCACGCATTATTCACAAGTCCGCCATACTCTTGTCCACAGCCACTTATTGTCCTGCGCAGAAAGAAACGGACGCCGTCGTTCTTTGACAAAATTCCAGCAACAAGTTGGGACTGCCTCCAGGGGCCCGGTGCTGGAACACCCCCAAGCCCTTTACGTTCCCGCACACGACATCCCATCTGAAAGGTGGTTTTTGTTGCGTTTGCCCTTGATAAACATATAAAAGGGCGGCGGGATAATCCCATTCCTGCTTTCATGTATATTATCTATCAACATAAACCTGCGCTTCATAATTCCATTGTAAAATTCCCGATACAACGATGAGTTGTACCGTAAACCGTGGCTCTACGCCATATTCTGTTTGGGCTATGTGAATCAATTGGCGCAGCGTTTGCTCTCGATTTTCTTCCGTGCAGTTCGCGCATAGGTATTTCCCTTTTGGAAGCACCTTTATGCCGTCTATATTCACATAATCCATACAGACAGCAAAGAGCCTTGTCATTCCGTTTTCCGTGTATATGCCAGCTAAATCCTCAAAGGAAAACTGCTCTTTTAAGGCAGGCGTAACTTTGTCGTAGAAATGGCTGAGATAATTCCAAAGATTGTCAAGCGTTGGAACTTCTAAAGTATCTGAAAGCAAAATAACACGCTCTGGATAATCTTTGACAAAGGAGCTATTGAACTTTTGTTGCCTCTGCAATTTACTTTCATAGTCCGCCTTTGCCAACTGGATTTTTGATTTGCTGTACTGGAGCGCCGCCATTTTTTCATCGGCCTTTTTTTCTGCTTGCGCTAAAAAATCGATAATTTTTTCAAGATCGTCATATTCTAAAACCGTCTTGATCTCCTGCAAAGATAAGTCCATCAGCTGCAAAGCCCGCACCGTATTCAGGCGGACAATGTCCTGTTCGGTATAATAGCGGTAATTCGTCCATTCATCCTTTTTGCTTGGCTTCACTAATCCGATACGGTCATAGTGCCGCAGCGTTTCGTTCGTTGTATGGGCTGCCTTTGCCGCTTCCCCTATTGAAAAATAGTTCTTCATTTCTATTTTCTCCTATTGACCTTTGTGTAACACAAAGGTTTATACTTCATTCTAGCATAAGATATTGCGAAAGACAATCCATATTGCAATGCTGTTTAGGAGGAATGGCTACATGATCGAACTTAAGCAAGTAACAAAGCAGTACGGGCAAGCAACCGTGCTAAAAAACATTACCCTTTCGATTGGCGAACCGGGTATCTATTGCTTGCTTGGCAGGAATGGCGCGGGCAAAACAACGCTTCTCAAATCCATCGCCGGGTATCAGAATATTACAAGCGGCTCGATTCAAGTTGACGGTAAGGCAATAACAACATCGACTTTGGATACAGGCGTGAGTTATATTGAAAACTTTGCAAAGCATTTTAATCTTCCGGTGCGGAAACTGCTGCGGATTGCCTCGGAAGTGAACCCAAACTACGATGATGACTTTGCCTCGGAAATGATGGAACGTTTCGAGTTGGACGGCAAGAAGAAATTTCATCATCTTTCCCTTGGCATGAAAACGATGGTTTCAACGATTATCTGTTTGGCAAGTAATAAAGAGGTCATCCTTTTAGACGAACCTGTCCTGGGCTTCGATGCTATTATGCGTGTGGAATTTTACGATATGCTGACAGAGAGTTTTCAGAAACATCCGCGAATGATTATCGTATCCACCCACATCATCGAAGAAATCGCAAAGACCATTCAAAAACTGATCATTATTGATAAAGGAAGCATCCGCTTCTTTGATACATTGCAAGCGGTTGAAACAAAAGCATTTTGTATCAGTGGGCTTCAAAAAGATGTGGAGGCCGCAACCCGAAATCTCAATATCATCGGTCAAGATGCGGTTGGAGGCCTTGTAACAAGTTATATCTTCGACAATCCTCCTGAGCAGACGGCTTCCTTGGAAATCCAGCCACTGTCTTTGCAGGATTTCTTTATACAAATGGTGGGACATAAAGGAGGTGTAAAAAGATGACGGCTATTTTTGCGATTGTAAAACGCTTGCTTGCAAGCAATAAAATCAGTTTCATCCTGACGGCTCTTGTGGTCCTTTGTGCCACATCCTCCGGCGATGTTGTTTTGAGCAATGGAAATTACACTTGGCTGCTTGCTGTATTGACCCCATTCTTTTTTGTGTTTTATGCTTTCAAAAAGCTCATGCATTTGGGAGCGAGCAAAAAAGATTACTATCTCGGTTGTCTCATCAGCTATGGGATCCTAGCGTTTTGTATTTCCCTGGTCAATACAGTCATCCATCGGTTGATTGACCCCATATATCCCGCACAAACCGTTATTAATATGATGGACGTGTGTCAATGGACAGAAAATGGGATGATCGTTGCGGGATTGCAGCAAATGTTCTTTTTGCTGCTCGTTATGGTTTTTCTTCATATGCTATTGTCCATGCAGACGCATTGGTATGGGTGGCTAACGGACGCGGTATTAATTGCAATTATTTGTATTTTTACGCCGATTGCACCATTACGCGCTATCCTGGCTGGATTTTTCCAGATAATCATGTTTAACAGCAATGCAGCCCTGCACATTTGTATTTGTCTGTTACTAAGCACCGCTTTATCGCTCGGAGGGCTTGTGGTCTTAAAAAGAAAAACTCTATAGACAAGAGGGAGCGCCATGATTCGGATCAAAGCAGTTGACGCACAAAATATATTGGATGTGTGCAAATTGACAAAAAGCCAAGATGGCATTGGTCTGGCAATAGGGAGATGTTCCTGTTGCAACGCAATTTCTATCGCGGAAGCAAAATATTCCCCAGGAATGCACCCCCATGCAATCTATCACAACCATGTGCTAATTGGCTTTTTCATGTACCAGCGTGCAGAAAATCAAGCTGATACAGCAACCATCTACCGCTTTATGATAGATGATCGATTCCAACAGAGAGGGCTTGAGGAAAAAGCCTTAGAGCATATCTTGAAAGGCCTAAAAATTCAAGGCGTTAAAAAAGTCGTTTTCATCATAAATAGCACAAACGGAAACGCGAAAAATCTGTCCCTTTCTTTTGGTTTCCAGTTCACGGGGAAAATGGAGCATGGCGAATACTACTATGCATTAAAATTGTAAATTTGATCTATAAACTGATGGAGGAACTACTATGAAAAAAATGATTTCACTTGCATTGTGCCTTCTGTTGGGCTGTTTTGTTTTGGCGGGTTGCTCGAACAGCAGCGAACCATTTGAGGAAAAAAGCTATACGCCGGATACGCCGATCCATGAAATCCATCTTGATGTGCAGGACCGAGAAATCGAAGTGTCGTTGTCCGAGGACGAACAAGTCCATATTCAATATTACGAAAATAGTAAAGAGTACTACGATATTTCCGTTTCTGACGATAATGTATTGACGATGGCCAGCGCAAGCGATAAAGAATGGACGGATTATATCGGAGGGAAGCCCTCCGCTGAAAATCGGAAAATATCGCTGCAGATCCCGGATGCACTTTTAGACACCCTGGCACTATCTACAACAAACGAGGATATATCCCTCCCTGCACTGGCTGTAACCGGAAGTATCAATATTTCCTCCAACGGAGGGAATATTTCCTTTGGAAATTTAGATGTGGGTAGCGCTCTGACCCTAAACGTTAAAAATGGAGATATTTCCGGCGCGATTGTAGGAAGTTATGATGATTTTTCGATCCAGTCCGAAATAAAAAAAGGGGAAAGCAATCTGCCGGACAAAAAAGATGGCGGGGAAAAAGCGCTGACTGTGTCCAGCAATAACGGCGATGTCAATATTGAGTTTGTAGATGATAAATAAGTAAAGCAAAAATGGGCAAGAAACCATGAGGTTTCCTGCCCATTTTTTGTCGCAACCTAATTATTAACCATTACGTTCGTCTGTTTTCAATCCTTCTTTACCGGCTGTTGGTTTGCCCTAGGCCCAGCCGAAGGAGCAAATTATTCTGCATCCGGTTCCAACAAACCGTAGTCGCCATTCTTACGGCGATACACCACATTGATTTCCCCACTGCTTTCGTTGCGGAACATGAAGAACTGGTGGTCCAGCATATTCATCTGCAAGATTGCCTCATCCACACTGAGCGGTTTTACAAAGAAATGCTTGGTGCGCACAACGCGGTACTCCGGTTCGGCTTCCATTTCCTCTGCTGCCGGCTCTTCCTCCGGGAAATCGATGAGATACTGGTCGATGGCGCCGGAATGCACCTTTTTGGCCAGCTTGGTCTTGTTCTTCCGGATCTGTCTTCCCAGCGCGCTCATCACCTGATCGAGCGCGTCGTTCATTTCCAAGGCTGTGGACTCCGCGCGATAGATCATACCGCGCTGTTTGATTGTTATTTCAACCGTTTGACGGTTTTTCTCCAGGGTTACCACCACATTGGCGTCGGCATCCTCATCAAAGATCCGATCGAAGCGGGACAGCTTTTTCTTGGCAAGCTCTTTAAAATTATCCCTCAAATTGACCTTTCTTCCGGTAATGGTAATCTTCATAGTAACATCTCCTTCTTCAATTCGCGCCGCTGACGCCGCCCGCGGGCCGCCGCTGCAAGGACGCACCGAAGGGTCTTCCTGTCATAGGCGTTCCGGCCGGAGCAACACCGGAACAGCGCGTGCTTCCATTTTGATGCTTTGGAGTGATCCAGGCGCCGAATGCGTCCGTGTAAGGGAGGGGTTCCCTTCCCCCCATCTGCCTCGGGACCTTTCTCTATTTATAATATATCATATTATCTAAAAAAATGGAAGCATTTCATGACTAAATTGTTATCATTTTATGACGAGTGACATGGCAACCGACGTTCACCGCCACCGGAAGTCCGGCAATATGGGTCGGAAACGGTTCGATATGGACGCACAGGGCGGTTGTATCCCCGCCAAACCCCTGCGGGCCAACCCCCAGGGCGTTGACCTCGTCCAGCATCCGCTGCTCGAGCTCTGCATAAAACGGGTCCGGGTTGGGTTCCGAAACAGGACGGCACAGGGCCATCTTCGCCAACAGCGCGCACTTTTCAAAGTCGCCGCCGATTCCCACGCCGAGCACCATCGGCGGGCA
>OGGQ01004811.1_pt1 | contig 10572 bp, 10 predicted proteins | sample 1571191 | NCBI WGS metagenome assembly OGGQ01 (sample SAMEA2582061, study PRJEB24529) | metagenome | biome: Human gut stool | place: China | collected 2011
GCGCCCGCAGGCACGTTCGAGGTGCTTTTGGAACTGGGACACCTCGAACAGGGTGAAGGGGGCCGCCCCATCGTACTCAAGGCGGACGTCCACGTCGCTTTCGGCGGCAAAGTCCCCGCGCGCAAACGAGCCGAACACGTAGCCCTTTGTGATGGCGGCGAAACGGGCGCATTCTCGCGCGACGGCATCGAGCACGCGCGCCTTTTCGATCTCGCGCGCCTCGGGCGCCATGTCAGAATCGGACGCATGGTCCTTGTTCGCGACCTTGTTCAACTGCTTCGCTTCGCTCGCGTCGCCTCTGTCCGTAGCCGTGCGCGCCTGAGCGTCTTCGAACCTAATCACATGGGGGCACACGGCGGCGTAGCGCTCAACCAGTGCCTCTCCCTCGTAGCCCTCGGCGATAAGCCGGCGCAGCACATCAAGAGAGACTCCCTCGTCCTCCACCTTCAGTGGCTTGATGAGCAGCCCCTCGTCAGTCTGCTCGATGAGGGCGTACTCGGTAAAGCCCATATCCTTGTAAGCTTTTGCCGGAATGGTGATCTGCCGCTTGCTGGACACCTTGATCCGCTGCAGCGCCATACGAACCGCCTCTGCCATACTTCCCTCCTCACCAAGCGCTTGGTACCAAGCTTCCAAGTAAGTATAGCACAAGGAGACCCGCCATTGATAGGCGGGTCTCCGCTAAATCGTTTGTCTCAATTTCTCAGAAATCAGCACAATCTAAAACTTGAGCAAACTCCCTAACCAGCTCCAGTTAGCGGCCCGAACAGCCCCCTACCCCAGCACTTCGCGGTGATAGGCCAGCAGCGCGTGGGCCAAGACGAGCAGGTGGGCGAAGTAGCCGTCGGGACGCGCGGCCTGCACTTTCGCCTCCAGGGCTTCTATCCAGCCCAAAGGATGCGCGTCGATGAACGCAGCGACCTCATCGTCGGAAAGCACGCTGGTGACGGCGTCGGCGCTGTCTTCTTCGCCCTGGGCGACCTCGCGGGCTTCCACCTCGCGCGCCGTTTGGGCCATATCCAGCGCCCAGGCGCGGCGCCGGCACATCTCGGAGAGGCAGAGCAGCTCGAGCCCCAGATGGTCCTCGTACTGGTTGGAGGGGCCGGCCACCTCAAGCCCGAGCGAGCGCAGCACCTCGCGCATTTGGAAGGTAGGCTCGCCGAAGCCGACCGTTACGCCTTCGCGGCGGTTCATGGTCTCCCAGGGCGGAGCCAGCGGAGAGGGCGGGCCGATGAACAGCGCCGTGTATTCCACGGACACGTCAGTCACTACCGCATTCCGTGCCTCGCCCTTGCGGGACTCGGCCCACAGCGCCAGCGAGTCGATGGCATGGGCCACATCCTCGCTTCCGAAGTCGGGAAACACGCTCCAGAAGCTGGCATCGAGCCCCGCGTCGGCCGTCTGCGACATGGGCCGCAGAAGCGAGTTCCCCAGAAACGCGCAGGCGTCGGCCAGAGCCTTCCAGGAATTTGCGTCGAGCGTACTCACGAGCACTCCTCTCACCGTTAAATGGGCGGCCCGCTCGCGGGCGAGCCGCCCCAAACTATCGCTTACGCCGTCTGCGGTTCGAAGTCGCCATCCAGGGCTGCGCCCTGGGCGCCGCGAGCGCGAACCTTCTCGGTCTCAGTCGCCGCCACGAGCAGCTTGGAGCCCAGCGCCATGAAGGCCAGAGCGCCCAGGCACGGCATACCAACCACGATGAGCACCTCGGGCAGCGTCGGCGCGTAGGCCCCGAGCAGCGCCCAGCCGCCATCGGACAGCACGCCCGGCGCGCCCTCCACGTTCGGCACGATGAACGAGGTGAGCAAAAGCCACAGACGCTTGCACAGCACGCCGGCGATGACGAGCACGCTCGCCCCCACCACCAGGCCCGTGCGCTCGCGGTTCTTCGCGAACACCAGCACGAGGAACGGAATGGCCAGGCCGCCGATAATCTCGAACCAGAAGAACGGGGCGGTGGGGCCACTCGTCATGAGCGCCAGCGTCTCGGCGCCGGCGGCACCGGGATAAGCCATGGTCAGCACCTCGCAGAAGATGAAGAACGCGTCCACGGCGATGCAGGTGGCCAGAAGACCGGCCAGCGACGCCATAAGCTCGCGGGAGGTGTCGAAGATGCGCGCCTTCTTCAGCGCGGCCAGCACGCACAGCAGGAGCGCCAGGCCCGAGTCCATGGCCGAGGCCACGAAGATGGGCGCCATGATGGCCGAGTACCAGCCCTCCTTGGCCATCTGCAGGCCGAAGATCCAGGCGGTCACCGAGTGCACCAGGATAGCGCAGGGCAGCGCGAACCGCGAAATGATGGACACGGCACGGTCATTGCCACAACGCATGTTCACCAAGTACAGCACGTTGATCACCAGGTACAGCGTGATCACACACACGTCCCAGATGAGGGGCGAGGTGGGGTTGGGGCCCGTGAACAGACGCCAGATGCGCTGGATGCCGCCCAAATCGATGAGGATGAACATACCCGCCAGGCAGATGCACACCGTGGACAGAATGATGGCCGGCATGGCCACGGCCTTGAAGCGTGCGATGTGGAAGACGCTCGCCGAGGAGGCCACGATAAGGCCGCCAGCGGAAAGTCCCACGAAGAACATGAACATAGTGATGTAGAGACCCCACGACACGCCGTTGGACATGCCGGTTACCGCAAGACCGCCCATGAGCTGGTAGGCATAGGCTCCGATGCCCGCCAGAGCCAGCACCGCCAGCACGGCCGTGAGGAGCTTGTTTCTTGTCAGAAGTTCCATGATGTCACTCCCCTACTCGTAATAGAAAACTTGCGGACGGGTCCCCTGCTCTTCCAGCAGCACATGGGCCGTCGAGCGGGCATGCAGCTTGGAGATCTCAGAGTTGGGGTCATCCAAGTCGCCGAAGGTACGGGCCTTCACAGGGCAGCAGGCCACGCACATGGGCTCTTCGCCCCGATCGGTGCGCTCCTTGCACAGCGTGCACTTCTCAGCCACACCGCGGGGACGCACCGGAACATCTTTGTCACCATAGTTGAAATCGGGGTCGCGCACCGGCTCTTCCCAATTGAATGAGCGAGCATTGTAAGGGCAGGCAGCCATGCACATGCGACAACCAATACACTTATCGTAGTCAATCTCAACGCGGCCTTTATCGTCTTTGTAAGTGGCGCCCGTGGGGCACACGCGCTGGCACGCCGGGTTCTCGCAATGCTGGCACGCAAGCGGCACATACGTGCGCGTGAGGTTCGGGTACACGCCCAAAGAACCATCGATGACATCGCACCCTTCCGTCATGACGCGATTCCACAGCAAGCCCATTGGCACATTGTTCTGCATTTTGCAGGCATTGGAGCAGGTATGGCATCCGATGCAGCGACCAAGGTTTATGGCAATACCGAGCTTCGTCATTCCTCTCACCTACGCTTTCTCAATGTCGACCAGCACGTCGTTGAACAACGTCTGGGGCCCAAAGAAAAGGCTGTAGCAACGCTGCTGGAGTGCGGGGTTGGTAACTTCTGCGATGCAGCCTTCTTGATATTGCTGCGTATAAGTCGTCTCAGCCGAGAACAACGAGCCCTTTTGCATGGACGGATCGACATGTGCAGCAGCCACAAAACTACCCCTGTCGTTATAAACGCGAACCATGTCACCATTTTCAATGCCCTTCGCCTCAGCGTCTTCAGGGCTGATGCTCACGGAAGGTTCGTAGTACTGGCGAAGCCATGAAGAAGCGCTGAAATACGAGTGGATGCGGAATCGCGTCTTGCCCTGCATAAACATGAACGGATAGGATTGCGCAAGCGGGTTCTCGGGGTAAGCCTCCAAAGGCGGCTCCCAAGCGGGCAACGCCTGTCCTTGATCGAGCATCGACTCGTAGTAAAGCTCGATGCGCCCCGTCGGCGTTCCGTACACTTGAGAGGCGTAGCCTTCAATCTCCTCAGGCAAGCCCACCAAGGGCATACCACCCTCGTTCTCCCACAGAGCCTCGTAGGTGATTCCTTCCATGGTCGGGCCCGTTTCAGACAACTGATAGCGAGCCAATTCTTCATAGCCAGCAGGTAGGTACTTATCCAGCCCCCATTGTGCTGCAAGAAGCCGCTCGATCTGGAGATCCGTCTTGCTATCGAACAAGGGGTCGATACATTTCTGACCGAGCCAAACATGTCGCAAGGACTGCCTGAGCTGAGCCACTTCTTCCTCGCACTCAAATTTTGTGCAGGCGGGAAGAATGATGTCCGCATAATCAGCAATAGAGGTGTAGTAGATGTCGCAAAGCGCGAAGAAGTCCAAAGATTTAACCCACTCGTACGTGTCGTTGACAGCCGCGGTCTCAACAGTGAAGGGGTCGCCGAACGTGAGCACGGCATGCACGTTGTTTTCCGTGCGCGGCATCTCGTAAAAGCGAAGTCCCGAGTCGTGGGGCTCAAAACCCTCAGGAAGCGTCCAGGGCTTCGTGGCGCCCTGAATCATCGTCTCTGCACCACCAGCTCCATACCAGCCCACGCCTGAACCTTTACGTCCGATATTTCCCGTTAAAGCGGCTAGCACCGCAGCGGCATGCCCGAGCACATCAGCATTTCCGTACTTGTCGGGTCCGCCGTAGCCCATGCTGAGAATCGCAGGACCGCGGGTCGCATAGTCTTCGGCAATCTGGCAGATCATATCAACATCGAGGCCGGTTATTTTTGCAGCCCATTCCGGCGTATATTGAGCCATGTGCTCTTTGAGTAGCATGAATTCGGTCACATATTCGGCCTTGCCACCCCCTACGCCCTCAAGGAGAGGGACAGCGCCTTCGGTATTGAAGGGCACTACGGATTCCGTGCCCTTATCGTAGACCATGGTTACTGGCTTGGAGGGAACACCCTGCAGGTCGACAACCTCGCCTACAACCTGCCCTGTTGCAGTATCAACGAGATAAGGGAACGAGGTGTGCGCTACCATAAAATCGACGTCATAAAGCTCATTCGCAACAATATGATTAATCATTGCAAGAGCGAGCGCTGCATCGGTACCCGGCTTAATCGGCGCCCACATCTGTGATTTGGAAGCCGTAACCGTGAATCGCGGATCAATGGTAATTACCTTGGTGCCACCCTCCATCGCCTCAAGCAGAGGCAGCGACCAAACAATGGCGCTTTCAAAATGGTTGTTGCCGAAATTGATGATTGTGGTCGCGTCCTTAAACTCCCAAATCGACCGATCGGGAATACCCGCCGTAACGCCAACTGCAGGGTCGTAGCCGTTAGCAAACCCGCGGTCAAAGCCAAAGGAGAACATATCGTGCGTAATCCCATGAGGAAACGTTGAACCGGTATCAGCATGAAGAAGAGCGCCAAGAAACTCATAATTATGCGCCATACTGGGCTCGGTGCATTTTCTATAGAAGAACGCGTTCTCGCCGTATTTCTCCTGTGCTTCCTTGATTGCGTCAGCGGTAATCTTGATAGCCTCATCCCACGAGATGACCTCGAACTTGCCCTCTCCGCGCTCGCCAACTCTTTTTAAGGGAGTCTGAATACGACCATTGCTGTACACATGCTGAACTTCCGACAGGCCCCTCAGGCAGATTCTCCGATCGCGAACATTTTCCATCTCATGCGGTTCAATTAAGGCCAGACGGCCGTCGCGAACCGTACACTTCAAAGCACATCCACCATTGCAGTGAAACTGATGGGCCAAATAGCGAACTTTCTCCTCGCCTTCAGCGTGGGCCTTGGTGGGCGCGAGCCAGTCGGATGTCGCCGTCATACCCGCGACGCCGGCGAGACCCAGGGCGCCTGCCGTGGCACCGGCGCCTTTGAGGAAGCCTCTACGAGTGAGTCCGCCCGTGGAGCGTTCTGCTTCGGACATCTCTCCTCCTTTGAATTCCCAGGGACCTTCTCCTCGTGCGCGTTACGCCCTCTCGCGTGCGGCGCATCTCGTCCCCTCAACTAGTATTCCCGAGAATTGGCCAAATTCCACAGGAGGCACTATAGCAAATTGTCCTATGACAATGCAAGGATTATCATAGGACAATTTTCAGAGCAGTTTATCTATTTCGAGGATAGTTACTCGGAACCGCTGCTCGATTCATCCTCCAATTGACGCAAGCGTTCTCTCGCATTTTCGATCCCCACAACATAACGCCCTGCAGCCATATCCGCGCGGCCGCCCTCTATAACCTCCATTAGCTCCTTCTCGTAAAGGGCGTCGCGAGCTGCTTCCTCTGCTTCGATCATTTCACTAACTGCAAGTTTCAGACGAGGATAGTCCTCAACCGCAGTCTTATAAACCGTCTCGAACGAAAGAGTGAAATAGCCATGCGCGTATACGTCCCGAGTTTTCGCAGCGAAACGCAGCTCGGTTCCAGGATGCTCGGTGTAAAACTCCTCACTTAAGCGCTTCGCTAGCTCACCCACATTGATGGTAGTCATCGAAGAAGCTCGCTCAATTGTCTCATCAGCCAAAAAGGCATCTAGATCTATCTCGTCGAGCAGCTTCTCCAGATACTCTATTTCAGAGACGATCTTCTTGAGTATCCTGAGATCAGAGTCCTTCATAGAGCGGCACCACCTTGTTGACAACCAGAAGCGAATCATCTGGGACGGGGTCTTGCACCACGTCCACCGAGACGCCCAAGCGCTCCTCCATGCAAGACAGCACCCGGGCCAGGGTAAACAAACTCACGACAGCCGAAGTGAACCGCACGAGCAGATCTATATCAGATCTGCGAGTCGCCCGCCCGTCCGCATAGCTGCCGAACAGAGACACGCTTGCAATCTTCTCCCCCAAAGGAGCCGTCGCGTTGTACTCCTCGCTTGCGCGAGATACCTCGTTCCTGATTTGCTCAATGGTGTAAGGCGGCATAGCTCACCTCCTCGCATACCGACTAGATAATTTGCAGTATACCCTATGCTTCAAAGTTTCGCGGGCATCTTACTTGTCGCGATACTCCCGGACGATTTCCAGGGTGAGGTCGTCGCGTTGGCCGTGGTAGTAGCGCTCCAACACGGCGGGGAACTCCGGGGCATCGCTGACCAATTCGAAGAGGGTCATGGACGAGCGCACCTTCAGGGCATCGATAGAACCAAGCACGGCCACAGGGTCATCGCCCGGCAGGTCGAGAAGCGCCCGGGCCGCCTCCCGCAAGCGCGCCGACAGCACCGCATCGGCCATATAGGCCTCGGCCTCTTCCCAGCTGCCGATCCCGAAGTAGTCGGCCGCCCAGCTGAACCCCAGACCGCGCACTTGCGGGAACACGAACCAGATCCAATGCCCCTGCTTGCAGCCGTCGCGCAATTCCGCCAGCGCCTGCTCGTAAACACCGTCCGCCTGGGCCTCCAGAAACCGTCCAACTCCCTGATTCTCGTTTTCTGTCACAATTTTCACCTTCCTCCCGTACCGACTGCCGCTTTCCCAAAAGCGTTCAACTTGTTCGCGAAATCTAGAATCCCATCGCCTTCAACCGCTCCAAAGCGGGCGCGGCGTGGCGGGCGCCGGCTTCGGGATACAGCTCGGAGGCAATCGCGATGCCGAGGCGAACATCTTCCGCCGCCTTTCCAAGCACTTCGTCTACGACGCGAGTAGGCAGGCCCCACGAGCGGGCCTCGGCCGCAATATTCTCTCGCTCGATCCGATCGATGCGAATGCGACCATCGATGCGCAAACCCATGAACAGCACGTTCGGTGTAATCTCGAGGGCTGGCACGACGTCATAGAGCGGCGCGAGGCACACCTCATCGCACCCGTGGAGCAGCGCGTAGTTCTTGGCGTGAGCGTCGGTATTTCCCAAAACGGTGTTCACGAAGAGATGCCGCAGCAGCCGCTTCCGCTCTTCCAACGAGTCGGCAGCATAGCGGGACAGCAGCTCGGCAATGCCCTTATAGGTCGGATCGCTTTTCGTGGGCGTCGCTGTTGCCGCGTACTTGCGTCCCGGTTCTATGCCGAGAGCTTGCGCGCAGTCTTCCTGGTGCAGCCGCACGAGCCCCCTTTCGGTTTCAACTCGGTCGAAGCGTTCCACAACCAGCGTAGACGGCGCGTCGGGCAAATCGAGAATGGCTGAGCCAGCCGTCTCCGTCACATGTCGTGCGACCTCCATTCCCCATGCTTCCGCTTCGACCAATCCCGCAAGCCGACCCTGGGGCTGCAGCTTCAATATATGCGTCGAAGGAGCCCCGTCCAAAGGAAGCGCCGCGGAACTTAAGGCCCTGTGGCCTGGCTCAGCCGCAGCCCAGTCTTCTGATCTCGCAATCACGCACAGCTTCTCCTGAAAGCCGCCAAGCGACACCCGCAGAGAAGATGCGTCATCGTAAGGGTGCGACGGCAATGCCGCCAGACGTGCCGACAGTTCCTCGGGAGTCAATCGCTTCTCGCGCGGCAGCTCCTGGCTCGCACGCGCCAACGCCCAATCTTCCGAGGGCATCACCTCAACGGCGCCGGCGCACTCCCAGCCAATCTGGGCGAGCAATCCAAAATAGTCGCCCTCGGCAACACCGTAGAACCGCTGCAGCTCATCGAGCCTCGCGTCTTCGGGCAAAAGCCCCGAGAACCAGGAAAACGTCCGCTGGGCATCGAAGGGTTCCTCTTGCACGCAGAGCGCCGTTGAGAGCAGAGGCGAAAAGGGATGCGCCGAGGCCACCTCTTCCGAGAACGCGAAACGAGCGCCATTCTTCGTGCGAGCCAGTTGCCCAATCTTCTCGCCGCCGAGGCGAACCTCAAGGGTCTCGGAATTCACTGTTGACCCCCTTCTTGGCGCGAGCGCAGAAGCGACACCACCGACGCAGGGGCATCATGCACTTCGGCTTGAGCGCCCTTGGGGAGCACCACCAGCTTCAAGCCCAAATCGCTGATGGCGCGCATGAGGGTCTGGGAGCTGACGCCCTTGCCGTTTTCGAGAGCCGAGAGTGTGGCGTGGGAGGCACCGATGATCTCGGCGAACTCATCTTGGGTGTACCCCTTTTCCTTGCGGGTTTTCTGGAGAAACGACCCGAGCTGGTCAAGGCCGTACACATTGGTCCACTTCATCGTACATCTCCCATCGGATATCAATTTTTCTTGATATTAGCCGATATTGGGAAAATGTCAAATATTCTTGATAGATTGGAAAACGAGGTGATTGTCAAATATTTTTGACAGTTAGCCCTTGAGCAGGTCGCCCAGGCCCTCGTTGAAGCCCTCGGCGAAGGCGCTGGGGATGACGACGGTGCCCTTGCCCTCGCGCAGCGACTCGTTCAGCAGGTGCATGGTGCGCAGGCGCGAGACCGCCTCGTGGTCGCCGATGAGCTCTTCCATTTCGTCCAAGATCTCGTAGATGTCGTGCTCCGCCTCCATGAGGATGATGCGGGCCTTCTTGCGTTGCTCGGCCTGGGCCTCCAGACTCATGGCCTCCTGCAGCTCCTTCGGCAGCAGAATGTCGCGCACCTCCACCGAAAGCACGGTCACGCCCCAGGGCGCCACCTTCTCCTCCAGCACCCGTTTGAGCTCCCGATCCAGCTGCTCGCGGCGGATGGCCACCTCGGCGGCGCTTGCCCGGCCGATGGCGTCGCGCAGGGCCGTTTGGGCCGCCATCTCCACGGCGCGGGTGAAGTCGCCCACTTCGGTGCAGGCCGCGGCGGCGTCCCACACGTGCCAGAACAGCACGGCGTCCACGTTCATGGGCACGAGATCGGCCGTCAGCGTCTCCTCGGCGTAGAAGGTGGTCACCCTGGTGCGCGTGTCCACCCGCATGGTATTCGACTCGATGACAGGAATAGTCCAGAACAGCCCCGGCCCCGACACGCGGTTAAAGCGCCCGAGGCGAAGCACCACCACGCGCTCCCACTGCTGGGCGACATGACAACAGCCGATGGCGAGCAGCGCCGCCAGCGCGGCCACGATGATAAGTCCTAGGGTCACGCGGCCGGTCGCAAGCGCGCCAACGCCCAGCACGCAGGCCAGCACCACGACGAACAGCACGGCGGAGAACAGCAGCACGCCCGCCGAAGAGGCGCGCTCCCCCACCACTTCCGTAGACACATCCGGCGCCACGCGGAAGCGGCGCTCGTCGGAAGACCTCTCTTTGCCGAACATGGGAACTCCTTCAGATCGGGACTTGCGGGACGGCGTCATTCGGCGCAGTCAGAGACGCAAACAGGGGCGGGAGACGCGAGCTGTCACGCCCCCTTCTCGGCCCGCACGGCGGGCTTCTCGAAATCGATGATGCGGGCGGACACCTCGCCGCGCTCACGGGCCTCATCGTACTTCAGGCGCTTGATCTTTCGGCTCATGGCGCGCTCGATATCGTCTAGCCCCATGCCCAGCTCGCGGCACGACGCGATGCACTCGTCTAGCACCGCATCGGCCTCACCCTCCCCTTCCGCACCCATCTTCGCACCCAAATCGGTCACGAACACGCCACGACCCCGCGTCGATTCCAAATACCCGTCGGACACGAGGCTCAGGTAGGCCTTGTTCACCGTGTTGTAGTTGATGGAGATTTCCGAAGCCAGGCCGCGCACCGTGGGCAGCTTGTCGCCGGGCGCCAGGGTGCCGTCGTTGATGAGGTAGGCGATGCGGTTGCGCAGCTGCACCCACAGGGGCAAGTCGCTTGTCGGATCAACTTCGAAGGGAAACATGG
>OGGQ01004819.1_pt1 | contig 10542 bp, 13 predicted proteins | sample 1571191 | NCBI WGS metagenome assembly OGGQ01 (sample SAMEA2582061, study PRJEB24529) | metagenome | biome: Human gut stool | place: China | collected 2011
GGGGACAGCCTCACCGGCCTGCTCCGGCGGCTGCTGGACCAGTTTCACCTGAACAGCCTGGACACCGGGGACCTGCTGCTTCTGGCCATCCTCTACTTTCTCTTCCGGGAGGGGGCGGATGAGGAGCTGCTGGTGGCCCTGGGCCTGCTGCTGATCCTGTAAATGCAAAAAACACGCCGCAGGTAAGCTCACCTGCGGCGTGTGGCGCAGAAGAAGGGATTTGAACTGGTAAAGATCGGGCTTTATACGCTGCCGGAAAATGTCTCGCAATCCCTTCATGCACTGCAAATACAGGACTTTTTGAAAAGAAATTCTGTTGGATGCCAATGCGTCTTGGCCGGTTTTACCGCGGTAAGGGTCATTTTTGCGGTCAGATCCAAAACGCCTCTTTTACAGAGGGACTTCATCAGCTTCCGGGTGTTCCCCAGGCCGGAGGCCACCGCCAACCGGACCTCCCCGGCACCCGGAATGGAAAAGATTTCCTCTTTCCGATGCTTCTTTCCCCGGGCAGCCGTGAACGCGTCCGGGTCCGGGTTCTCCCCGGTGACGAGATAGTCAGCTGAGCGGGGCGCCGCGTCCATGGCCACGTTCCCACCGCCGATGACCTGTACCTGTTTTCCATGGAAGTCCGGCAGATCTCCGTCGCCGATCTGCCGCAGCAGCTCCACGGCGGGACACCGCGCCACGCAGGGGACGGGATTCTTTCGGCTGCCCAGGCGGCGGTGGATGTGCTCCTCATATACAAAGTATTGCGGGCGCAGAGCTTCACGCTGGCCGCACAGAACCTGCATATGGCCCAGTCCACTCTGAACTGCACCCCATTTGTTAGACGGTATGATATACTGAATAACAAGTGGGGTGCATTGCCATGCCAAAAGGAATCCCAAGCAAGAGATGTACTCCGGGATTTAAGAAGATTGTCTAACTTTTCGAGGGTACTTCATCCTCAGAATAGAAGGGATGCCCAGGTTCCGTTTAGTTATTGGCCGCCTCGACCGTCACGCTTGAGGCAAGATCCAGCTGCGCAAGAAAATCTGCTCCAGACTCCACCTGCCCCAAGGGGATCAGAGAAGATGATGCACGGAAGTCCCGATAGAAAAAGCATAGGTTCCCCCAGGGAATGTAGTAGCACAGGCTTCCCACATCCGGGTCACAGCTGTCCAGAGAGCCGTCAGCCGGCAGTTCCTCCGGCAGATAAGCGATTTTCTCCGTGCCGTTGAAATCCTCAAAGGTCAATTCCATGGGGAGCATGTCATACAGGGCGTCCGCCGCCGGATTGTCGTGGAGCGCCACGATGATCTCAGAGCCGTCGTCCAGTAAAAACCGGATCTTTTTGCTCTCATTCATTTCTGAAATTTCCTCCTCTTGCGACGTTTCTTCTTGTGATGGGACATTCTCATTTGGAGCGGCCGAATCCGGCGCATCGTCAGATTCGCTTTCCAAAGGCGGAACTTCTCCTTGCGGCTGGGTCGTTTCCTCCGGTAGTTGCGGCTCCTGCGTTTCAGAAGGACTTGTTTCTACAGGCGGAGTGCTGGACTCCGTGTGGGATTCTAGCGCCCCGGTATCCTGCATGGGCACCGGCTCATCTGCGCCGCAGGCCGCGAGGGATGCAGCAAGCACAAAGGACACCAAAATGGAACAAAGGCGGTTCATCGTCACACCTCCAGATCCAGCCCCGCGATCCACTCCTGCACCGCGGGCTGAGAATCGTCCACCTCCGGACGGTAGACGCCGATGGGGTCCAGGATGGTCACATCCTCCGGCAGAGCGGCGGTCAGATCCCGGATGGTGCTGGATAGTCCGCCGGTGCCGTGGGTGACGAAGGGCACCACCGTCTTCCCGCTCCAGTCATACTCCTCCACAAAGGTCAGCACCGGCATGGGCAGGGTGTACCACCAGTTGGGAAAGCCCAGAAATACGATGTCGTAGTCCTCCATGTTGTCCACATGAGAGGCCAAGGCCGGCCGTGCGTTTTCCGCCTTTTCATCGGCGGCACGGTCCAGGCACTCATCGTAATCGCTGGAGTAAGGCTCCTCCACCACGATGGAGTGGAGGTCGCCGCCCACCTCCTGCTGGATCCAGAATGCCAGCTTTGCGGCGTTGCCGGGAGCCAGTACACTGGCGGAAGTAGTGGCGTCCACATCCACGCTGCTTGGGTCCTCCACCATGGTATTGTCCGCCCAGGTAAAATAAGCGATCAAAATATTGCTGTTTCCTGTCTCCCCAGAGGATCGGGACGACGCCGGCGGATCGGTGTCCAGAGGAGCATCCGTTATCTCCTCCGTATTTTGACTGCTCTCCGGCACATCAGAGCCGCTCTGCGTTGTAGGATTTCCGCCGCAGGCCGTCAGAGAGCAGAGCAAAGCAAGAAGCATCAGCAGTGCAACGGGGCGTTTCATGGTTGATCCTCCTCCGAGATTTGACTTTGGTGAGAGGTGTGTCCCGTCCGGCTCCGAAGTGCTTTGCCCAAGTAGTAAGACAATGCGATCCAAAGTCCCATCATGGCCAGCAGATCCAGGAAGTACAGGGCGGGCGGCTGCTCATAGTCAAAGAATACAAAATGGCTTCTTAAAAAGAGATAGTCGGCAATTTGATGCTTAAAGAAGGCGTACACACCATAACCGGAGATCCCGGCGGCCAGCACCCGGAGGACCGCGGCGCGGAGGGCGGACGGCTTCCTGTTTCCGGCCGCCTTCCGCGCCGCGCCCAGCAGAATCCCCCAGTGGAGGCCCAGGTGGGCCGACAGCAGGAGAAATCCCCAATAGGCGCACAGCAGATGCGCCGTCCTGGCCAGCCCCATGTGGCCCTGGGTGGGGAGGGAATCGAACACATACCGGCTCATCCAGATCCCGCTGAGCATGGAGCCCAGCATGCACAGAAGAACCAGCAGGACGAGGGCGGTCTGCAAGACCCGGAAGGGCGTGTACTTCCCCCGGCCCAGGGCCTTGAGCCATTTGCGGTTCAGCATGTGATGGGCGATGAACAGCACCAGCATCCCCGCCCCCAGCCACTCGTGGATCTCCTGATCGGTGAGGAAATAGGCCATCAGCAGGACCAGCACCACAGTCATCAGCAGGTCCACCAAGTGGCGGACGGCCGCTCTGTTTCCCATAGGACGACTCCTCTCTGCCTTGATCAGGCGGCTTGACCAAGGTCAAGGCCCAGAGAGTTCACCCACTGGGATACGGTCTCCTGGGAGGCGGAGCCGCTGAATCGCTGACCCTCCAGCCAGGTTGCCCCATCTGTCAGAGCCTCCAGGTCGGACACGCTCCCACCGATGGAGCCGCTGCCGGAGGTGCAGAAGGGCACGATGGTCTTGCCGTCGAAGTCGTAGGTCTCCAGGAAGGTGGAGATGATCTTGGGGGCGTCTCCCCACCAGATGGGGTAGCCCAGGAAGATCACCTCATAATCCTCCAGATTCTCCACACTGCCGGAGATGGCCGGACGGGCTGTTGGATCGTTCTGCTCCTGATTGGCGCGGCAATCCGAATTGCTGTAATTCAGATCTGCGGAGGTATAGGGTACTTCGGGTACGATCTCATAGAGGTTGGCATCCAGAATACTGACCAGATGCTCCGCGATGTTCTCGGTGTTCCCAGTGGCGGAGAAATAGGCCACCAGCACATCCGTGCCCACCTCGGGAGTAGGTTCCGGATCAGGGTCAGGAAGGTCCGGGGTGGGAAGATCCCAGCTGTCATAGCGCATCAGGATGGCGGCCAGCTGCTCTCTGGTAATGGGATCATGGGGGCCGAAGGTGCTGGCTGTATAGCCGCTCATGATGCGGTTCTGGACCGCCCAGAGGATAGCATCTTCATACCAGGCCCCGTCCGGCGTATCCTTGAAGGTGTCCCGTCCGGTCATCTCCGGGCTGCCGGCCATCCGGTAGAGGACGGCACACAGCTGCGCCCGGGTCATGGTGGCATTGGGGGAAAAGGTGGTCGCTGTGGTGCCGTTCATCAGGCCGTTGTCCCGGCAGTAGACGGCGGCCTCGGCATACCAGGCGTCCGCGGCCACATCCGAAAAGCCGGTGTCCGCCTCGGCGGCAAAGGCCGTCACAGGCAGCCCCAGGCACAGGATCAGGGCCGTCAAAAAGGCGGCCATTCGTTTCAGGTTTCTCATCGTTCTGCGCTTCCTTTCTTTTGTGATTTATTTCAGGTTCCGGCCCAGTTCATAGGCCTGCTGGGGATACCGGGAGTGCTTGGTCATGGAGGGGGAGCCGCAGCCCCGGCCCCACACGGCGCCCATATCCCGCAGGTTCAGGTACCGCACCAGAGTCTGATAATGGGCCTCCAGCGCCTCAAAGGTCCAGTCATCGCTGTTCCACGCCGCAGAGAGCATGGCGGACTTCATGTGTTTGCGCTGGATGCTGCTGTTGAAGGCGCAGAAGCGGTCAACGAGGGTCTTCAGCTGGGCGGACATCCCATAGTAATATAGCGGCGTGACAAATACCATCATGTCGGCGTCCAGAATTTCCCTGCGGAACTGTTCCACATCATCCTTCTGGACGCAGGGGCCCTCGTAGCCGCAGTGGATGCATCCGGTGCAGGGATGGATGTCGCTGTGGGCCGCGTCGATGACCCGGACCGTGTGTCCGGCCTCCTGGGCGCCCCGGATAAACTCCTCTGCCAGCAGATTGGAGGAGCCGTGCTTGTTGGGGCTGCTCTCCAAAACCACGATTTTCATACCCATTCCCCTCTCTTTAGGTCTCGTCCAGCTGCATGCATTTGCCCAGGACCTCGCCAGTTTTCAGGTACTCATAGGTGGGCATCTCAAACAGCACCGGTTTGAGGACATGGTAGTTGATTTTCCCGTCCTCCGTCAGCACGCTTTCCTCCGCATAGGTCGCGGCGATCTTGCAGATGAAGCTCTCAAAGCCGGGGGTCTCATAGGTATCCTCCACCGTGCAGGCCATGGCCACCGGGGCCTCGTTGATGATGGGCGCGCCGCCCTCCCCGATGGTGTAATCAAACACCTGGCTCTTGTCCTCACTGTTTCCGCTGACACAGCCCACATGGTCGGCCTTCTTCAGCATGGCCGCGTCCACGATGTTGATGGACAATGCCTTGCTCTCCCGAATTCCTTTATTGCTGTAATGGACAGCCGCCATGCTGACCATCACCCGGTCATGCCCGATGATCCCCAGGTGTCCCACCAACGTCCAGTTGGGCTTGCCGTCCACCATGGTGCCGACCACGACCAGGGGCGTGGGGTACAGGGTCAATACAGATCCAACATTCTTCTTCATCACAAATACCGCCTTTCTCCGGTCACACGCCGGGCTTTACATACATGATCTCATCCGGGAACTGCTCCATGGATTTCCGCCAGTCCTCCATGGGAATATCCTGAATGGACACCGACACGAACTTGGGGTCGATCCCCAGCTCGCCCGCCAAAAATTCCTGGGTCCTCTTGGCCAGGACCCGCTTGGTCTCCTCGTCCCGTCCCGGGATCATGGTGATTGCTGCATGGGGCATACTCGCCGCCCCCTTTCCATTTTAACTACAGTCCTAGCCCGTCCAGCCAGGCAGTTACTTCGCTCTGCGCGTCCCCAAGGGTACGCTCGGTGAAGGAGATCCCCTCCAGGATCGCAGCCCCAGAGGCGCTCTCCTCAAGCCCGGACAGGCTTCTGCCAAAACCGCCGCTGGCGCTGGTGTTGAAAGGAATCAGCGTCTTACCGCTCCAGTCATAGGACTCCAGGAAGGTGTAAACCGCCATGGGCGCGTCGTTCCACCAGTTGGGGTAGCCCACGAAAACCGTATCGTACTGCCCCCAGTTCTCCACCAGGGACGCCAGCTCCGGCCGGGCGTTATCCGACTGTTCCTGCTGGGCGATGTCCAGAAGTTCGTTGTAATCATCCGTGTATGCAGTCGCCGGGGTGATCTCAAACAGGTCTCCGCCCGTCTCCTGCTGGATGATCCGCGCCACCTGCTCCGTGTTGCCGGACCAGGAAAAATAGGCGATCAACACGGAACTGGAATCCCCGGCAGTGGGCGTTTCACTCTCGGCGGGTTCCTCCAACGGGTTCTCAGTTGGCTCCTCTGCGGGCGGTTCCGTGTCTGTGGGAGCAGGTGTTTCTTCTGTCGTGGAGCCGCTGACGGATGCCGGCGGCTCCGAAGCGTTCTCCTGAGTTCCAGAATTGCCGCAGGCGGCCAGGGAAAAGGTCATTGCCAGAGCCAGAAGCAGAGAGGTCCATTTTTTCATGGGGGCAATCCTCCTTTTACTGTTCAAATTGAATGCCGTGAAGCCGGTAGACCTCATTGACGCTGGGTACATCCAGGATGAGGCTGTGCCCCAGATCCAATGCCTGGATCTGCACCATGTCCACCGGGGAGAGCTGGAAGTCGTCCACCGCGAAGTTCTCCTGAATGCGCTGGGCGTGGACGGACTTGGGGATGGCGATGATTCCCTCCTGCTGCAGCCACCGCAGCACCACCTGGGCGGGCGTCTTGCCATACTGCGCTCCGATGACGGAGAAGACCGGATGCTGGAAGATGCCGTTCATGCCCTCCGCAAAGGGCGCCCAGGCCATGGGCCGGATCTGATACTGCACCATGATCTCCCGCAGCTTCCGCTGCTGGCAGAAGGGGTGCAGCTCGATCTGGTTCACCGCCGGAACGACCTCATGGCTGAGGATCAGGTCGCAGAGCCGGTCGGGCAGGAAATTGCACACCCCGATGGCCCGGACCTTCCCGGCATGGAGCAGTTCCTCCATGGCCCGCCAGCTTCCGTGGTAGTCTCCGTAGGGCATGTGGATCAGGTAAAGATCCAGATAGTCCGTTCCCAGGTTCTTCAGGGTTTTCTCAAAGGAGCGCATGGTCTTGTCGTATCCCGCGTCCTGAATCCAGACCTTGGAGGTGAGGAACAAATCCTCCCGGGCGATCCCGCTCCCCCGGACGGCCTCGCCAACCGCCCGCTCGTTGCCGTAGCAGGCCGCCGTGTCGATGAGCCGGTATCCGGTCTGCAGAGCGGTCAAAACACTCTCTTTGCAAACGGACTGATCGGTCACCTGAAAAACACCCAGCCCCTGCTGGGGCATCTCGATGCCATTATTTAACAGAATGGTATCCATTGTTGTTGCTCCTTTCCTGTTATTCCGCCTGTGTGATGTCTGTGCCGAAGTATTTCTCGGACAGTTCGGACAGCGCGCCGGACTCCCGCATATCGGCCAGAGCTTGATTGACCGCCTCCCGCAGAGAAGCAGTTTCCTCCCCCTTACGGAAGGGAATTGCCACCTGGGTGGCCTCGGGGTCCAGACAGGCGATCTTGATGTTGGCGTCAGGGTGTGCCTCCATGTAGTCATAGTAGGTCACCTCGGCGTTCAACGTGGCGTCGATGCGGCCGGAGAGCAGCAGTTCAAAGGTCTGGTTCAGGTCGTCCACGCCGGTGACCTCCGCGCCATACTGTTCGGCTACTTCCGCGTAGGTGCTGGAGATGGTGTTGGCGGTGTGCTTGCCCTCCAGATCCTCCATAGAGGTGATGTCGGTGTTGTCGGCGCTGACAATGACCGCCGTGCGGTTGTAGGCGTAGGGGTCAGAGAAGTCATAGGCCTCCGCGCGCTCCTCGGTGATGTCCACGCCGTTGATCATGATGTCGTAGCGTCCGGCGTCCAGTCCGGCTAACAGGCCGTCCCACTCGCCCTCCACAAAGGCGGCCTCCACGCCCAGGGCCTCCGCGATCTGCTGACCCACCTCCACATCGAAGCCCACCAGTTCATCGTTCTCATTGTGGTAGGTCCAGGGCGCCCAGGTGCCCTCCATGGCGATGATGATCTCGCCACGCTCCTGGATCTGGGCGAGCAGGTCACCCGACTCGGTGGAGGCATCCTCCTGGGAGGACTGTCCGGCACTGCCGGAATCCTGCCCGCCGCTTTGGGAGGAACAGCCGGTGAGTCCTACCATACCGAACATGGCCGCCGCCATGAAAAGCGCCGTGATGTTTCTGAATTTCATCTCGATTGCTCCTTTTCTGATTGGAATGGATTTTCTTGAATCAGCAGGCCAGACCGATCTGGCCGCTGAGGGTCTGCAGGAAAGAACGGGTACGCTCCTCCCGGGGACTGTGGAAGAAGGAATAGGAGTCGCCGGATTCCACCACCACGCCGTGTTCCATAAAAACTACTTGATTGGATACGTTCTGGGCAAAGCCCATTTCGTGGGTGACCACCAGCATGGTCATCCCCTCCTCCGCCAGCGTCCGCATGACGGCCAGCACCTCTCCGGTGAGTTCCGGGTCCAGGGCGGAGGTAGGCTCGTCAAAGTAGATGATTTCCGGCTTCGTGGCGATGGCCCGGGCGATGGCCACCCGCTGCTGCTGGCCGCCGGAGAGCTGGCTGGGGTAGTAGTCCTCCCGGTCGGACAGGCCGACCTTCTCCAGTGCCTGCCTGCCAATCTGGATGGCCTCCGCCTTGGGCATCTTCCGCCCGATGATCAGCCCTTCGGTCACGTTTTCCAGGGCGGTCTTGTTGCGGAACAGGTTGTAGTTCTGAAAGACGAAGGCCGTCTTCTTCCGCAGGCGGGCCACATCCTTTTTGGAGACATGGCCCAGGGAAACGTGTTCCCCGTCAAAGTCCATTTCGCCGCCGTCAGCGTTCTCCAGAAAATTCATGCACCGCAGAAGGGTGGTCTTGCCGGAACCGCTGGGCCCCAGGATGGCAACCACATCGCCCTTGTTCACCTGCAGATCAACCTGCTTCAGAACTTCAAGATCTCCGAACGACTTTCGGATCTGTTTGACTTCCAGCATCATACCAGCCCTCCTCACTCATAGGCACTCAGCTTCTTTTCGCCGATACTTTGTAATTTGGTTAATATGGTACAGAACAGCAGGTAGATGACACCCACCTCCATGTACAGCGCCAATGGCTCATAGGTCCGGGCCACGATCCGCTGAGTGACCATAAACATTTCTGTCACCGTGATATTTGCCGCCAGAGACGTATCCTTCACCATGGCAATCAGCGAATTGGCCAGAGATGGGAATGCGGTTCGCAGGGCCTGGGGCAATACGATGCGCCGGATGGACTGCCCCCAGCTCAGGCCCGCGCACTCCGCCGCCTCCAGCTGTCCGGCGGGCACCGACTCCAGGGCCGCCCGGACGGTCTCGGCGCAGTAGGCACCCTCGTTGATGGAAAACACGATCACCGCCGCGGGGAACGGATCAATGAGGATGCCCACATGGGGCAGGCCGTAAAACACCACAAACAGCTGTACCAGCAGGGGTGTTCCCCGGATGACCCAGATGTAGAATCGGCACAGTTCCTTCAAAACCGGGATTTTGGCGAACTGCACCAGGGCTGCCGCTATGGCGATCACCAAGGCCAGAAAGAAGGAAATGACCGTTAAGGGAATCGTCATGGTCAGCCCCGGCAAGAGGATCTGCCAGAAGGAGTCAGCCAGCAGATTCCATAAATCACTCATAGCATGCAACACACTCTTTTCAACGCTTGCCATGCTCGAAGGGGTCATTCCGAAGGAGCGGTCCACTTTCGAACTGGCACTCTGATTTCACAGCTACATTGTAAAAGGGGGACTTTGAAATGTCCAATGCCTATATTGGATTTAGAGAAATACGTTTTTGGTATGATATTGGGGCGGCACAGTATCCCGCCTGCGGAATGTGAAATACATTTTTTGCATCGTTCAAGATGAAAAAAGGGCATTTCACATTCTCCATGTGGAGGAGTATGCTTTGATCAGACGACCGTGAAAACAACGACAGGGGACGCCGCTTTCCATCACAAACGATCAGAATTCAAGAACGGAGGCTAAGAATGAAATACACACGATTGGGCAATTCAGATCTAAAGGTATCCCGCATCTGCATGGGGTGCATGGGCTTTGGGGATGCCTCCAACGGCCAGCACAGCTGGACCATCGACGAGGCGCACTCCCGGGAGATCATCCGGCGGGGGCTGGAACTGGGGGTCAACTTCTTCGACACCGCCATCGGCTATCAGAGCGGCACCAGCGAGCTGTACCTGGGCCGGGCTCTGCGGGACTTCGCCAAACGGGATGAAGTCGTGGTGGCCACCAAGTTCCTCCCCCGCACCAACGAGGAGATCGCCGCCGGCGTGTCCGGACAGGAGCATATCCGCCGCCTGTTGGACAAGAGCCTGCAGAACCTGGGGATGGACCATGTAGACCTGTACATCTACCACATGTGGGACTACCAGACGCCTCTCTATGACATCATGGATGGTCTGAACCAAATGGTGAAGGAGGGCAAGACCCGGTACATCGGCATCTCCAACTGCTTTGCCTGGCAGCTGTGCAAGGCCAACGCCCTGGCGGAGCGGGAGGGCTTTGCCAAGTTCGTATCGGTACAGAGCCACTACAACCTGATCTTCCGGGAGGAGGAGCGGGAGATGGCCCCCTTCTGCCGGGAGGAGAACATCGCCATGACGCCCTACAGCTCTCTGGCCGGCGGGCGCCTCTCCAAACACCCCGGCGAGACCTCCAAGCGGCTTCAGGAGGACAGCTACGCCCAGCTGAAGTACGGCGGCATGGCGGATCAGGACGCCCCCATCCTCCAGCGGGTGGC
>OGGQ01004825.1_pt1 | contig 10534 bp, 8 predicted proteins | sample 1571191 | NCBI WGS metagenome assembly OGGQ01 (sample SAMEA2582061, study PRJEB24529) | metagenome | biome: Human gut stool | place: China | collected 2011
CAAACCGGATGGGGTTTATGTAGACGCTACGCTTGGCGGAGGCGGACATGCCTATGAAGTGTGCAGAAGGCTTGGCAGTAAGGGGAGATTTATAGGAATAGATCAGGATGCCGATGCAATTAAAGCAGCGGGAGAACGCCTGAAAGGCTTCGGGGAGAAGGTTACGATAATTCGGAGCAATTATCGTGATATGAAGCCGCAGCTCCAGAATATAGGTGTTGACAAAGTAGATGGTATTGTGATCGATCTGGGAGTTTCATCATACCAGCTTGATACCGCCGAACGCGGATTTTCTTATCGGGTGGATGCGCCGCTTGATATGAGAATGGATCAGAGACAGAAAATGACGGCGAGAGACATTGTCAACGAATACAGTGAGTCGGAACTTTACCGTGTGATCCGCGACTATGGGGAAGATAAATTTGCTAAGAATATTGCAAAGCATATTGTGGAGGAGCGTAGGAAAAATCCGATTGAAACAACGGGACAACTGAATGAAATTATCAGTCATGCGATACCGATGAAGTTTCGTAAGACGTCAGGTCATCCGTCGAAAAGGACATTTCAGGCGATTCGGATCGAGTTGAATCACGAACTGGATGTTTTGAGGGAGTCGTTGGATGACATGATCGAGATGCTGAATCCGGGTGGAAGGATATGCATTATTACATTTCATTCGTTAGAAGACCGCATTGTGAAAAGTGCATTTAGGAAAAACGAAAATCCATGCACTTGTCCGAGTCATTTTCCTGTATGTGTCTGTGGGAAGATTTCAAAAGGGAAAGTGATCACGAGAAAACCAATTTTGCCGTCGGAGGCAGAAACGGAATCAAACAGCCGTTCAAAAAGTGCGAAACTCAGAATATTTGAACGGGCATAAATTGGGAGTGTATCATATAGAAACGAATTTCCGAGGGGAGGGGAGAACCCTTAGGAAAATACAAAAAAGGAAGGGGCATTTGTCATGGCAGCAAACTATCGTACATCCAAATACAGAACGACAAGTCTAAGTGAAAGAGACAAAAGTGGATTTTATGTATATGGAAATACTGTACGTCAGGCAGAAACTCTTCCGAGAAAAACGAAGAGTCCGTATTCGCAGCAGAGGGAGCAGACGAAACGGACAAGCAGCCGGGTTGTTAAGAACCGAAACCGCGCGATGAGTATTAGTCCGGCTTATGCTGTATTTCTTACGGCAGCGGCAGTCTGTGCGGTATTGATTTGCGTTTTATACTTAAATCTTCAGTCGGAGGTCGTAAGCAGATCGGAAAATGTTACGGCAATGCAGGAACAACTTGCAGATCTGACGGAGGCAAATAATACTGCATATAATTCGGCGGCAGACTCGGTGAATCTCGAGACGGTGCGGGACAGAGCGATGAATGAAATGGGGATGGTTTATGCTGCTCAGGGAACAATCGTAGAATACGATAGTCCGGAAGGGGATTATGTAAAGCAGTATAACGATATTCCGGAAAGCGGTGTGCTCGCAAAGTCCAGCGATGTATTAAAGTAAGGAAAAAATTATGGCTGTAAAGAAAAGAAAAAAGAGTAGATTTGAATTTTTGACAAGAAAATTCCCGCTCAGAATGCAACGGAAGCTGGTAATGCTATTTATGGCAGTAGTACTGGCTTTTGTTGTTCTTATAGGAAGAATAACCTATATAAATGTAACGAAGGGAAGCAAATATACAAAAGTTGTTTTAGATCAGCAAAACTATGACAGCAGGGTGATCGCTTTTAAAAGGGGCGATATTGTCGATCGTAACGGAACAAAGATGGCGACAAGTGAGCGCGTATATAACGTGATCCTTGACGTGGCGGTTATGATGGACAAAAAGGAGTATATCGAACCGACAAAGGAAGTATTGAAAGAATGTTTCAATGTAGAGGGGGACGTTGTTGATAAATTGATCAAAGAGTCTCCGGACAGTCGTTATGAAGTGCTTGTGTCAGATGTGGATTATGCGACTGCTCAGAAGTTTAAGAAGATTGATGAAGATGATAAAAAATATCCGAATGTGAAAGGAATCTGGCTGGAAGAAGACTATTTGAGGAGTTATCCATACGGTTCTATGGCGAGTGATGTGCTTGGATTTGTATATGGAGGAAATCAAGGGGCGCTTGGAATCGAAAGCGCGTATAATTCAATTCTCAACGGAACGGATGGAAGAGAGTATGGGTATTTTGACTCCGATTCTTCGGTAGAGCGTACTGTCAAACCTGCGAAGAACGGAAATACGGTCGTGTCTACCATTGATGTGACATTGCAAAATATTGTGGAAAAATGCATTTTAGAGTTTAACAGTGCGCATGCCGCAGATGGAAATCCCGGCAGTAAAAACACAGCCGTTATCATTATGAATCCGAACACAGGAGAAATACTGGCGGAAGCATCGTACCCTAATTTTGATTTGAATGATCCGAGAAATCTATCTTTGCTTTATACAAAAGAGCAGTGGGATGCGATGAGTGAAGAAGATCAGGTCGAAGCGATGAATGATCTTTGGAGAAATTTCTGCGTAAGTGACGCTTATGAGCCGGGGTCTACTGCGAAACCGTTTACTGTGGCGGCCGGCTTGGAAACAGGAACATTGACCGGAAACGAAAGCTATTACTGCGGAGGTTCTAAAGACGTTCTCGGAACGAAGATCAGCTGTCACTATAAGTCGGGACACGGACAGGAAACGATACAGGATGCCATTGCAAATTCATGTAATGTAGCTCTTATGGATATGGCAGCGGTGATCGGTCCGGAAAATTTTACAAAATATCAGCATATTTTTGGGTTTGGAGAGTATACAGGGATTGATCTTCCGGGAGAGGCGGAAACGTCAGGACTGCTTTATACGGCGGATACGATGGGAGAGATCGATCTGGCTACCAATTCATTCGGACAGAATTTTAATGTAACGATGACACAGATGGTTTCTGCATTTTCTTCTCTTGTGAACGGAGGATATTATTATGAACCCCATGTTGTAAAACAGATTCAGGATGAAGACGGCAATGTAATAGAGACGAAAGATCCGGTTCTTTTGAGAAAGACAGTGTCTTCCGAAACGTCTAAGATGTTGAGACAGTATTTGAAAGCGACGATGGATTACGGAACAGGAACGAGGGCAAAGGTGGAAGGGTATGATATCGGCGCTAAAACGGGAACAGCGGAAAAACTTCCGAGGGGAAACGGAAAGTATCTGTTATCTTATATCGGTTATGCGCCGCAGAACAATCCGGAAGTCGTAGTTTATGTTGTGATCGATGAGCCTAATACGGCTGTACAGGATGACAGCTCCCTTGTTCTGGGATTAAGTCAGAAGATCATGTCTGAGGCATTCCCGTATCTTGGCATTACGACTATTGCACAAAGCGGGCAAAACGCTCAGACGCAAGGTCAGAATTTCGGCAATACAGAATATACGGATTATGATGAAAATTATGAGGATACATACGGAAATGCAGACGGATCGTATGTGGATGAAAACTATACACCTGATTTAGATGATTGGGCGTCGTCTGACGTTTCAGAGTAGAGGAATAACCCTGCAGAAGATATAATAAACTGTAAAAATATCTTCTGTGGGGATTTTTTGTTATGAGAAACAAAATAGAGGAAAGAATAAAAAATAAAACTTATAATAAGAGAAAAGTACTTGTCGTTTTTTTATGTGCGGCTTTCGTGCTTTTTTGTCTGATAGGCAGACTTGTTTATCTTATGATATTTGATGCGGAGTATTATCAGAACATGGCGGAGGAACTGCATGAAAGGGAGAGGGAGATCAAAGCGGCCAGAGGGGAGATCGTAGACAGAAACGGAGTTGTTCTTGCGACAAACAGGACGGTGTGTACGATTTCGGTTATTCACAGTCAGATAAAAGATCCGCAGCAGACGGCAGACATGCTCAGTAAAGAGTTGGAACTTGACAGGGAGGATGTTTTGAAAAAGGTAGAGAAAGTATCTTCTATGGAAAAAATAAAGACGAATGTTGACAAAAAGACAGGCGACCGTATCCGTGAGTATAATCTGCCGGGAGTAAAAGTGGATGAAGATTTCAAAAGATACTACCCATATGACCGGCTTGCGTCAAGAGTGCTTGGATTTACAGGGAGCGACAATCAGGGGATCATCGGTCTTGAGGTGAAATATGAAGACGTATTAAAAGGAACAAATGGGAAGATACTGACGGTTACAGATGCCAGAGGAATAGAGTTGGAAGGGGTTGCGGAGGACCGGATTGAACCGGTTGCCGGAAATACATTAAAAACAAGTCTTGATTACAATATCCAGTCGTATTGTGAGCAGGCGGCCGAAAAGGTGCTGGAGGAAAAGCAGGCAGAAGGGGTATCGGTCTTGCTGATGAATCCGCAGAACGGAGAAATTTATGCTATGGTAAATGTGCCTGAATTTAATTTGAATGAACCTTATCGTTTGAATGACAAAACGGAAGATCAGATGACAGATGAAGAACGTCAGAACAGACTGAATCAGATGTGGAGAAACCGCTGCATTAACGATACGTATGAGCCGGGATCTACTTTTAAGATCATTACGTCGGCGGCTTGTCTTGAAGAAGGCGTCGTCTCTTTAGACGATACTTTCTCCTGCCCGGGGTATCGGATCGTAGAAGACAGGAAAATCCGGTGTCATAAAGTAGGAGGGCATGGAACGGAAACTTTTGTGCAAGGGATTGAAAATTCGTGTAATCCGGTATTTATGGATATCGGACTTAGACTGGGATCAGAGAGGTTTTGCGACTATTTTGAACAGTTTGGTCTGATGAGCCTGACGAACATCGATCTTCCCGGAGAAGCGGGGACGATTATGCATAAAAGAGAAGATATTAAAGCGGTAGAACTGGCCACAATGACGTTTGGTCAATCATTTCAGATTACGCCGATCCAGATGGCGGTGACGGTCAGTTCGATGGTAAATGGCGGCAGGCGTGTAACGCCGCATCTTGGCGTGTCGGTCTTAGATAAGAAAGGGAAAACGGTCAAGACGTTTAAGTATGGGGAAAAAGAAGGGATTGTTTCGGAGAAAACATCGGAGACAATGCAAGAACTTCTGGAGAAAGTTGTTTCCGAAGGATCGGGAAAAAACGCGTATCTTGAAGGATATTCTATCGGGGGAAAGACGGCGACGTCTCAAACGCTTCCAAGAAGCGCCGGAAAATATATTTCTTCGTTTATAGGATTTGCTCCGGCGGACGATCCTCAGATTCTCGGAATGGTCATCATCCATGATCCTCAGGGAATTTATTACGGCGGAACGATCGCTGCCCCGGTGCTTCGGGACATATATGATAATGTGCTCCCCTATCTCGGGATTGAAAAAAAGTAATGGATGGTTTATACTTTATGAGATAAAAGAGATGAAGAGGTGGATTTATGAGTAGTCATGTAGTGATTCCGGTTCTTGCGGCATTTGCGGTAAGTCTTGTGCTCGGACCGATTGTGATTCCTTTTTTGCGGAAACTGAAAATGAAGCAGACGGAGCGTGTAGAAGGCGTTCAGTCTCATTTGAAAAAAGCGGGAACTCCGACGATGGGCGGCATTATTATTCTTGCGGCTGTTATTGTGACATCCCTGTTCTATGTGAAAGATTATCCGAAGATCATTCCGGTTTTATTCCTTACAGTGGCGTTTGGTTTGATCGGATTTCTTGATGATTATCTTAAAGTTGTGTTGAAACGTTCGGATGGACTGATGCCGATGCAGAAAATGGCTCTGCAGATTATTGTAACGGCTGTGTTTGCATTCTATCTCGTGAAAGTGGCGGATATTCCGCTTACGATGCTTGTGCCGTTCTCTAACGGATATTATCTTGATATCGGCTGGATGGCAGTTCCGCTTTTGTTTGTGGCAGTGATCGGAACGGTCAACGGAACAAACTTTACAGATGGACTGGATGGCCTTGCTTCCAGTGTGACCGTTCTTGTCGCAACATTTTTTACAGTTGTGGCGATCGGAACGAAAAGCGGGATCGAACCTGTCACCTGTGCTGTAGTCGGGGCGCTGCTTGGATTTTTACTGTTTAACGTATATCCGGCAAGTGTGTTTATGGGAGATACAGGGTCTTTGGCTCTTGGAGGATTTGTGGCAGGCACGGCTTATATGATGCAGATGCCTTTGTTTATCCTGATCGTTGGAATTATTTACCTTGTGGAAGTGGCTTCGGTCATGATTCAGGTTACTTATTTTAAGAAAACAGGCGGAAAGAGGTTTTTTAAAATGGCGCCGATCCACCATCATTTTGAATTATGCGGATGGTCTGAAACGAGAGTGGTAGCTGTATTTTCTATCATAACGGCGTTGCTTTGCCTCATTGCGCTGATGGGGGTATAAAAATGGATATAAGAGGAAAAAAAGTGCTCGTCTTCGGTTCGGGTATCAGTGGAGAAGGATCATGCAGGCTTTTGCTCGAAAAAGGCGCGGAGGTTGTTTTGTATGATGGAAATGAAAAACTGTGCGCCGATGAGATTGAAGCTAAAATTTTAGAAACTAAAAAAGAAAACGGGCAATTCAGTATAGTGCTCGGAACATTTCCGGAAGAGATTATAGAAGAGCTTTCATTTGTAGTGATGAGTCCGGGAGTGCCGACGGATCTTCCGATCGTTGAAAAAATGCGTGAAAAGAGCATCCCGATCTGGGGAGAGATCGAACTTGCATATGTGTTTGGAAAAGGAGACGTTCTTGCAATTACAGGAACAAACGGGAAAACGACGACGACAGCCCTTTTGGGACAGATCATGCAGGACTATAAAGAACATGCTTATATTGTAGGAAATATAGGAACTCCGTATACAAGCGTTGCACAAGAAACGACGGACGACGCGGTAATTGTAGCGGAAATAAGCAGTTTCCAGCTTGAGACAATACATACATTTCATCCGAAAGTAAGCGCGATTTTGAATATTACTCCCGATCATTTGAATCGTCATCATACAATGGAGGCATATATCGAAGCGAAAGAGCGTATTGCTGAAAATCAGACAAAAGCAGATGTGTGCGTATTGAATTATGAGGATGATGAACTTCAGAAATTCGGAGAAAAAACGGCAGCGCAAGTTCTATATTTCAGCAGTGCGCGTAAACTGGAAAAAGGGATATATCTTGATGGAACAAAAATCATTTGCGCGGCAGATGTTCCGGTCGAGCTTTGCGATGTCAGTGAACTGAAGATTCTCGGAACACACAATTATGAAAATGTGATGGCTGCTTCTGCAATGGCGTATGCATATGGTGTTCCGATCGAGGTGATCCGCAAAAATCTTCTGACATTTCCCGGAGTGGAACATCGAATTGAGTTTGTGGCAGAAAAAAGAGGTGTCCTTTATTATAATGACTCGAAAGGAACAAATCCGGACGCAGCGATCAAAGGGATTCAGGCCATGAACCGTCCTACCATACTGATCGGGGGAGGTTACGACAAAGATTCCGAATATGATGAGTGGATCAAGGCGTTTGACGGGAAAGTGAGAAAACTTGTTCTGCTTGGCGCAACGAGAGAGAAGATCGCGCAAAGCGCTCATGCAAACGGATTTGACGATATTATTATGGCAGATACCTTTGAGGAGGCGTTTGAACAGTGCGTGAAATATGCGAAGCCGGGCGATGCGGTGCTTTTATCGCCGGCGTGTGCAAGCTGGGGGATGTTTAAAAATTATGAAGAACGTGGAGATAAATTCAAAGAACTTGTAGACCAACTATAAGGAGTGGAGCTGATTGACGCGTTCTGAAAAGAAAAAACGATATGACGGGATGCTTATATTTGTTGTATTGCTTCTTGTTGCCGCAGGGCTTGTGATATTGTACAGCACAAGCGCTTACAATGGGCAGGTGAAATTTCACGATCCGTTTCATTATTTGAAAAAGCAGGGGTTTGCGACACTGCTCGGACTGTTTGGTATGGCGCTTATCGCCCGCGTTGATTATCATAAATGGGTTCCGCTGGCGATTCCCGCATATGTGACGTCGATCATTCTGTCTGTGGCTGTTATATTTTTCGGGGATGAATACAACGGGTCCAAAAGATGGTTGTCTTTGGGCCCGATTTCTTTTCAGCCTTCAGAGTTTGCAAAAGTAGCCGTTATTTTTTTTCTTGCATGCCTTGTGAGCAGAAATGTACAGCGGATGAAACGTTTTCGCACAATGATACTTATGATGATTCCGGTTTTGCCGATCGTAGGTCTGGTCGGAGCAAGTAATTTAAGCACTGCGATCATCATTCTCGGAATTGCGGTTGTTCTGATTTTTGTAGCGGATCCGAAATACGTCCGTTTTATATTGATGGGAAGTATCGGCGTAGGATTTATGACGGTTTTTCTGGCGATGGAAAGTTATCGATTGGAACGCCTGGCAATCTGGAGACATCCGGAGCAATATGAAAAAGGGTATCAGACGCTGCAGGGACTATATGCAATCGGCAGCGGAGGTCTGTTCGGAAGGGGATTAGGCAACAGTGTACAAAAACTCGGATTTCTTCCAGAGGCTCAAAATGATATGATTTTTTCTATTATCTGTGAAGAATTGGGATTGATCGGAGCAGGATTTATCATTCTTTTATTTTTGATTCTTATTTGGCGTTTTTTTGTGATTTCAACAAAAGCGTCGGATCTGCTTGGCGCTTTGATAGCGGCAGGGGCAATGGCGCATATGATGATCCAGGTTATATTAAACATCGCGGTAGTTACAAATTCAATTCCAAACACAGGGATTACGCTTCCGTTTATCAGTTACGGAGGTACATCGGTTGTATTTCTTCTGTTGGAGATGGGACTTGTGCTTAGCGTATCGAATTACGAAGGTTTACGGTATGGAGGTTCAGAATAGATGAAGAGAAAAAAACACAAAAAGAGAAAGGTGTGGCCGATTATTTTAGTTGTGCTTACTGTCTTGATCGTTATGGCAGCTGCGGCGGTATTTCTATTTCGCACAAGGTCATATAAAGTGGAAGGAAATTCTTATTACGGAGAGAGAACGATCACAACATGGATTGAGAATGATCCGCTTTCGGTAAATTCTCTGTATGTTCTGTATAAATATAATTTTACCGATGCCGATCTTCCGTCAGGAGTAGAAAGTCTGAGTATTTCACTGAAAGATCCGTGGACGGTGAAGGTGAAAGTGAAAGAAAAAGAAATGGCCGGATATGTAGATTATGACGGTGCATATCTTTATTTTGACAGAACCGGAACGGCAGTATTGCGGACAAAAAAAATAATCGAAGGTGTTCCTCATATCGAAGGTCTTATGTTTGATTCGGCAAAAGCTAAAATAGGGAAAAAACTTCCGGTGGAAGATGACAGTATTTTTGAAAAAATTGTAGAAGTTTCAAAAAATTTAAAAAAATACAATCTCACACCTGACAGGATGGGGTGTACAGATGGAGGCGTACAGATATATTTTGAAATTGTACAGGTCAGCCTTGGAAACGGGAATTATGAAGAAAAGCTTAGACAGGTAGAACCGATTCTTAAAAAACTGACTGAATTATATCCCGGAAAGGCGGGCGTGCTGCATTTAGAGAATTACGATGCCGAATCGGAGTCGATTCCGTTTGTTCCGGCGGCATAGCGGCGGCGGATCATCTCGTCGGCGGAGGCGCTGGTGTGGCTCCATCCCAGCAGCCAGTTGGTGCCGATAAGCATACGGGAGAGGGAGACCCCTCCCACAGTGGTGCGCGGAAATTCTTTCATAGCAGTACAGCTCCTCTTGCCTGGGGGCGCCCCAGGGATTTCAGCGCGGGGGCAGCCCCGGCGCCGGTTTTTCTCTCTACGTTATTCATACTGGAAACGCCCAAAAAAGTCAAGGGCTTTTTTGAAAATGTAAAGATTTGTGCTTAAAATCATGGATTTGTGGAAGCGGCTGTGCTACAATGGCATCATATTTTAGGGGGAGGCGGCAGCCATGCAGAACACCTTATACGTTTCCGACCTGGACGGCACCCTTTTGGGCCCACAGGGGCGGGTGACGGACTTCACAGCCCGGGTGATCAACCGCCTGGTGGACCGGGGGGTCCGTTTTACCTATGCCACCGCCCGGTCCCTGTACTCCTCGGGGGCTGTCACCCAGGGGCTTACAAAGAGGCTGCCGGTCATCCTGTACAACGGGGCCTTTGTCCGCTGGGCGGACACCGGGGAGGACGTGGCCTCTTTGGGGTTTTCCACCGCCCAGCGCCAGGCGGTGGAGAAAATTCTGGAGAGCCGGGGGCTGTCCCCTCTGGTCTACACCGTGGACCGGGGGGCGGAGCGGGTGCTCTGGCGGCCGGACCGGGCCTCTCCCGGCGTCGCCCGGTACATCGCCTCCCGGAACGGGGACCCCAGGCTGCTGCCTGTGGAAGCGGGGGAGCCCCTCTGCCGGGGCGGCGTCTTTTATTTCACCTGCATCGGCCGGCGTGAGGAGCTTCTCCCCGCCTGGGAGGCCCTGCGCCGGGAGGAGGGGGCCTGCGCCCTGCTGCAGGAGGAAATCTACCAGCCGGGGGAGTTCTGGCTGGAGGTCATGCCTGCCGGGGCCACCAAGGCCAACGGGGCCC